>JAABUP010008724.1_pt1 | contig 12793 bp, 16 predicted proteins | sample 5559201 | NCBI WGS metagenome assembly JAABUP01 (sample SAMN10711887, study PRJNA513373) | rock metagenome | isolation source: Antarctica rocks | place: Antarctica | reverse complement strand
CATCCCGTGGCATGACCTTCTCCAGACCTCAAGATCTTGTCCCCCTGGCAGTGAAATGGATAAGCCACCTCGACGAATACTGCTCCAACGTCTTGAAACGCCTGGCCAACGTGCAAATTCAAGACTCGATGACCAGACTGTGTGACGAGTCATCGACCATGCTCTCCACCCACGTCCTCCCGGTGGTCCGATCCTTGCTGTCAGCCGGACGCGACGCCAGCGCGGCGATCGCCGTCGTGGCGTGCTGGGCTCGATTCCTGGAGGGTACGGACGACGTCGGAACGCCCATCGAAGCGTCCGATACCCGAGCTGTCGAGCTGCGCTCCCGAGCCGCCCGACATGAATCCGATCTCCTGGCCGTCGTTCGCGACAACCCGCTGTTCGCCGGTCTGGAAGACCGGCGAAGCTTCGTCGAACCGTATGTTCGTACGCTCGACGCGATCCGCACGAAGGGCACCCGCGCCGCGCTGGAAGATGTTCTGCTCCAGGCGACCACGCAGATGACCTAGACCGACCTACCGCGTCGAATGGGCGGCGACAGTGGGCCGGGATCGGTCGGCGGCGTTGACGGCGGCGGCGCCGTCGTGGGGGGGGTTCGTCGGCGTGGGCGCAGTGGCGGGGCCCGTTTGCGTCCGCGTCGAGGGTGTGGTCGTCTGCACCGGAACGCCCGGTCGCGTAGGACAGCTTCCCCGTGACGCTCTCCGGGATCTCGGGGTCGGCCGCCTGTCTTCGGGTCGACGTTGGAGTCTGTCGTCGATGAGCCCCGCTGCTGCACCCTCCACATCAGGGTGCTCGGCCTTGATGTGCCGGGGGGATGCGGTTGGCATACCGACCGATGGTGGCCGCCCAGGAATAGGGGCGCCACGCCGTAGTCCTGCTCCGCGGTATCCCCGAGAGCGGTTGCGGCTCGCGCCGCTGGCATCGGGGACGACCAGGAGACGCACCCTCGCGCCACGGGCGAGCAGTTCGAGCTCGATCGCGGCCGAGGCGAGAACGACCGTCCCTGGACCTTACGTCGTCCGGCTCAATGCGCCTGCACAGCTCCCTCCACCGCGGCATGTCCCGGTGCGCCCTGAAGGGAAGACTGAGCGCCCGCCACAAGTTCAGCTGCCGCGTGGTAGCGCTCAAGCCGGACTTCCGCAGATGATGAGCACACGATCGGGTGGAAATGGCCGCTGACCTGCGCAAACACCGTTTGGGCGTGGTCGGGTCGTGTTACTACAGGGGTGCTCGGCACGGCCGGGTGTCAGTGGTCGTGCAGGGTGAAGTCGAGGAACTTCGGTGGTTCGGGCAGCTCGAGCGCGGCCAGGATGGTCTTCTGGGCGGGGGTGGTGGCGGTGCGTTGCGCGACCTGGCCGCCGGGGGTGGCCAGGGTGACTAGGTGCATGCGGTCCAGCTCGTGCCGGGTGTTGCGCCAGGTGTCGCCGGTGGTGTTCTCGACGACCCGGATCAGCATGAGGGCCAGCCAGCACAGCTGGACGTGGGAGCGGATCCGGTCTCGCGGTAGTGGAACACCGGCCGTAGCTTCAGGGCACCCTTCATGTCCCGCCACCCACGTTCGACCGCCAGCAGCTGCTTGTAGGCGGCGGCCAGGTCCTCGGCGGTCAAGGTGAGGTCGGAGGTGCGCAGCAGCCACTTGCCGTCCAGGTGGGATTCGGCCTTGACCGCGGCGGCGTCGATCCGCAGCAGCCCGCTGCCGGTGCGGCGCAGGTACCGGCGTAGCCCGGGCTTGGCCTTCAACGACCCGACCAGCTCGTCCCGCCGCCGTGCCGTCCACCCGTCGGAGCCGTCGATCAGGGTCGTCAGGTGGGTGACGAGGTGGTCGCGGACCAGGGCGTCCCGGTCGGCCTGGTCGGGGTTGTGGCACACCACGAACCGCTGCGCCCGCACACCCTGCTCGCCGTCGCCGTGTCCGCCGGGGGCGACGTGCACTTCCTTCACCCGCAGGTTCCCCGCCACGGTGTGATACCGGCCTGCCCGGGCCAGCGCCGCGGTCGCTTCGGTGTTGGTGTGCCGCAGCTTCTCGGCGTGGATGTAGTGCCCGCCGCCCTTGGTCAGGTAGGCCCGGTTGGTGGCCGAGGCGAAGCCGCGGTCGGCGACCCACACCAGCCGGCGCAGGTCCCACCCGGCCAGGTCGTCCTTGACGGTGCGGATGATCGAGGTGTCGGCGGTGTTGCCCGGGAACGTCCAGCACCGCACCGGCACCCCGTCGCGGGTGACGGCCATCGCGATGACCACCTGCGGCAGGTCGGCGTGGAAGTCCTTCGAATGCCCGAACGCCCGCGTCCCGGCCTCGGACGGGCGACTGATCCCGTCGTCGTTCGCCGTCTCCTGCAGGTCGGCCAGCTCGTCGGCGCCGTCGACCTCCCAATACGTCGACGTCGTATCCACGAAGACGATGTCCAGATCAAGGTTTAACAGATGCGCGACCGAGGCGAAGACTTCGGCGGCGATCTCCTCCAACGCCTGCAGCAGGAAGTCCATCGCCCGGTACGCCTGGTCGTCGCTGAACCCGGCGCAGCCCTCGATCACCACCCGTTCCGCGGTCCACCTGGTCGCGGCCAGCTTCGAGCCGGGCTCGAGGGCCCGCTGGGCCACCAGCGCGAAGATCACCCGCTCCACCAGCTCACCGTCCAGGCGCCGGTCGGTGGCCACCCGGCGGATCGCCGCCCCGATGCCCAGTCGTGCCCACACCTGGTTCAGCACCCACGCCCCGCCCATCCGGCGGGAGTCGAGAATCTCCACCTCCGCGCCCTGCGCGGCCTTCGCCGCCTGCTCCGGGGTCAGGAACCGCGAAATCGAGGACACCAGCCGGGCCAGCGCGTCCCGGTCCACCTTGTCCGCGCGCCCGAAGCTGTGGATCACCTTCGCCACCGGGACACCGGTCTCCGGGTGCCGTTCGTTGTGCGCCAACTGCAGGTAGGCCACCACCGACCCATCCCGGTTCGTCCGCCGCGACTCCCTCAGGTACACACCTACAGCCAACCACGAAACCGTGCTCACCGCCGAGCGACACGCCACGAGTCGTGTGCCTACACGAAATGGCGTTTCAGAACACCCTCAAGCTGCTGACCTGCACAAACATCATCCGGCACCCCCGAAAATGCCTACCAGCTGCGGAAGTCCGGTCAAGGACCGCGGGACAGCGTCTGCGGTGCACGTCCGTATGCCCACCGACCACAGCGGAGGGTCCTTGGCGCCGCTGAGCACCCAGGCCGCCTGCCGCGCCGCACCGGTCGCGACATACTCACCGGGTTCGGCAACGTCGACCGGCACTCCGAGGATCCCGGGGGCAATGGCTCGCACGGCCCGGGAGCGGGCGCCGCCCCCAGTGAGGGTGACTCGGTCGATGTTTACGCCATGGGCGCGGACCGCCTGTACGCCGACGGCCATGAGGCAGATCAGGCCTTCAACGGCGGCGCGGGCCACGTTCTCGCGGGTCATCGACGACAGCGTCATGCCGTGCAGGGAACCGGTAGCGCTGGGGAGGTTGGGTGTGCGTTCGCCTTCGAGGTAGGGCACGTGGACCAGACCACCCGCGCCGGGATGTGCGGTCAAGGCCAGGTCGCTGAGCCCCTCGTGGTCGACGCCCAGAACACGAGCCGCGGCATCGAGTACGCGCGTGGCATTGAGGGTGCAGGCCAGGGGCAGATACCTACCCGTCGCGTCAGCGAACCCCGCCACCAGACCGCTCGCGTCCATCGTGGGGCGGGCCGAGATTGCCGCGACTACCCCTGATTCCCTCGCCCCGGCTGATATTCGCTCAACGGGCACGAGGGCGATTGGCGCGCAGCGTCAAGCGTCCGCGAAGGGATCGCCGACCGGTACACAATCCGTTGCAACGTGCCGCCTGCGCCGGGGAGCTCACCTCGTTGAAGTTTACATGTCAGTCTATCGGTATGTGCAGAACTATGTTAATGTCCCCATAAACGAGGAGGCGCGATGGCCGAGTTGCGGACACTACGACCGGTCCCGGATCCGCTAGGCAGCTTCTTGCGGCCGAGCAGTCGGGACCACAAGGTCCTGCTGCAGATGCTGGTCGAAGGCAAGTGTGTGGGCACCGGTTTGATCGCCGACCCCTGTCTGGGCGAGCGCCAGCGCGACCTGCTGGGTGAAGCCCGGCGTCAAGGCCTGGAAACCGTCCTGGACCCGCGCACCGTTGATCTGTCGACTGTCGGCGGCTTCGCGCGTAGCGGCGTAGCTGAGCTCCCTTGGGCTGGGAGCCAGCCGCACACCCCCGCGGACCTGACTGGACCGCCCGGTGCGCTCGCCGTACGGCAACTAGTTACGGTCGTAGAAGCCGGTGGGCAAAGCGCTGTTCTGGCCCCCACGCACTTTCTCGACGGCCCGGCGGACCCGTGGCTGGCCGTCGACGCGGAGCTGACCCGAGAGCTGCGCCGACAGTTGGACGGGCGAGGACTTTCGCACGTGCTTATCTACTACCCGTTAGTCGTGCGTGCCGCGCTATTGCGCGCCGCGGAACACCGAGACTGGGTAATCGCGGGTCTGGCAGGCCTTCCAATTGACGCCCTCTGGCTGCGCGTGCACCCGTTCGGGACCACGACCAGCGGACCACTAGCACTGCGCCGCTACATAGAGGTGTGCCGCGCGCTTCATGTTCTGCGCGTGCCGCTGGTGGCCGAGCACAGCGGCACGGTTGGCGTCGCGCTGCTCGCCTTCGGCGCTGTGGGAGGCATCGAGTCTGGCGTCACGATTGCCGAGGGCGTCAACCTCGACGGCTACCTTAAGCCGCCAAACCCGGCCGCCACACCGTTCGCGCACGCGCCGCGGATCTATCTGCACGAGATTGGAGCGTTCCTGGACCGGAAGAAGGCGGAAACGTTCTTCGCCGCTCGGGGGATGAAGACGGCACACGCCTGCCGGAGTAGTGACTGCTGCCCACGGGGCTGGCGGGACATGCATATCGAGCCGCGTCGGCACTTCGCCGCCCAGAGGTCCCGGGAGGTTGCCACGCTGTCGGCTGTACCGGAGTCGCTGCGGGCCGGGTACTACCTGGAGAACTTCCTGCGTCCGGCCAGCGACCGCGCCCTGCGGGCCGCCGAAGCTGAGCCCACGCTAACGTCGGCCCGCAAACGCTTGGAGTCCTGGCGAGGCACCTTGGGTGCGGATCTGGCGAGCCATTCCAAATTCACTATCAGCGTGCCGGCCGCCGGCAAGCGGTTGCGGCGCAGCGCCTGATTCCGACGCCACCTCATCCGGGCCGCCACAATCCGCATGCATACAAGAAGGGAGGTCACCGACCATGGCAGGAGCCATCGCCGCTCGCCTAGACGTGATCAAGTCCTACGCCGGCGTACGCAGCCGCGAAATTGCGCAGCTACTGGACACCACACCGCAAACCGTCTCTCGCTGGCAGCAGGGCCACGTCGACCCCCAGCCGACCAAGCTCCAGCGGCTGCTCGCGCTTGAGTGGCTGGCCGACCAGCTTCATGAGTTCTATCCGCCGGACGAGGCCCGGCTATGGCTGTTCAGCCCGCACCGGCTGCTCGGTGGCGACACGCCGGCCGAGCGAATCCAGGCCAGCAGGTCCCAAGACGTCCTTGCCCTAATCGATCAGTTGCGCGACGGCGCGTTCGTCTAATGCCAACGTGATCTACGATCCTGCCCTGCTGGACGCGATCGAGGGGCTACCCGTTGCGGACTGGCGGGGCCGCGTCTGGCGGCACATGTTCAACGACTACACACCAGATCGCGTCAATACCTCAGGCGCCCGGTGGAATCCGCCGGGCGTGGGCGCGATCTATACCGCCCTCCAGCGGAGGACGGCGCTGGCAGAAGGCCAGTACGCGATCGACGTTCAGCCACGCCGCACCTACGCCAAGCGTGTCCTCTACCAGGTCGAGGTCTCCGTGTTCGAACTCGTGGACCTCGCGGGTTCGGGCGCCCTTGCTGCGGTCGGCCTCACCATCGACGACGTTCACGCCGATGACCCTAAGGCGTGCCAGCGCGTGGGCGGTGCCGTGGCCTGGCTCGAGCGCGGGGGGCTCCTCGTACCAAGCGCCCGCGACCCAGACAGCAATCTCGTCATCCTGGTCGGCAGACTCGGCCTCGACGACGACCTGGTGGTCGTGGAGCGCGAAGTGGTCGAGGATCGTGGGACCGCCTGACAAACCGGGCTGACCGGAGGCGCCTGCGGCTGTCCGCACATCTCCGTAAGCCGATCGAAAAATGACACAAGATCACCTCGGCGAGGAGTCGGAATCGTCGCCGCAAGCCGTTCCTTCCGCGGGACGGGTACGCGACCCTGGGGAGGTGCTGATTGGTGCAGTATTCGCCGCGGTCCCAAAGCCGTGTGCTCCCGTGATCTCTACCGTGGCGACATCCTTCGCTGTTGACTGCCCCCGGCCGCCACGATCCCGGCCCTGCGGCGACGTCCGCGGCGGTTGAGGTCACAGCCGCGCGGGAGGGTGCGCTGCGGCCACGGGGCGGCGGCGCAGTCGGGTCAGTAGCGCGACGGCGGCGCCGGCGATGATGCCGATGCCGTGACCGTCCTGCTCGGTGGTCATGATGAGGCCGGCGACCCCGACGATGACCAGGCAAGCATGGGACATGGTCGTGGGGCCGAGTGCACGGCGGGCGATGGCGAAGGCGATGATGCTCGCGTTGCCGACCACGATCGACCACCACAGGCCGCCGAGGTCCATGGCGGTGAGGTAGGTGGCGAAGAAGACGCAGTACAGCTGAGCGCCCAGGTCAAGTCCGGGCCGGTTGCCGCGGTGGACGGTTGTGCTGGTTCGGGGTCGGGCGGTGGTGGGTTTCTCGGCCACTGCCTCGATGGCCAGTAGGACGGTGAGCGCGCCGACCAGGGCCGCGACAGCGTCGGATGAGCCGGCGCCGGTGGCGAGTGGCCGTAGGGCGATCAGGATGATGACACTGCCCACCCCGCCTAGGGTGTAGGCTAGGGCCCAGGCGGGCCTGGGCATGCGGCGTTCCAGTGCGGCACCGACGACGGCGACGCAGCACCGAGGCGTCGATGACGGACAGGCTCCCCGAGCAGGTTGAACCCCAGCTGTCCCCAGCCGTCGGCCTGAACCAGGACCGGGGTGAAGATCCGCCACCACTGACCAGTTTGGAGGCGGGGCAGGTTACGGGTCGTCAGCTGCATCAGCGCGGGGCTCAGCAGCGCGGCCACGCTGCAGGCCATGGTCGCGGTCCAGACGGCGCCGGTCAGCCATGGAGCTGGCTGCCGGCCCGTTTCGCGTGGGCTCACGGTCGGGGCCCGTGCTCATCAGGTCGGGCGGTGCTAGGGCAGACAGCCCACTGGCTCGTCCGCGGATGCGGTGCGGTCCGTCTTTGGCCGCTGCTGGGAAGGAGGTGCCCTCGGTCGCGTGTTGGGTGCTGGCTGCGGATGACTGCGTCTTCGGTGGGCGGGGGTGCTGTCTGCTGGGCTCCCGGCGCGGCCAGTGGTGCGGCACGGGGCGCCGCACGGGCCGGACGCGCGGTCATCTTCGGCTGCGGCGTAGGCCGACGATCAGGACGGCTGCGACGACCAGGTGCAGGGCGGCAAGCCCCACCGTCGCCGCGGGGGTGGTGGCGGCGAGCGGGCCGGCAAGAGAGACCAGCAGCAGGACCAGTGCGATAGCCGTCCAGGCGGCGCGGGCGCGTTTGGTCAGGCGCTCCAGTACCATGAGCAAGGCCCACCCGGCCAGCCCGGTCAGCACGGCGACGGTGGCCACTGCCGCGGGGCCGACCTGCTGCACCCCACCGCCCGGAGCAGCGCGGACGGCCAAGTCGACGCCGAGCAGCGGCCCGATGATCCCCCAGCCGGCCAGCGCCAACGCGGCGGCCACCAGCACCGTCAGCGGTCGGGTTAGATGCGCCCGGGGGCCGGCGGTGGTGGCGGATTCGGTGGTGGCGGATTCGGTGGTGGCGGATTCGGTGGCGGCGGGCTCGGTGGGATTGATGGGCGATGCCATATCGGCTCCAAAGGCTTGGTTCGGGACGGCGGGGTCAGCGGCTGGTTCCGGTCGAGGCGGGCTCGAGCTGGCGGTACAGCAGCGAGTGGGGGTCGTAGACCCCAGACGCGATGTAGAAGACGGTGGTGACCGCGATTAACACGGCGGAGGTTGCGGCGTACAGGGCGGTGCCCAGTGCGGGGACGACGTCGGCGGGCAGGGTGTAGGCCATCACCACCCGCAGGGCGGCGTCGGCCAGGCTGCCGATGCCCCACAGCACACTGGAGACGCGCCACATGCGCCGGAACCGCGGTGCGCGCTCCCACAGCTGGTCCCAGGACGACGGCCACCTGAACCGGCCCTCCAGCAGCGGCTTGGAGAAGAGATAGACCAGCGGTCGGCGCGCCCGGACGCTGGCGATGAACCACACCCCGGTGACCCCCGTCATCACCGCCTCCCGGGCCAGCAGGAACTGGGTGCTGCCGGCCAGCAGCGATATCCCGACACTGCCGAGCATCATGATCGCCATGTAGGCGGCCATGCCGTCCAGGCGCCGGTAGGCCACCAGCGGCACCACGGCAATCGCCGCGGAGACCACCGCCGCGATCACCAGCGCCCGGTAGGTCTCGACGCCCGCGGCGCGCAGCCCGTAGAAGACGGCCAGCGGCAGGCCGAAGTCGGCAGCCAGGCGCAGGACGGGCCGGCTCACCGGGGTCGGGTCACCCGTGACGGTCACGACGGCGTCCGACGGGTGCCCAGCTCGAACAGGTCCACCAGCTCGCGGGCGTAGGCCGCGCAGTCCAGGTCCGGGACCGACTCCAGCAGGAATGGCAGCCCCTCGACGGCCCGCTGCACCACCGTGCCCACCACCAGCGGGTCGAAGCTGCGGAACTCCCCGTCCGCCTGACCCTGACGCAAGATCGCCTCGACGTGCCCGACGACCCGGCGGTCCTGGGCGCCGTCATGGTGCAGCGCGCCGCCCATGAAGATTCCCAGCAGCGCCTTCATCTTCCCCGGGTGGGTGGCGGTGAACTCCGCCATCCCTTCGATGTAGGCCCGAAGCCTGCCGGCGGCGTTCGTGGCCGCTCCGACCCGCTGGGTCATGTACTGGCCGATCGAGGCCAGCACGTCCGCGGCGACCGCGGCGATCAGCTCGTCCTTGCCGGCGAAGTGGTAGGAGATCAACCGGGTGCTCGACAGGCCAGCCCGGTCAGCGATCCGGGCAAACGACGCCTGCCCGTAACCCAAGTCGGCGATCACCTCGATCGTCGCAGCAACGATCTGGGAGCGCCGGGCGGTCGCGGTGACCGATCGGGACGAACGGTCCACGGCAGTTACTGTCATGAGTAAAATAGACGTCATCTAAGTAAGAGTCGCAAGGAGGCCTGTTGCGCCCCCCCCCGCAGAGGGGGCGGAGACGCTCCGGTACCGGCTCACCGACCAGCGGGTGCGCAACCCTCGAGAAGCCCGGATGTCCTACCGTTCGGTATGCGCTGGAGATCGCGGATGTCCGGACGGCCTGGCAGCCGTTGGGCCTGGGCTGCGTTGGTCGTCGGTCTTGCATACGCCCTGGTAAGCGTCGCGTGGGGACTAGGCAGCACCTGGGCTCTGGACACGGTCGGAGGCGCCTTGGAGGCGGAGGGCCGGGCAGGCAACCCGGCACTCAAGCTGATTGTCTGGACAAGCGCGGTACTCAAGCTGACCGCTGCTGGGCTCAGACTGGCGGTGGTCCTGCCACTCAACGCGCCGCCCCGGCTGGTGGTCTGGGCTGCCTGGACAGCCGCCGTTGTGCTCACCATCTCTACGGAGGAACGCTGACGCTCAGCGGGCTCCTCGTGCAGGCCGACGTCATCCATGCCGGTCCAGACGCCGACCACCGCGCGCTGACCTGGCACGCCCACCTCTAGGTCCCCTGGTTCCTCGCCGGGGACTGCTTCTCGCTACCGCCCTGTGGCGCGGCAGGTCCCAGCGCACCGGGGCCAGCCCGTTCCGCACTCAGCGCAGCGTCCGGTAGCCGATCGGGTACAGCGACTGCTTGGTTGCGGATCGATTGTCGGGTGAGTCCGGGGAGGGTGGCGCAGTTGCGCGTCCGCTCAGCCTGTCGCGGCGTGTGCGCCGATGATTTCTGCCGCGACCCGCTGTACGACGCCGTCGACATACGGCGCCGATAGCCCTAGGACGATGTGGGGGAACCCGGCGTCGAGCGCTTGGGTGACCGCGGCGCGGGTCGTTTCCGGGCGATCGGAGGAGACCGGCAGAAATATCGAGCGGGTGATCGTAGAGGGATCACGGCCGATGTCGGTGCAGAACCGGTCGAGCATCGCGCTGCGTGCGGTCGCGTCGGCGATGTCGCCGCCCGGGATGTTCCAGATGTCGGCGTGTTCGGCGGCGACGCGCAGCGTCGCGGCGAGCGCCCGCCGATGAGGATCGGTAGGCCCGGCCGTTGCACGGGCTTGGGGTTGCCGAACGCGCCCTCGAGGTGGTGGTAAGCGCCGTCGAAGTCGAACGGGGCGTCCTCGGTCCATAGCCGCCGGACGATCGTGCACGCCTCGGCAAGGCTGCCGACCGCGTGGGCGGAATCGTGGTACGGCAGCCCGTGCGCCACGTACTCGCGACGCGCGATCGGGACGCTGGGCCTCGATCCCGCGCCGATGCCGAAGTCCAGCCGCCCGCCGGACACGACGTCGACCGTGGTGGCAATCTTCGCGAGCACCGCAGGTGGCCGGAACCGGTTGCTGGTGACCATCAGGCCGAGCCGGAGCCGGCTGGTCTGCGCGGCAAGCGCCGCCAGCAACGTCCAGCCTTCGAAGATCGGGCCGTCCAGGTCGCCGCCGATCGGCATGAGGTGGTCGAACAGCCAAGCGTGCTGGATCGACGGGATGTCGTCGGCCTCGCGCCAGACGCGAACGACGTCGTGGTAGCCGACATTCATCGGCGGGGTCATGATCCCGAAGCTCGGGCGTGCCGTGGTGACCATCAGCGTCGCCGCAGCGAAGCGTCGATGATGGACTGGCGGGTGTCGATCTTCTCCTCGGGCGACAGATCAACGCCCGGTGTAACGATCTTGTCGATAGCGTCCAGGACGTCCGCGGAGAGCACGGTATCGGCGGCCGCGAGCTGGGAATTGAGGTGCTCCATCGTGCGCGGGCCGATGATCGCGCTCGTCACGCCTGGGTGGCCGGTCACGAACCCCAGCGCGAGCTGGATCATCGTCAACCCGGCATCGCCGGCGACCTTCGCCACCTGCTCGACGACGTCGAGCTTCGCGCGGTTCGCCGCGACGTCGAGGTCAAAACGCTGCGGCATCACGTTTGACCGGTGGGTGGTGATCTCCTGGCCCGCGCGTACCGCACCCGAGAGCCACCCTGACGACAACGGGCTCCACACCAGCACCCCGAGCCCGTACTGCTCGGTGACGGGGAGCACGTCACTCTCCGCGCCGCGGTTGAGGATCGAGTAGTTCAACTGTTCGGTGACGTACCGGCCCAGGTTGCGTTCTCGTGCGGCCCACTGGCCCTCGACGATCCGGTACGCCGGGAACGTCGACGACCCGAAGTAGCGGATCTTGCCGGCCCGTTGCAGATCCGTCAGCGCCGACAGCGTCTGCTCGTCGGTGGTCGTCGGGTCCCAGCGGTGCACCTGATACAGGTCAACGTGGTCGACGCCGAGCCGACGCAGGCTGCGGTCCAGCGCACTGATCAGCCAGCGGCGGGACGCACCCCGGTGGTTGCGTTCTTCGCCCATGGGCAAGAAAGCCTTGGTGGCCAGCACCACGTCGTCACGCCGACCAGCGATGGCCCGGCCGACCATCTCCTCCGATTCGCCCTGGCTGTAGAAGTCCGCGGTGTCGACGAGGTTCACCCCGGCCTCGAGCGCGGCATCGACGATGGCGGTCGCGTTCTCTTGCGTCGTATGGCCGATCGCCCCGAAGTTCATCGCACCGAGCGACAGTGTGCTGACCTGGACACCGGTTCGGCCGAGCGTGCGGTACTGCATTGCGTCTCCTCATGCCATGATGAAAGCGGAGCGTTGCTCCGCCCACTATACGGATCAGTGCTCCGTTTACGCAACCGCGAGGAGAGGAGCCGGACGTGCCGGAGGTGGACGGAGCGACAACGCCGTCCCCCGCCCGCAAGCGAGCGGACGCCCGCCGCAACGAACAGACGCTGCTCGACGCCGCTGCCGCGGTCTTCATCACCCACGGGGTCAACGCCCCAGTCCGCGTGATCGCCACCAAAGCCGGGGTCGGTTTAGGCACGATCTACCGCCACTTCCCCACCCGGGCCGACCTCATCGTCGCGGTCTACCGTCACCAGGTGGAGACGCTCGCGGGTGACGCTCCGCGGTTCCTCGCCAACGTTGAGACCCCCATTGCCGCGCTGGCGCAGTGGATGGACCGGTTCGTGTACTTCCTCGTCACCAAACACGGGCTGGCCGGCGCGCTGCGGTCCGACGACTCCGGGTTCGAGGCCCTGCACGCGTACTTCCTCGACCGGCTCGTCCCGGCGTGCGCCTCGCTGCTCAACGCCGCGGTCGAGGCCGGCGAGATCCGGCACGACCTCGACGCCCTCACCCTCATGCACGCAGCCGGCAACCTCTGCATCGGGGTCGAGGCCGGGGGCGACACCGGCTACGACGCCCACCGCATGGTCGGCCTGCTCATCGCAGGAATGCGGCAGTCCCCCTCGGCCTGATGGAGGCGGGCACCCCCTCGACGCCAAGTACTCGAGTGCCCGGTTGCGGATGGTCTATCGGTGACGCGGTCCCCATCCGGGCTGAAGGGCCGGGAGGTCGGTCAGCTCGGGGTCTGCCGGCGGCGGCGTCTCGCCGTCGTCGCCGTCCCACCTTCGGCCGTACTGGTCGGGGATGTTGCCCCA
>JAABUP010008723.1_pt1 | contig 12794 bp, 13 predicted proteins | sample 5559201 | NCBI WGS metagenome assembly JAABUP01 (sample SAMN10711887, study PRJNA513373) | rock metagenome | isolation source: Antarctica rocks | place: Antarctica | reverse complement strand
AGTGGAGTGACGAGTTGGGGGTGGCGGATTTGTTGGATAGGATGGAGATGGAGGAGGTAGGGAGGGCGCATTTTAAGGGGATGGCGGAGAGGGGTGGGGATGTTCATTGGTATTGATGAGCGATTTTGATGTATGTTTTTGGGGGTCTTTCCGAGCGTTTTTGCAGCGCGTTTTGAAATGCATTCGCTAGTCAGCGTTTCATGGATTACTTCTGATTGTTTTGATGCGCACGATAGGGTATCAAGTTATATTCATCAAATCCGCTCTCTTTCCGACACAGACGGCAGTACTCCTACCGTCGTCTCCGCATGATTGCATGCACTCAAGCCGCACGTAGTTCTAGCTTATGGTGACTGTGTAAGCCATCCATCCATGCCACTTCTCTCGAATTCATGATACATCGCTTCTTCATCACGTAATCGTCACAAACCCAAGTCCCTCTCTCGCCCTTCTGACGGCCATTCTCAAGGCCTGCTCCTCCGTATCCGTCCACTTGACACTCAATTGGTCCCACTTCTTAGTCTGGTACTCGCGCTTGTAGGTCCTCTGCATCTCCTGCAGACGTCCCATCTCTCGTGGATCACCTGTGCCACTGTACACAACCAATAATGTACAAGGTGGCAAGAAGTCGTGAATAGTCTTGATGTGGTTGACAATTTTCGTGACTGCAGCACCCAGAGTAGCTGTTCCAGGATCCGCAACTGCTGGCTTGTTGGATCCTGCTCGGTGGTCAAGCAGCCATCCCCTCATAGCAGCCAGCTCCAGGAAGCGTGCCCAGGTGAAGTCCACGCCACCGCCTGGAATATACTTGCCATCTGAGTCACCAAGCACAGCTCTCTTGACACCTTCCACTACGCCCGCATCATCGGTGCAACCAATAGAATAGTTAGCCATATTGCCAAAGTTTCTCTCCGGAGTGCCATGGTCGATGATTGCGCCGGTCTTGCCATCGCCACTGTCGATGAGTGGGCCGGCCTTCGGGGCGCGCTTTAGTCGCTTGAAGATTGACTCAGTGGAGGCTTCGCTGGTACCCCATTGAGGCCCACGCTCGCATTTGAGCTTTACGAGATCGAGGCAGGCTTTCGCATCTTCGACGCTGTCATGGCCTTTGGTGCCGTGACCTTTCTGGATCTCGCGATTGAGATACTTCTGGGCGAGCCATTTGAGTGATGACTTCATTGGTGGACCACGAGGGTGTGGGTAAAGCACTGACGTGTCGAGGATGAAAGGATGCGTGAGTTTTAGAGCTGTGAAATCTGCGTTCAGTGAGTGCCCAATGAGGATGTGTTTTGGGGTGATTGTCTTGAGAAGTCGATCCTGGATGTCTTTGAGTGTGGTACGGATGTTGTGCAATTTTTCGGGGGTAATGCCGGAATATGGAGTCAGGTAGTCAATAATGGGCTTGTTTGGCTTGACAAACTCATCTATAACAGTCTCGCCATCCCAATTGACAAGGCTGATTCGAGTTAGAGCCTGCTCACCCCCTTCGATCTTGCACATCTCGCAGTCCATGGCAAGCACACGACGGCCAGCAGTGAGACTGCCTTGTTGGATTTCCTTGTCTGGGACAGTTCCATCCTCCAATGTTTTCACCACAGTATCAGCCCATCCATCACTCGTATCTTGCTTGTCCCTAGCTCTTCTCTCCATTTCCTCTGACCGCTCCTCCTCCGTCGTGAACCAGACGGGATGTAAGATATATTCATTTTCGTGTAGCTCTTCCTTCTGTGTAATGAACTGCGTGATAGGTGTGCGTTTGTTCTCCCAATGCTTCCCTTCCCTTGTTGGCTTGGGGCCTTTGATCTGCTTGTCTTCTCTCTTCTCTTCTTGCGTCTTGGTGATGGGCGAATTAAGCATTGCATGCAAAGGTGAGTGGACCTTACCGTGTTTATCGTCGCCTGGGGCTTTAACGGGCCAAAGATGTGCGAAGGTATCTGCCAGTGGTTTCAGAGGGGTAGGTAGCTTCTCAGCCAATAGTTGGGCAGGTAAGTATTCATCTGGTGAGGTTGAAGGTGCTTTAGTAGCGGGGTCAAATGGTGTACCATTCGAAGCTGGGCCATTAGCTACATGGGAAGCATGAATCGCTGTGCCATTTGTCAATCCATCAGCAGCGTTGCGAGGCTCCAAGAAGTCAATTAAGTTCTCAAGAGAGCCATGTGTAGACCCCTTCGCAGAACGCAGATCAATGAGGTCCTCTTCTGGCGCAACCATGTTGGTATCAGCCTCTTCGCCAGGATCTGATAAATCAATAAGGTCCTTTTCTGTCGGGCCTTCGAGTTCGATGCTGCCATCGAACATGCCCTTCTCCAGACCGGGCACAAACAGTACCACAGCTTTCTGGACCATGCCGTGATGCTGTACAGATACCCATTGCTGCGATGTTCCATCTGCCAGACAGTACAGTAACAGGCACTGCAGCTGGTGGATGGTCACGCTGGATTTCAACCGGTGTAGCTCGCTGTATGACAGAGTGGGGTAATTCTTCTTTTTCTGCTTCTTCCCTGCTCTTCCAACAGTGGTCCACCCCTCCGAGTCAGACATCTGAGGTTCCTGGCTATTGTGTCTTGGTGTGGTCTGGTCTCCGCCGCGCAGATGTGCGAGGGTCGAGCCAACACCAATGCTGTTGCTGTTGTTGTCCATGTTGTCGTCATCTTGGACAAACTGAGAACGCTTTCGCTTTTTATTGCCCATGACTACTGTGGCTCCAGACCTGTGAATTCTTGTGCGCAAAAGAGTTGAAAGCCCCAGCATAGGTTTATGTCTTGGCAGAAACAGCACGCTAGTGTCACGCTAGAACTAGCCTTAATTTCGAAGCAACGCATGCACGGCATGTTCAACGTATACAATTCTGCATTCTGCGACTAGAGAACATGTATGCAACCATGGACTCCGCTTTGCGATGGCTATGATCCGCTCTTGGATCATTTCAGATTCTGTAATCCTACTCATTCCGAGGTCATGCTATTTGCTGACAGAGTGGACTACAAAAAAGCTGAGTGATTGTCTTGGTGTGATTCTCGGATTGGCACACCGTCTTTTGCGAGTCACGACATTTGTACCTTTCAGTGCTTTTAGTATCGTTGCTGCCCATCATGGTCGATGTAGCAGGTCTGACTGCGCTCGTTGTAGCAGCTGTCGCCCTTCTTGTCGCTGCTGGTCAATTGACCCAACAGAGGATGACTACTGCTTATGTGATTCGAAATGGTGACCGCATCGTAATAGGTGGTCTCACTAAAGGCGGCGCCCGATAGTAGCATTGGCGGTAATTCCGGCTCAGGGTCAAATATCACGCAATATCTTTTACATTACAATTGGATGTGTATCATTCACTTGGCGTTAGTCCTGCTGTCCAGGATAGTAGTGACGAAGAGTCGCACTATACTCGCAACGTCAGTCCTGCTGTCCATGCCAAGAAGAAAGACCCTGAAGAGCTGTTGAATTGCGCTATTGAATTGCGGTCTAAGCGAACCTTTGCCCAGGCTTGCTGGATATCTTTCGTGCAAGACCTGGCAAAATGTGGCTGCATCGGGGCGGGGCATGTCTGTCAGCGAAGAAAGTGGGAATCGCATTCCTGACAACTTGACAGTGGTACCTATCAGAGTCGATGCGATTACGGTATTGCTTACTTGCATCGTTTTGGGAACGCAAGTCTACAAATATTCTCCTATCACGGGAGAGATAACTCTGGCGGGTGGTGTAGGATCCATTTCCTCGTCCAGCCATCCTGTGTTGGGTACCCTGCTCCATTATAGCGTCTTCAGGAACGAAATAGTCGACGAACTCGAAGAAACAAAAAGACATGCGTATGCGCTTGGCCAGCGGCATGGTACCTGGGCCAATGGGGTCTTTGGTAAATTTTGGGAGCGCCTGTATCGATACGAACATATATCACTGACGTCTTTAGTAGATCGAAAAGTGGGCGTGTTAAAAGCAAGAGGGTGGCCAGAAGATAGCCAGAACCATAAAATCGGCTGCGCCGCTTGTTTCATGATTTTCAGTCACGTTGATTGTTTCGAAGCAGTTCCACCCTCTGTTACTCGTCCTTGCTGTGCGCATTTCGCCGAGGTCATCATCAGCGCCCATCGATATGGAGCCTGTCGGACACAAAACGAAGCCTTTCTCGTCTTCCCCCGAGTTCTGCGAAGCAGAACAATATTCTATCCAGAGATCCGAATGCTCACGTCTTGAATCACGATCCACGCTCGTGTGTCCCAATGATTGCAGCATGGGAGATCATCATGCGAGCGGATCAATGCATGTGCCATCTTCAATTCGACGGCGTCTCAGGAGGTGGTTTCCATGACTTGATCAATGCAATTACGGTCCATACCATTTCTCCCCTCTCCGAGGCCGGAGCGCCATCAGGGGAGGGGCTTCTGAACTCATCAAGATATGGCCGCAGATCTGTTCTGCTCCATGTGACAAGGTCTTTGAAGAATACCCTGAACAGACTGAAGCGCTAGGTAGGAAGCGAGTGGCCACATATGCCCCCTTGAGTATCTTACGGGCAGCGTATATCACTATCATCATGCGAGCAGCTCGCAAAACTGGACCCGGCCTTACTGTGGACACCAGAATGGAAACTGCTTTGGTATATATGGCTTAAGAGCAAGTTATACTCAAGATTTCGTCCTAATTGGTGTGCAAAATAGCAAGGGGCGAAAAAATGCACCAGATTTCGTGTTTACGAATCTCCCATCGACGTCTCGGTGGTATTCCATTACCTGAGATTGAAATTGATGAACAAGAGCTATGCACCAGATCTGCACAAATTATCTGGGAATACTGCAGCGGCCATCTGATCGTCTCGTCCTTGATATTGTCCAAGGCCATATAGAGCCTCGAGAACCTTTGTAATTCTTGCGAGGACATATTTCGAGGAAATTTAGGTGATTATACCATCTATAAAACTTATCACCTAACACTTCGGACTCTCCAAAAGGTGGCTTTAGACTGCTAATTTTGCTCTCGAGTGAGAAAATGAATGCCGAATCACGACTTGGTAGAGACAGTGAAGTCAGAGCTCAGCTCCAGATTGGTTCAACACGCGTTCCAGCTATGTGAGGCTACAAGGGAACCATACATTCCATTACTATACCTCAGTGAAGGCGTTACGTACCCTGGGCTCTATGTAATCTCTATGTAATCTCTATCTGAAGCCATTGGAAAGTATGCGTGGAAAGCCTTCAGCCCCGATGAAGTAACTCATCACAGTGCTGACAGTCCAGCAGCCCCATCGGATCTGTGTTCCTTTTCTTGGCACTACCAATTTGGCGGCAACACCGGCGAAGACACCTGCCGGAGGCTTGCTCGCCAGTGGCTTACTACGTGCACTAAAAGTCATACCCGATGTGTGCGATCCGTCGAGGCTTCACCTCTTCGTCAGACACGTCTAACTGAGATAGGTTCACCTACCTCTGTGTACGAGTTACGCGTATCCGTCCAAGATCAGAACGCTGAAAAGGTACCCTAAGTAACTCCGAGCCACTGTCGGGGGGTCCGCTAGGTTCTTGAGACTGAACAAGTTAAATTTGGACTGCGCTCGAGAATAGATTCCCAATCGCAGCAATGCCAAATTCATTTAGAGATGCAGTTGCTATAACAAAAGCACTAGGGGCTAGGTACTTGTGGATTGATGTACTCCGTATACTCCAAGATTCAATCGAAGACTGGCGATACAAAGCCTCAAAAATGTCAGGTGTCTATGAAAATGTGATTCGGAATATTCCCACCAGAGGTGTCCCTCAAACCGTGCCTGGAGGCATCAACTTGGCGCAACGTCCCTAGTTGGATTTTTCATGTTTGTGATATCGATTGGTGGACAAATCTCTCCTTCGATAATCCCCTGGGTAAAAGGGATTGGGTATACCAGGAACAATTTTTAGCACCACGGAAAGCTATGATAGGGAACATTTGCTCTGGGAACATCAAGAATTGCAAGCATGTGAAACATATCCAGATGAAATTCTCATGTATATGCGCGCGAGAAAAAACTTCAGTAAAGACGGCCCTAATGAAGATTAACCCACAAGCTCAGATCGGAATTCCCTTTGAGAAGATAGCATATTTGCAACGTCTCCTGACCGAACCTGGGAAGAAACTCATTGCTCTATCGGGCGTTGCAAAAACGTGTGTAAAAGACCACTGATGAGTACCTCGTGGGACTATGGAGGGTAAAATTACTACAGCATTGATTATGGCAGTCGAACACATAAGATGACGAAGCATCACGCCCGAAAGCCTATCGTGCACCATCATGGAGCTGGGCCGCATTAGATCGTCACGTTACCTGGACTAAATGAGCCGGAAGACACGGTTGTTGTGACATCCTATCCGTTAAGAATGATCCTGTAAGTAACGACACGACGGGCCAGGTCAGCGGTGGGTACATACGGTTGCAGGGTCTTGTAGTCTCTACCACTCCAGACCTTGGGAAGGACGCAGCCTTGAATAAAGTCAGCTCTGAGAATCTGAATTTTGGGGTGTCGGCCTGTACTCGATATTGGGCTTGAGGATATACGTGGAGGCATCTGTTGTCTCCTGATCTCCATATGTGAAACGTGTGACTCCAATGTCCACGTTACGGGTTTGATCCTGCAGCGCTTTGGCTCGCGACAGGGTGTATATCAGCGACGAGGGATGTTTAGAACCTACCTTGCCAAGGGTTAAGTGTCGTACTTCTACCCCCAGTCGGTCCGGACTCAAGAAGAGCAAACAGGTGGTGTGCAGGAAAGTCCAAGTGAACAAGATCCATTTGACGATGATGAGAACATTGGATTGGGAACACCCAATCGAAGAAAATTCGGACGACATGTGCGAGGACATGGAGACAGAAAGTTTGGTAGAACAAAACTCGGATGACATTAATGAGGACGTACAGTGGAAAAGTCGGGTTCAAGAGGATCTCTGTGATTAGACTGAGGGTAGTGAGCGGGAACCTACTGGGAACCTACAGTCGAAGAAGTTTCGGATGAGATGCCTGAGAAGGCTTCCTGGAGAAGCTATTGGAATAGGACTCATATGAATTGTACCAGGACGCCGAACAACGAACTATTGTGCTTGTCTGAGTATGGATCTGGGTTTAAGCAATCCTGAAACTCGACTACTCAGAACATATATCAATCACGAAGATTGTAGATAATAGTATGAAACACTCGGTTCTATGTTGAAGAGCACAAGCAGTATATTTCTAGTATCGAAGTCCTTGGATTATATAGCAATCGTAGCCATCCTGCCTCTTCAATTAAAATCACAGAAAGGGTCGTTCATCGCATTATAGAGCGGTGCTAGCTAGTATCTCAACTTTATTCTTGCTGCCTGAGTGCTAATCGTCGCCTGCAGCATTCCCGTGGTAGCGAACGGTTGATCGCAGACTCGATGACCCCCTAACCAGTGGAAGCTAATGCGCGTATTAATTAATACAGGGGAGGAGTGATCAAAATGCATGTATGAAATACCTACGAAGCGAAAAATATGGTCGAGCGAATCTCATAAGTATAGCATGCCCGCTTCTGAGGTTGGAGATGGAAGGTGACGAGAAACCAAGTCAATGCGGAAACTTTTGCACTGCAGGGGTGACCCGCGCTACACGAAACCACCTCCGCGGAAGGGAAGTAAAAGAATAAGTAGTACGACTGGGTATGTTGGACACAACATTGACCGTGTGGCAAATGTCGAGAGATAAGAAGAGTGAGACCCGATGCAATTGTCAGAGCCTCTGACAAGGTTCTTAAGATTCATGAACTTCATCTTTCTAACCTAGACATGCTGACCTGTACTATTCTCCATGCTTTGTTAATCTTCTTAACAACGTAGCTTAGCGGTTAATCTCACGCCTCCAACATTGCCACGCTTAAACAGCTCAGCCACCGTATCATAAAACAGCTCAAGCTCAGTATCACGCTTTTGCTCGGCTTTGTAGCTTCTCGCTCGCTCAACCAGAAGATGTGTCCAGTGCTTTGAGACGTCATCAAACTCTACATTGACGAAGCCAGCAGCCTCCACATCTTGAATGTACCCTTTGATCTCTGGGAGATACGAACACGCTACAACATTCCTCAACTTGCTTTGGTCGTCCTCCGTCAGCGGGTTCTTCTGGTAGAAGTCCTCGACGTAAATCTTCCCATCAGGTTTCAAGTACCGCGCAGCCCGCTTGAACATCGTTCCTCGTGAGCCTTGCGGCAAATGCATGATGCATAGCAGTGACACCACATGGTTAAAGCCGAGAGTGCCTAGCTCCTCTTCTTTAATGCTCAAGAAATCGGCACGCACGCTGCTCACGCCCTCTCTCACCTTCTCGTCTTCGTTCCGTACGGTAATTAATCTTGCCAAATCATGCACTTCTTTCTGCAGCTCCACGCCAGTGACTTCCACTCCGTACTTAGAACACAAAACCCGTCCCGTAGCGCTGAAGCCTGAACCAATATCCAGGATGTGCTGGCCTTGCATGAGGTTGAGCTTTGTGGCAAGATGATCAAGCGCGGCGTCCCCATCGTAATGCATGCAGTCAAACGAAGCTGTGTCAGAAAGGCTCCATTCAGGCTTGTGCTGAAGAGCTGAGAGGGTGGTATGAGCACGATGCAGGGAATAGAGTGCCATGTATATGGTCTTCGTGGTTGAGTCCTTGTCATCACCAGTGCCATTGCTTGCACGACACTCGACGGACCGCATTGCTGAGTTTTGATCTTGTACTGAGGTTCTCGTCGATTGGTGTTTTCGTTGTCTTGGTATTAAGCGCTTTTTTGAATTGATGATCGTACTTTGATATGTGAAAATACTGCAACGTGATCATGGAATCTAGAAAATATAGATTTGATCATTAAATCATTTTATAGCAACCGCCATACGGTCATACGGCCGATTTTCGGACGCAGCTCAATAGGAGTTAATGCAGGCTTGCACAATATGTCTTGCAAGAGTAGGAAAGCCTCTAAAGTGAATAAGGCAATAATTGATTGGATTTTCTCCTCGTTGCTCAAGCCTCAGTCCACAACGAAGACGTCCGAGTGACGACGACCTACCGAGGATACCCTGACAATGCCGAGTAGTGAAGCAGCACGGATTGAGTGCGGAGAAGGCTCCTGCACGACGAGAAGAGAGCCGACATACCACCGCGGCCAGAATGATATCTCTCCCAGCATTTTGGAAGCACATTGCTATATGATGCATACATTCACGACATTCAAGCAGGTCGAGGTCTTCCAGAAATCAATATAATCCAGGTCACGTGCAGTTCAGCCAAATTGGGCAAGTCCTACCTAGGGAGATATCTATCCGGGCGACAAATGCCAATGCCTGACATAAACCACCCAACCTTTTGATTCGACGACATCACATCTAGGCCGCAGTGAACGATAATACTTCCTAGCATCTATTGTCGAAGGAAGCTTGCATACGCTACCGCCCACGAATGGACATTAGGGACGTTCTCTACCCAATGAACGACGGCCAAGAAGCGAGAAGAGGGGAAAGATAAGATGCGGTCGCTGGACGCCGGTGCTCTCCCATGGGCTGGACCCTTCGTGGACACCTCTTTGTTATCAAGATGTTCGATACGGCGATCCTACTGCTATCGCTGGACACGATGCGAGGGCAGGAAGTACTTCTACCTCGTGCTTTTCCTATCGGCCCATTCAGCCTCTTTTAGTCCTATGCAGGAGCCCTTACCAAACACGCAACCTGTGATAATATGGCAGACCTCAAAGCAGACTCTCAGCCTATTCGAGGCATGAGCACTGCATCGGGCATCTCTGGCCGCAAGAAGTCGGTCGCTGAAGAGCCGGTTACATCTGTTCTTGGCGCTGGCGAGGTACCCGTCTACAGCGAGCGCGAGTTGACAGCCGATGAAGAGGTTCTGGCAGCACTTGGATACAAGCCCGAGTTCAAGAGAGAATTCAGTTTATGGACGACGTTTTGCGTCAGCTTTGCGGTTCTGGGCTTGCTGCCGAGTTTCGCCAGTACACTATACTATGTGAGAATGAGCCGGGATAAGAGTGTAGACACGGGGCTGATAATGGTACCAGGGCATGGGATATGCGGGTACACCGGGCATGGTTTGGGGATGGTTGATTGCTATGGCTTTCATCCAATGTGTCGCTATGAGCATGGCTGAGCTGTGCTCGTCTATGCCGACGAGTGGAGGCCTATACTATGCTTCAGCGGTTCTGGCACCGCCTGGCTGGGGACCAATCGCTGCATGTATGCAATCGTATCTACAGACCACGTCGAGAGGACTGGGAGCTGACAACAGACTATAGGGCTGACTGGCTGGTCAAACTGGATGGCTCAAGTGACAGGCGCACCGTCTGTCGACTATGCCTTGAGCGCAATGATACTAGCTGGTGCTTCCATCAGCGTGCCCTCGTACATTCCCCAGAACTACCAAATCTTTCTCCTGACGACCTTGATCATGCTCATTCACGGGTGCATCAGCAGCATGCCTACCAAGTGGATCGCCAACTTCAACTCTGTCGGATCAACATTCAACATCATTTCGTTGTGTATTGTGCTTATCCTCATACCGGCGGCGACGAACAGGGAGGCACAAGGGCACCCTCGATTCACCAAGGCAAGCATTGTTTGGGGCAACTTCTATGAGGGGACCGACTTCCCAGCTGGCGTCTCGCTCCTCATGACCTTCGTCGCCGTTATCTGGACCATGAGGTAAGTACTGGTCGCCCACTCTTCGAATTCGAATTAAGGCCTAGCAGTGGTTACGACGCGCCCTTCCATTTGAGCGAAGAATGTTCCAACGCCAACATCGCCGCCCCACGTGCCATCGTCCTCACAAGCGGAGTCGGTGGACTCTTCGGCTGGTTCTTACAGCTCGTTGTAGCTTATACAGTTATTGATATCGATGGTGTGATCAGCTCAGATCTGGGCCAACCATGGGCGTCATACCTGCTACAGGTTCTGCCTCAGAAGGTTGCGCTGGCAGCTCTCGCTCTGACCATTATTGCTGCGTTCTCTATGGGTCAGGGATGTATGGTGCGTACATACAGTCCTCTGCATTCGGTGTTGTCGGATCACTGACTTAGTCCTACTTCTAGGTTGCTGCCTCCCGTGTTACCTTTGCCTACGCTCGTGATGGCTGCTTCCCTTGCTCGTGGTGGATCAAGCGCGTAAATCGACATACCCAGACCCCTGTGAACGCAGTGTGGTTCAATACCACCCTCGGCATTTGCATGACCCTTCTCATCTTTGGTGGTCCTCTTGCAGCTGGTGCGCTTTTCTCTATTGCAGCTGTTGCCGCATTCGTTGCCTTCACAATACCCATCTTCATCAGAGTGTTCTTTGTTGGCAATCGATTCAGGGCTGGTCCGTGGAACTTGGGACGATATAGCATATATATTGGATCTGCGGCCTGTGCTTTTGTGGCGCTCATGGTGCCGATCTTGTGCTTGCCTAGTACGACCGGGGCAGATCTTGGGTAAGTAGAACCTCCCCCGTTTTTCGGACAACGGTGCTGAAGGATGATAGTCCTGCTGGTATGAATTGGACCTGTCTTGTGTACGGTGGACCGATGACCACGATCATCATCTGGTGGTTTGTCGATGCACATAAGTGGTTCAAGGGCCCGAAGGTACGTCCGATATCTACATGTTTGCCAGAGAGAGAATTGGGCTAGCTTACTGACATACACTGTAGGTCAACATTGAGCACCAAATGCTTGGCAGGGACGGCAACGTCCTTGAAGGCAAAGCGGACGAGAGCGAAGGCTCCAGTGCCGGCAGCATCACCAAGGAAAATGGGCAGTTCGACGACAAGAAGGCAGCGGATCTTGCTTGAATACTGACCTCGGTCGTATTGTGCAACATCCTGTTTGATGTGATAGGATAAGGATCTATCGGCTTGGTATATACCCTCGTGCAACATATACTTCTTGATTCTGGAAACGGACTTCACTGGATCGTTTCTAACCGAGCTGTCATTCGTGCCTAACATCATGCAAAAAGCCGATGTCAACGCCAGATATGATAGACGCTAGCAAACGCTAGGGCCAATGGGAGAAGCGGCAGCTCCCCGCAGTCAGAACTAAAGTATTCTGAACGTACATTTCTTGGCATTGATGTACACCTGCACACCTACCCAACCTTGTGTACCATTCTAGTCATGGGAACACATACTGTATATATGCCTATTACCCCGCGGGCTCTGGGATCCCACTGTACATATCAGGAAATAACGTGAGATCTTGCCCTGTGAAAATCTCCCACTATTAATTTTATATGAATCCTTCCACAACATCCCCACAACATCCCCACAACCTTGCGGAAAATGTTACTTGATCCGCGCCTTCTCCTGTCTCCTTACACGCTCCTTCTCTTGCTTCTAATCTACTACCTGCTTCCCTACCTCCGCAATTCTTCGATCCGATCTGTACCGGGCCCCGCATTCGCTGCATTCTCGAATCTTTGGCTCCTGTATCAATGCAGGCGGGGCAGGAGATTTGTCGCTGTTGACAATGCACACAAGAAATATGGCAAGCTAGTCAGAATACAGCCAGACCATGTTAGTGTCGCGGACGAAAGCGCGATACCGGTGATATATAGTCATACAGGAGGATGGCTCAAAAGGTACGCCCAATGTCCTGCCCCTACTTCTTCCACCATTTCCACCCGAGCAAATAGCTGATAAAGGCTGGTGCAACAGCGACTACTACGATGCCTTCGTCTCCATCCAACGCGGCCTCTTCAACACGCGCGACCGTGCCGAACATACTCGCAAAAGAAAAACGGTGTCGCATACCTTCAGCACTAAGAGCATCGGGCAATTTGAACAGTATATGACGTACA
>JAABUP010008722.1_pt1 | contig 12794 bp, 10 predicted proteins | sample 5559201 | NCBI WGS metagenome assembly JAABUP01 (sample SAMN10711887, study PRJNA513373) | rock metagenome | isolation source: Antarctica rocks | place: Antarctica | reverse complement strand
AAGACGCCGTAGGAGACCGGCTCGAGCGGCGCCTGCGCGCATACCGAGAGCGCCAGCCCGAGCGCGTCGCGGGTGGCGAGGGGGTCAAGCACCCCGTCGTCCCACAGCCGCGCGGTCGAGTAGTACGGGTTGCCCTGGTCCTCGTACTGCTGGCGGATCGGGGCCTTGAAGCTCTCCTCGTCGGCGGCGCTCCACGCCTCGCCGTCCTGACCGGCTGCCTGGGCCGCCGCTTCCAGCTGCTCGCGGCGCACCGTTGCCAGCACCGACGCCGCCTGCTCGCCGCCCATCACCGAGATGCGCGCCCGCGGCCACATCCACAAGAACCGCGGCGAGTAGGCCCGGCCGCACATCGAGTAGTTACCGGCGCCGAAAGAGCCGCCGATGACGACGGTCAGCTTGGGCACCCTGGCGCAGGCAACCGCGGTGACCATCTTCGCGCCGTGCTTGGCGATGCCACCGGCCTCATACTCGCGGCCGACCATGAAACCGGTGATGTTCTGCAGGAACAGCAGCGGCACCTGGCGCTTGTCGCACAGCTCGATGAAGTGGGCACCCTTCAGCGCGCTCTCGCCGAACAGGACACCGTTGTTGGCGACGATGCCAACCGGGTGGCCATGCAGGTGGGCGAAGCCGGTGACGAGCGTGGTGCCGTACTCGGCCTTGAACTCCGCGAACCGGCTGCCGTCGACGAGCCGGGCGATGATTTCCCGGACCTCGAACGGCGTGCGCGCGTCGGTGGGCAGGACGCCGTACAGCTCGCCGGGGTCAACCGCCGGCGGCTCCGACTCATCGACGTCCCACGGTGCCGGGCTGCGCACACCGAAGGTGGAGACGATGCGCCGCACGATCCGCAGCGCGTCGGCGTCGTCGTCGGCGAGGTGGTCGGTGACCCCCGAGATCCGGCTGTGCAGCGCACCGCCGCCGAGGTCCTCGGCAGTGACAACCTCACCAGTGGCCGCCTTCACCAGCGGCGGGCCGCCGAGGAAGATCGTCCCTTGGTCGCGGACGATGACGGCCTCGTCGCTCATCGCCGGCACGTACGCGCCGCCGGCGGTGCACGAGCCCAGCACCGCGGCGACCTGCGGGATGCTGCGCGCGCTCATCGTCGCCTGGTTGTAGAAGATGCGGCCGAAGTGCTCGCGGTCGGGGAAGACCTCGTCCTGGCGGGGCAGGAAGGCTCCGCCGCTGTCGACGAGATACAGGCAGGGCAGGCTGTTCTGCAGCGCCACCTCCTGCGCCCGCAGGTGCTTCTTGACCGTCATCGGGTAGTAGGTGCCGCCCTTGACGGTCGCGTCGTTGGTGACGATGACGCACTCGCGGCCGCTGACCCGCCCGATGCCGGTGATGATGCCCGCGCCGGGCGCGTCGTCGTCGTACATCCCCCCGGCCGCAAGCGGGCTGAGCTCGAGGAACGGGCTGCCCGGGTCGAGCAGGGCGTCGACCCGCTCGCGCGGCAGCAGCTTGCCGCGCTCGACGTGACGGGTACGCGAGCGCTCGGGACCGCCGAGCGCCGCTGCGGCCAGCCGCGTGTCGAGCTCGTCGACCAGGCAGCGCTGGGCCTCGGCATTGCGGGTGAAGGCGTCGCTGCGCGGGTCGACGGCCGTGCCGAGACGAGAGCCCTCCATTGGCTGCGACCTCCCGGCGATCAGCGTCCTACCCATCAGACTGGGCTCAGGTTAGGCGCGGCGTATGCGAGCGTCCTGGTCGGCGTTCGGGCACGGGCCGGGGCGGGTCCCCAGCTTGAAGGTGCGGCTCAGCTGCGGCCGGGTCAGTCACCGGTGACGCCGTCGAGCAGCTCGCGGGCCGCGTCGGCATGCCCGTTGTGCCGGGCGGTCTCCTCCAACATGTGCAGCAGGACGAAACGCAGGTCCATCTCGCCGCCACGGGGGTGCGGCGCCCGGTCATCCAGGGAGATTGCGCTCGCGACGACCGCGCGGCTGCGGGCGCAGGCCCGCTGGTAACCGGAGACGACCGAGACGAGCGTGTCGTCGGCTTTCAGCACCCAGTCGGTCTCGGTGCCGTCCTGCTCGACGAACAGGTCACGCTCGCCGGTCTGGGCGAAGTTGACGACGAACCAGCCGTGCTCGACCGCAGTGAGGTGCTTGACCAGCGCGAGCAACGACACGCCCGAGGCGAGCATCGGGCGCCGGGCCTCCGCGTCGGTCAGCCCGTCGAGCTTGTCCACGACGGTTGCCCGGTGGCGGTCGAGCCACGCCGCCAGGGCCACACGCTCCTGCGCCACTCGCGGAGCCGCCGGGCGTTGGTCGGCCACGCGAGGCAGATTACCGGCGGGGTCTCCCCCGCCCCGGGCGGGCGGGTGTCGAGGTTGCATGTGTCCTGGGCCTGCGGGCGGTCCAGATGCGGCGTGACGCGGGCCGACACGCCGTCGCTGAGGCAAGCCATATGCAGTTCGGACAGGCTCCTGCCAAAGCCCTTGACGTCCAGGGGTCGGCGGGCGTTACCGCATCGCGAGGGGTCAGCCCGACGGCGCCCGCACCGCCGCCACGGCCCCGGCCGCAACGCTTGGCTGGTCGCCCGCCCCTGCCCCAGCCCCGTCGCCCGCCGCGCTGCGCAGCGCGTCACTCGTCCGCTGGATGTGGTGCGCGAGCACGTCCGCTGCCGCCTGCCGGTCGCGGGCGAGGACCGCGTCGAGCAGCTGCCGGTGTTCCTGGTCGACGTCGCGGTGGTAGTCGTGGCCAAGCGGGCGCGACCACCACCGGTACAGGGCCGCGGCGTCGCGCAGCGATATCGCCACCTCGTACAGCCTGCCGTTCCCGCACCCGCGCAGCGTGCACTGGTGGAACTGCTCGTGCGCCGCGAACCAGGCGCTGTTCAGGTCGCCGTCCGGCCGAATCTTCGGCGTGTTGGACATCTGGTGGTGGGCTGCGACGACTGACGACTCCCAGCTGATGTCGCCGCGCTCGATCGCCTGTCCGACGACCAGCGTCTCGACCTGAGTCCGGGCCTCGGTCAACTCGTCGAGATCCTTCAGGCTCAGCGGCGTCACCCGGTAGCCCTGCTGCGGCACGGTGACGGCCAGGCCCTGCTCGGCCAAGCGGGTCAGTGCCTCACGCACGACGGACTGGCTCACTGAGAACCGATCGGCGAGCTCGACCAGCCGCAAGCGCTGACCGGGTGCGAGCAGGCCGCGCAGCACGTCATCGCGCAATTGCGCGTGCACGAACGACGAGCGGGTCTCGGGACCGCCCAAGGACATGGGCCGACCCTACGCGTACTCGCGCATCGCAGCAATTCGCGAGATTGTCTTGCGTTCTCGCTAGGCCAGCGTCATGCTCTGAGTCACCACGCGAAGTGGGCAGCCGCAAGGCCTGACGCATCACGCTGACACGCTGCCAGAGAGGACAACGCCGTGCCCCTGCACCGCCTCACCCAGATCGTCATGGGCGTTCCGAACGTCGAGCAGACCGCTGGCTACTACGCCGACTTCGGCCTGACCCCCCGGCTCGCGGAAGAGGTCAGCGTCTGGGGCGTGGCGTCACCTGCCCCGACCGGGGACCACACGCTGTCCACCGTCGACGGCGGCGAGCAGCTGCGCATCGTCCACTCCGACCGGCGCAGGCTGATGCAGTTGGGCGTCGGTGCAGACGACCCGGACGACCTCGATCGGGTCGCCGCCTCGCTGGCCGCACTCGGCGTCTCCGTCCAGCGCACCGACACCAGCGTGTGCGCGGTCGACCCCGGTACCGAGGTGCTCGTCAATGTGGAGCTCGCCGACCGCTACGCCCCGGATCCCACCCCCGCTCCGGCCTACAACACCCCGGGCGTCAATGCTCGCAAGCAGGAGCGGGCCCCCGGCATCCTGCGCGAGGAGCCGGTCCGGCCCCGCAAGCTGGGGCACGTCGTGCTCGGCTCCACCGACCAGGCGTTCTCGCAGAAGTTCCTCCAGCAGGGCATCGGGTTCAAGGTGAGCGATACCGTGCCGGGGCTCGCCGCGTTCATGCGCTGCTCGACTGACCACCACAACGTCCTGGTGCAGCAGGCGCCCGTGGCGTTCCTGCACCACACGTCGTGGCAGGTCGACGACATCGACGAGATCGGCCGCGGCGCGTCATCGATGCTGGAGGCCGATCCGTCGCGGCACACGTGGGGCCTCGGCCGGCACTTCATCGGCTCGAACTTCTTCTGGTACCTCAAGGACCCGGCCGGCAACTTCTCGGAGTACTACTCCGACCTCGACTGCATCGTCGATGACGCGCTGTGGAAGCCCGGCGTGTGGGAAGGTGCCAAGTCGCTGCTGGCCTGGGGACCGCCGCCTCCAGCGTCATTCCTCGCTCCTGAGGACCTCGGTGCCCTCATGGCCGGCGCGCACGAGGCCGGCTGATGACCGGTCCCGAGACGCTGGACGTCTCTCACCCGGTGGCGGCAGCACCAACCAACAGCACGCACTCCGACGTGCTGATCGTCGGCGCGGGACCGGTCGGGCTCGTCAGTGCGCTGCTGATCGCCCGCCGTGGCTGGCGGGTCACCGTGCTGGAGCGCTGGCCCGAGCCGTATGCGCAACCCCGGGCGGTGCACTTCGACGACGAGGTCGCCCGGCTGCTGTCGGACGCCGGCATCGGCGACCAGATCGGTCGGCTCACCGAGCCGGCAGACGTCTACGAGTGGCGTAACGGCGAGCAGCAGACCCTGCTGCGCTTCGACTACGCCGGCGCCGGACCCTCCGGGTGGCCGCTCGCCTCGATGATGCATCAGCCCGGACTCGAGGACGCCCTGCGGGAAGCGGCCGCTGCCACCGACGGGGTCGACATGCTGAGCGGCCACGAGGCCGTCCAGCTGACCGAGTCCGCGGACCATGTCGAAGTCGTCTCCAGAGACGCTGCCGGCGAGCAGCACACCTTCACCGCGGCCTGGGTGATCGGCTGCGACGGCGCCAACAGCTTCGTCCGAGCGCATATGCCCACTGAGATGACCGACCTCGGCTTCTTCTACGACTGGCTGATCGTCGACATCGTGCCGAACGAGGCGCGTACCTGGAATCCGACGAACCTGCAGGTCTGTGACCCGCAGCGCCCCACAACCGTGGTGTCGGGCGGGCCCGGTCGCCGGCGTTGGGAGTTCATGCGGATGCCTGGGGAGGACGTCGAGGACCTCAACCGGAAGGAGACGGCCTGGCAGCGGCTCGCCCCTTGGGGGATGACGCCGGACACCTGCACGCTGGAGCGGCATGCGATCTACACGTTCCAGGCTCGCTGGGCCGACCAGTGGCGCTCCGGGAGGCTGCTGCTTGCCGGCGACAGCGCCCATCTGATGCCGCCGTTCGCCGGCCAGGGCATGTGCTCGGGCATTCGCGACGCCTCGAACCTGAGCTGGAAGCTGGACCTCGTCCTGCGTGGACTGGCGGGTGACGAGCTGCTCGACACCTACACCTTCGAGCGCAGCACGCACGTCCAGCACGCCATCGGGATGTCGGTCGAGCTCGGCAAGGTCATCTGCGTCACCGACCCGGAGGTCGCCGCACAGCGGGACGCCTTCATGATCAGCCAGGACGCCGACCCGTCGCGAATCCTGCCGCCGCTGCCACCGTCGACCCTGACCGGCGGGGTCGTCCACCGCACGGCCGGCGAACCCGCCCCCGGTGCAGGTGTGCTCACCCCACAGGCAAGGCTCACCTACCGGGGCCGGACCGGCTTGCTCGACGACGTCGTCGGCTCCGGCTTTCTGCTCGTGTGCACGGAGGACCCGGCCACCGCGCTCGATGAGGACCAGCAGGCCTTTCTTGCCGCCATAGGCGCGCACGTGCTGCAGGTGCTTCCGGCCGGCACCGCTAGCACCGATGCGGCGATCGACGTTGATGGCGCTCTGCTCGGGCACCTGACGGCCGCCGGCCATGTGGCTGCGCTGATCCGTCCAGACCACTACCTGTTCGGCACTGCGACGAGCATGAGCGAGCTACCGGAGCTGGTCTCGGACTTGCGCCAGCAGCTGTCGATCACGAGGTCAGCGGACCTCAGCGCCACCTCGATCTGACGTCGATCTGAAGGGAAGCAGCGATGCCGACGATCCCCAGCTACCCCCACGACATCTTTACCGACGAGGTGCTGCTCGACCCGTACGAGCACTACCGCGCCCTGCGCGAGCTCGGGCCGGTGGTGTGGCTCGAGGCCCACCAGATGTACGCGCTACCGCGGTACGCAGATGTGCGTGCCGCTCTCGCCGACGCCAAGACGTTCTGCTCCGGGCAGGGCGTCGGCCTGAACGACGTCGTCAACGGCATCGGCGTCGGCGGCACGCTGATGAGTGACGGCCGGCAGCACGAGCATCAGCGCAGCATCATCGGGAAGGGCCTGACCCCTCGGGCGCTGCGGTCGCTGCAGGACAGTGTCGAGCAGCTCGCGACGGACCGGGTGGCGGAGCTGGTCGAGCGCGGCAGCTTCGACGCCGTCGCGGACCTGGCCCGGGCCCTTCCGCTCTCGGTGGTGCCCGACCTGGTTGGCTGGCCGGCGGGCGGCCGCGACCACCTGCTGGAGTGGGCCGCCGCGACGTTCGACCTGCTAGGCCCGCTCAATACGCGCGCTCAGCAAGCCGGCCCGAGAGTGCAGGAGATGGTGGAGTTCGCCGTCACGACCGCCACCGAGGGCAACTTCATCCCCGGCAGCGTGGGAGCTGCCATGCTCGAAGGAGCCCAGCGCGGCGAGCTCGAACCCGCCATCGTGCCGCTGCTGGTGCTCGACTACATCGGCCCGTCGCTGGACACCACGATCAGCGCCATCGGCAGCGCGGTTCAGCTGCTGGCCACCCACCCCGAGCAGTGGGCCACGCTGAAGGCCGACCCCTCACTCATCCCCAACGCGTTCAACGAGACGGTGCGGCTGGAGTCGCCGATTCGCGCCTTCAGCCGGGTCACGACAGCCCCCACTAGCGTCGATGGGTACGACATCGACGCGGGTGCCCGGGTGATCGTGCTCTACGCCTCAGCCAACCGCGACGACCGCAAGTTCGACCGCCCCGACGAGTTCGACGTCGCCCGCTCCAATGCGGCCGAACACGTCGGATTCGGCTACGGCACCCACGGCTGCGCCGGTCAGGGCCTGGCCCGGCTGGAATCCCACGCAGTGCTGCAGGCACTCGTCAACCAGGTCGACAGTTTCGAGCTCGGAGCGGGCGTCCGCGGGCTGAACAATCTGATCAATGCCTGGGCAAGCCTGCCGGTGACCGCGCGTCCCACCCGCGAAGCCGCGATGAGCGGCGCATGACCGGCCGTGCCAGGCGCCGATCGACCACCACACGCGGACCCAGTGAGGTGACCTGATGCGCGTCATCGTCGACGAAACCCGTTGCGAGGGGCACGGCCAGTGCCAGGGCACCGCTCCCGACGTGTTCGAGCTCAACGACGAGGGCGTCTCTGTCGTTCTGCACGACCCGGTACCGGACGCCCTGAGGCGGCAGGCCGAGGCAGGGGTGCGGGTCTGTCCGATGGCGGCGCTGAGTACGTCCGGCTGAAGCGGACGTCTACACCCACATGCCTGAGCAGTCCGCGCCCCTCGATCCGCAGGCCATCGACCTACACGCACATTTCCTGCCGCCGCGGTACCGCCAGAGTGCGCTCGCACACGGGCAGGCCCATCCCGACGGGATGCCGGCACTACCGGAGTGGAACGTCACCGACGCCATCGCGATGATGGACGACATCGGCATCCGCGCCGCTGTGCTGTCGATCTCGTCGCCCGGCGTCGGGTTCCTCGAGTCGGCGGAGGACAGGGCCGACCTGGCGAGAGGTGTCAACGAGGACGGCGCCGCAGCGGTCGCCGAGTTCCCAGGCCGGTTCGGACTGCTCGCAACGCTGCCACTCCCTGACATCGACCTGTCGCTGCGCGAGATCGAGTACGCGTTCGAAACGCTCCATGCCGACGGCATCGCGCTGCACACTCACTACGACGACGTGTACCTGGGCGACGAGCAGCTGGAGCCGGCGATGGCCGCACTCCACGCACGCGGCGCGCTTGTCACGATCCACCCGGTGTCGCCGTGCGGCTGGGAGGCCGTGGCGTTCGGCCGCCCGCGGCCCATCGTCGAGTTCCTGTTCGACACCACGCGGGCGGTCGTCAACCTGGCGCTGTCCGGTGTCCTCGACCGCTACCCGGGCATCCGCTGGGTGGTGCCTCATGCGGGTGCCGCGCTGCCGGTGCTGGCCGACCGCGTCAACCTGCTGTTCTCGGCCCTCAGCTCGCCGCCGGTCGACGTGGTCGCCGCCCTGCGGCGCCTGCACTACGACGTCGCGGGGGTTCCACTGCCCCGCGCGCTGCCGGCACTGCTCTCTCTCGTCGACAGCGACCGGCTGGTCTACGGCAGTGACTACCCGTTCACCAATGCCGCGATCGTCGACCGGTTGGCCAGAGCGCTGGTCGAGAGTCCCGCGCTCGATGACGCGCTCCGGCGAGCGGTGTTCAGCGGGACTGCGGAGCGGCTGATCCCCCGACTGGCGGCCGCTGCCGGACGTTGATCGGCAGCCCAGCGCCTGCGGAACCGTCAGCTGTTGCGCACTGCGTCACCGGCGTCTGCGTGCAGCCGCAGCGCCCCTGCTGCCGCGAGCATCGGCATCACGGTCATGATCAGGAACGCGATCGTGTACTGGTCGGATACGCGGGACGGGCCGGGCAGTACCGAGCCGGTGGCGGCACCGATGCGGATCGCGACCGAGGCCAGGGCAACGCCCAGGCCGAGAGAGAGCTGCTGCACGGTGGCGGCCAAACCGTTGGCGTGCGCCATCTTGCTTGCCGGGACGTCGCTGAAGATGAGCGTGTTGTACGAGGTGCCGCCGATCGACCGGAACACGCCGCTGAGGACGGCGACGGCGGCGATGAGCAGCAGCGGCGTGGATCGGGTGAACAGGCCCAGGCAGGCCATCGACGCGGCGAGCGCTGAGTCCGTGGCCGTCAGCAGCGCGCGGAACCCGAAGCGGTTCACCAGAGCACTGACCACCGGTTTGATGCCGATGTTGCCGGCGAACAGGCACAGGACGACGGCCCCGGCCTTGATGGGGCTCCAGCCGAAGGCAGTCTCGAACTGCAGCGGCAGCAGGAAGGGCACCGACGCGATCGCGAGGTAGAACAACGCGCCCGTCCCCACTGAGGTGCGGAAGGTCGAAATGCGAAGGGTGCTCAGGTCGATCAGCGGGTGAGGCGTCCGCCGCAGGTGCCACACGGTCGTCACGAGGGCTGCCAGGGAGGCCGCGGCCAGCAGCACGACGAGCCGCCACGGTGGAGCTGGCGAGGCAGCCATGCTCGCGGCGTAGGTCAGGCCGCCGAGACCCGTGCAGGTCAGCAGGACGCCGAGCCAGTCGAGTCGCGGCGCGTCGCCGGTCGGGGTGTCCGGCACTAGCCGCAGCGCTGCGACGAAGGCAGCCGCCCCCAGCGGGATGTTGATGACGAACAACCAGCGCCACCCGGCGTACGTGGTGATGATCCCGCCCGCCAGTGGAGCAATGACCGGGGCCACCAGAGCGGGCCAGACGATGTAGGAGACCAAGCGCATGATGTCTGCCTTGGCCGCGCCACCGAGGACGGCGAGCCGACCGACGGGGACCATCATCGCTCCACCGATGCCCTGCAGGACGCGCAGCGCCACCAGCTCGCCGAGGCCGACACTCGTCGCGCAGAGCAGGGATGCGAGGGTGAAGACGGCGATGGCCGACAGGAAGATCCTGCGTGTCCCGAAGCGGGTCACCAGCCACCCGCTGAGCGGGATGAAGACGGCAAGGGTCACCAGATAGGCAGTGACGACAAGCCCAATCGCCGGGATGGAGACTTTCAGACTGGCAGCGATCTGCGGAGCTGAGGTGGTCACGATCGTGCCGTCGAGGATCTCCATGAACAGGCATCCCGCTACCAGCAGGGCGACACGACGTTCTCGGACGTCGATCAGGGGAGCCTCACCAGGTCAGCTGCGGACGTGGCAACCGGGCGGCAGAGACACAGTCTTGACACGGGTCACAGCCGGCCACACCATCTACCTATTCATCATGCTTGATTCGGGGTGAGCCCGGCGCGCCGGCCGTTGCGCATCGTGTCCAGTTCACTGCAGGCTCGACCAGAAGGACCAACTGTGCGCATCGCCAACCTCGCTGGGCGGCTCGTCGTCATTGTCGACGACACGGCGGTCGACGTGGAGAAGGCCAGCAACGGCGAGTTCGGCGCATCGCCGCAGGACATCTACGAGCGGTGGGAGGCTTTCACGGCCTGGGCCGCCCAGGCCTCACTGCCGGCCGGTGACTCGTTCGACCACGACGAGCTGGGCTCCCCCGCCCCCGCCCCGCGGCAGGTGCTCGCCATCGGCTTGAACTACCGGGCGCACGCTGCCGAATCCGGGTTCGCCGCCCCGAGCACCGAACCGCCTGTGTTCACCAAGTTCCCCTCGTGCATCATCGGCCCGCGCGGCGAGATCACTTTGCCTCCCGGGGGCCACACCGACTGGGAGGTCGAGCTCGTGGCCGTCATCGGCCGCCGAGCCTTCCAGGTCCCGGTCGAGGACGCTCTGTCCTACGTTGCCGGCTACGCGGTCGGCCAAGACGTCTCGGAACGCATTCTGCAGGCAGCAGCCGTGCCGCCGCAGTTCAGCCTGGGCAAGTCGTTGCCCGGCTTCGGGCCCATCGGTCCGTGGCTGGTCACCCTGGACGATTTCGATGACCCCAACGACCTCGAGCTCGGCTGCGCGATCGACGGCGAGCAGATGCAGCTCGGTCGAACCAGCGACTTGATCTTCTCCGTGCCGGCGCTCGTGGCCAAGTTGTCGGCGACCATGCCGCTGCTGCCCGGCGACGTCATCTTCACCGGCACCCCGTCCGGTGTGGGGCTGGGCCGCACCCCGCAGCGCTGGCTGGCAGACGGTGAGGAGCTGGTGACCCACATCGAGGGCATCGGCGAGCTGCGTCACCGGTTCACCGCGGCGAAGGAGGCCTGAGGATGGCCGTGCCCGGCAGCTATGACGTGGCCATCGTCGGCTACGGGCCCGTCGGTCAGCTGCTCGCGACCTTGCTCGGCCAGCGCGGCTATCAGGTGGTCGTCATCGAGCGATACGCCGACATCTATCCGATGCCCCGCGCCGTCCACTTCGACGACGAGGTCGCCCGCATCCTGCAGTCCGTCGACATCCGCTCCGACACCAACCCGATCATCGAGCCCTATGACAACTGGTACGAGTGGCGCAACGCCGCACGCCAGACCCTGCTGAAGGTCGACTGGCGGGGCGTGGGGCCATCCTGGTGGCACACCGCCAACTTCTTCGCCCAGCCCGACCTCGAACGCGAGCTTTGCGCCCGCGCGGCGGCGCAAGCCACCGTGACCGTGCGCCGCGGGCTCACCGTCGTCGACGTTCAGCAGGACGACTACGGCGTCACCCTGGTGGTCCAGCCGACGGTCCAGTCCGGCGGGGCCCAGCAGAACGAGACCCAGCAGCCCGAGACAGTACGAGCCCGCTTCCTGGTCGGTTGCGACGGAGCCAACAGCACGGTCCGCAAGCTGGCGGGCCTCACCGTCGCCGACCTCGGGTTCTTCTTCGACTGGCTGATCCTGGACATGATCCCGCATGAGCCGATGACCTTCGACCCACCGGCGTGGCAGCTGTGCGACCCCGCGCGGCCCACCACCATCGTCCCCGGTGGGCCGGGCAGGCGGCGCTGGGAGTTCATGGCGCTGCCCGGCGAGGACATCAACGACCTGAACAAGGCCGAGACGGCGTGGGAGTTCCTGCAGCCCTGGGGTGTCACCCCCGACAATGCGGTGCTCGAACGGCACACGGTCTACCGGTTCCAGGCCCACTGGGCTGACCAGTGGCGAAGCGGGCGGGTGCTGATCGCCGGTGACGCCGCGCATCTCATGCCGCCGTTCGCCGGGCAGGGGATGTGCGCCGGGCTGCGCGACGTGTTCAACCTGGCCTGGAAGCTGGACCTGGTGCTGCGCGGGGTCGCTGACGAGCAGCTGCTCGACACGTACGGCCCCGAACGGGCCCCACATGTGCGGTACTTCATCGACGTGTCCATCGGCCTGGGTCGCGTGATCTGCGTGCCCGGGCAGGCGGACGCTGCCGAGCGCGACAAGCAGATGATCGCCCAGCTGGAGAACCCCCGGCTCGCGCCGCCGCCTCCCCCGCCGCCGCGGCTGGGCCCCGGCCTGCTCGCCGCCGACGACCCTCACGCCGGGCTGCTCGCGATCCAGTCCCGCGTCACGTACGGCAACGTCGAGGGGCTGTTCGACGACGTGGTCGGCCGCGGCTGGTTCATCCTCACGACGGCGCCGGAGGTGCCGCTGCCGGCTGCGGCGCAGGACACCCTGAAGCGGATCGGCGCCAGGGTGCTGCGCATCGGCCCGCCGGGGTCCGCAGGGATCGACCTGGGCGACGTCGACGGGCGCTACCTCGACTGGCTCGCCGAGCTCGGTGCCGACACGGTCATCGTTCGCCCGGACTTCTACGTCTATGCTGCGGCTGACGCCGCGCTGGTCGCTCCGTTGCTGGCCCAGCTGGACGCCCAGCTCAGCGGCTCGGCCATGTCAGCGGCGGTCTAACCGCGGGAGCCGGCGGCAGACCCCGGCCGTGACGGCGACGAGCGCCTGGCTGACGCTCCACCACGACACCCGTACTCGCGGCCACCTCGCCGGCGGCCCACCGCGAACCCGAGCGCCCGCTCCAGCGCCTCCCGCAGCCGGCCGGTCAGCCGCCGCCGCGGACCCAACTGAGCGAGCGTTCGACGAAGGTCCGCCGTGGGCTGCGACGCTCGTCGCAGAACAGCCGCCGCTTGTCCCAGCGCACCATCCACAGACGGCCGCACGACAGGTCCCACA
>JAABUP010008719.1_pt1 | contig 12799 bp, 13 predicted proteins | sample 5559201 | NCBI WGS metagenome assembly JAABUP01 (sample SAMN10711887, study PRJNA513373) | rock metagenome | isolation source: Antarctica rocks | place: Antarctica | reverse complement strand
CATCGCCCGCGCCGCCGGCGTGGACCGCAGCTTCCTCTACCGCCACCGCGACCTGCTCGCCCAGATCCACGCCGGCCAGGCCACCCCACCCGCGCACGCCCCAGGGCCGGCAGTCACCCGCGCCTCGCTGCACGCGGACCTGCTCGCCGCCGGCGAACGCGCTACCCGCCTGACCAGTCGTATCCGGCAACTGGAGACCCGCCTGTCCGAAACACTCGGCGAGCAGGCCTGGCACCAGTCCGGCCTCGCCGTCCCCGCCGACATCGACGCCCTCAACCACAAGATCACCCAGCTCGAACAGCAGACCCTAGAGCTACGCCTACAGCTCGACGAACGCGACCAGGACCTCAGCGCCGCGCGCGCCACCAACCGCGAGCTCATGGCCCAGCTCAACACCGCGCCACGACATCGATAACACGCCGAGCACCTCGCACGTGCACCACACCTGTCGCGCACGCTACGATCAGCCAATCAGCTGACGAGCCAAGGGAACACGCTCAAACTGGAGCCCCGTTCGCGGGCTGACCCCTGGAGAACATCCCGGGCGATCCCAAGGTTGTCAGCGATGCCCTCAACGTGGCACCCGGGGTGGACCCGTACAGATCGACGGCCCGTAGCGGTGGTGCCGCTATGACGGGCCTGCTCGTCTGCGTGCTCGCGGCAGTTGACGGCCAGCATCTATCGGGTGCCGTCGTAGGGCTGCTGGCTGCTTAGCATCGCGAACGCGAGCCGGTGCGCGGTGCCCGACGGCGATCATGGCGACCAGCGGCGGCTTGCCGCAGCCGGGCAGCTGGTGTCGATAGGCGATGAAGTCGGGATGGTGCAGGCCGACACCGCGACCGAGTTCGACGATGGCGCGGCGCAGTTCGACCGAGCCTTCGCGGCTGATGCCGGTGCGCGGCCGGGCTCGGCCGGCGGATTCGTAGTCGCTTCAGGACCGTGTCGCTGGGTGCCGCGTGTGAGGTCTGTTCGGCCACGTCTGTGCAGGTCAGAGGCATGTGGCAGATGACGTGAGTGCCGGGGTGTCGACGGCGCTACTGGCTGGTGTCAGGTGGTTCGGTAGAAGTTCGGGCAGAAGTCGGGGCGTCCGAGTCGCGCGAGTATCACCCTGCCCACCCGGTCGCGATGACGGACCGTGGCTGGGAGCCGATCATGACGAGGCTCCCGGCCGACGGCCGCGAGGTGACCGTCTCGTGCGCGGCCCTCCTCGCAGTGCAACCCGTCACGAGAGAGGACGAGCAACGAGCCACCCAGGCGTTGAGGTCCCTCGTCGCCGACGGGTGGACTATCAAGCAGCTAGCGGACACCACCGGCCTCACGGTCCGCGCCATCGGCCGGACGATCAACGTCCACACCACCCCCGCCCCGGGCAGCACCACGGCCATCATCGACGCGCTCGACCAGCTGCGCTTCGAGGACCCCGCCGACGGTGCCGCTTCCATGCGGGCCCGCTACCGCGGTGAACACGCCGGGTGGGACCCGGTTAAACCGGCCCGAGCCTACCTCGACGACCTCGCCGTCGATCGCGTCGCCAACGACGGCAAAGACGTCTCACTCCGGCCGGCCGAGCAGCATGCCGCGCTGCAGCGCCTCGCTGGGCAGTACCCCGACATCGAGATCGGCCGCCGCCTAGGCATGTCAGCCCGAACCGTCCTGCGCCACCGCGCCAGCCAGGGCTGCCCGCGTGCCGGCCGGTCCCAGCGAAGGCCCCTCCCGATGACCATCGCCTCCGGCCTCCACCCCGAGCCTCCATCACGCCCGGATAACGTCTGATCTGTTCTCACGACGCGAGATCCTGTCTCTTCTACGCCCCGCTCGTGCTCGGGAAGGTCCTGGAGGAAACGGGTGTTGGGCAGATCGCGCTAACCCAGTCGAGATCCGGTCCAACGAACCGGCGGCTTGGAACGGCGCCGGATCCGGACGTCGACGACTCGCAGGCTGCGTCGGCAACCCTCCCTGACGCCCGCAGTTGAGGACGTTGCTGCCGGTAGAGGTGCCTGATGCATCGGTATGCCGGTCGACGTTAGAGGGGTGTCAAGATTTGGGCTCCTGGCGTGAAGACGGCGTTAAGAGCGCGATGATGTTTGGTGGTTCGGCTGCAGGCTGAGGTCGTGAGTGATGCGCGGTTCGTTCTGGGTCGGGTCCCTGACATGGCGACAGATGTCGGTCACGTGGCTGTCCTGGGTCGTTCTCAGTTGGTCGTGCAGGTGTGCGTTGATCGCGGTCTTCTCTTCTTGGATGTTCGGAGCCGTCTCGATCCGGCGCAGTCGTTTCTGCTGTCGGTGGGTCACCGGCCGATCCTGGCGGGGATTTCCTCTTTCACTCGGCTTGGCGCGGTGCACGCGCGGTGTTGGGGCTTGGCGTTCGGGGTCGGCAGGCTTCCGGATGATGCGGTGGTGCGTTTCGAGTCTGGGACGCTTCGGTACGAGACCACGGCTGAGTCCTTTGTGCACCGGTTGGCCCGCGACTGCTGGGTGGCAGATGCCGAGGGTGTTTTCACCAGGGCGGTGCTATGCGCGGGCGGCGAGCAAGTGCGTGTTCCGCTTACGGAGCAGCGGTGACCGCGGACAGGGGGGTGCCCCCCCGCGTCGCCCCTGCGCGCCGACTCGTGGGCCGGATGATCGGCCATGAGCCGCGCGCTGGAGCAACCCGGCCCGGGCCCCTGCGACGCTGTCAGCGGATCTGAGGAACATCGTGTCTGGAGCTACCGACTCTCTGAAGAGGCTGTTGCTGGGCCGGGCTTTGGCAAGCAACCGGCTCGGCGAGACGCTTCTGCCGAAGAAGATTGCCCTGCCGGTGTTCTGCTCGGACCCGATCTCCTCGGTGGCGTACGCGACGGAGCAGATCGTGCTCGTGCTCGGCACCGCCGGAGTGGCTTCGTTCCTCGGACTCGCGGCGCCGATCGCTGTCGCGGTGGCGGTGCTCCTTGCCGTGGTCGTCGCCTCCTACCGACAGACCTGTTTCGCCTACCCGAGCGGTGGTGGCGCCTATGTGGTGAGCAAGGAGAACCTGGGCCGGACCGCCTCGCTGACGGCGGCGGCGGCCCTGCTCGTCGACTACGTGATGACGGTTGCCGTGTCGGTCGTCTCCGGTGTCGTGGCGATCACCTCGGCGTTCACCTCGCTGGCACCGTATGCGGTGCAGCTTTCGGTCGGGTTCGTGGTGCTCCTGGCGCTGGTGAACCTGCGGGGCGTGAAGGAGTCCGGCACGGCGTTCGCCTTCCCGACCTACGCATTCGTGGCACTGACGTTCCTCCTCCTGGCCGGCGGCGCCTACCGGGCGTTGACCGGCGGTGTGCCCGAGGCGCCCAGCGCTCACCTTCAGTTGGAGCACACCGCCCAGGTGGGCGGGGTCTTCACCGTGCTGCTGTCCTTGCGGGCGTTCGCATCCGGCTGCACCGCGCTGACCGGAGTGGAGGCGGTGAGTAACGGTGTCCCGGCCTTCCAGAAGCCGAAGAGCAAGAACGCCGCCACAACCCTGCTGATCATGGGGGCGCTGGCGATCTCGATGTTCTCGGGGATCACCGCCCTGGCTTTGGCCACCCAGGCCCGGGCCTACCCCGACGGCAACCCTTCGGTGATCAGTCAGGTCGCGGAGAGCGTGTGGGGCCGCGGGGTGCTGTTCTTCGCCTTTCAGGCCGCGACGGCCGGGATCCTTATCCTCGCCGCGAACACCGCCTTCAACGGCTTCCCCACCCTGGCCTCGATCTTGGCCAATGACCGTTTCCTGCCCCATCAACTTCATAACCGGGGAGACCGGCTCGCGTTCAGCAACGGCATCCTCCTGCTGGCGGGCATCTCCGCGCTACTGATCATGGGCTTCAACGCGAACATCGAGAAGCTGATCCATCTGTACATCGTGGGTGTCTTCACCTCCTTCACCCTCTCCCAGCTGGGCATGGTCCGCCACTGGCGCACCGAGCTGACCGTGACCACCGATAGTGGCCGGCGCCGGTCGATCCGCCGCTCGCAGCTGATCAACGGCACCGGTGCTGCGATCACCAGCCTGGTTCTGGTCCTCGTCGTGGTGTACAAGTTCCTCGGCGGCGCGTATCTGGCGATCGGGGCGATGATCGTCCTTTTCTTGCTCATGCGGGCCATCCGTAAGCATTACGACGCCGTCTCTGTGGAGCTGCAGCCGGGGCCGGGCGGGGTGATCCTGCCCAGCCGCAACCACGCGGTGGTGCTTGTTTCGAAGCTCCACTCGCCGACGTTACGGGCGTTGGCGTACGCCAAGGCGACCCGGCCGTCCGATCTGATCGCGTTGACGGTGGCCGTCAACGAGGAGGAGGACGGTCAGCTGCGGGACGAGTGGGATGCTAGGGGGCTGGACGTTCCGCTGACGATCATCGCCTCGCCGTACCGGGAGGTCATTAGGCCGGTGCTGGAGTATGTCCACCACATCCGCCGCCAGAGTCCTCGGGACGTGGTCACCGTGTTCATTCCGGAGTATGTGGTCGGGCGCTGGTGGGAACAGCTGCTGCACAACCAGAGCGCGCTGCGCCTGAAGGGTCGGCTGCTTTACCAGCCCGGAGTGATGGTCACCTCGGTGCCCTATCAGCTGCGATCCTCGCGGGAGGCCCTCGTCGCGTCCGAGGAGGGTCAGGACGTTCCGGGTGGAGCAGGCGACACTAGGTAGCGTGTCCGACATGAGCAGCCCGTCGCCTGCGCGGCGGTCGGGTCCGCTTGCGGAGCTTTCCGGCCAGGCCACGGCTGGGCTCCCGGCGGTCAGTGCTGGCCTGTCCCGGCAGAGACAGCTAGCGGCGTTGGCCCTGCTCCTGCTCGGCTTGCCGGTCCTGACGTCGGTATTGGTCACTCACCGGGACCGGCTGTCATACGCCACTCCTGTCTTGGTCGTGTTGATCCTCGTCGTGGTGGTCGCGCTCGTCGGCGGGCTAAGGGTGGCGCTGCCCGCGGCGGTGCTGGGCGGGCTGGTCCTGAACTGGTTCTTCACTCCCCCGTTCAATACCTTCGCGGTCGAACGCCCCGACCAGCTGCTGGCGCTGGGGGTGTATCTGGGTCTCGCGATCGCGGTCAGCGTCATCGTCGACCTGGCCGCGCGGCGCACCGCCGAGGCGACCCGGGCCCGGGCCGAGGCGCGTGAGCTCAGCTCGCTGGCGGGCTCGACCCTGGCGGGCGCCCAGACGTTGCCCGACCTCCTCGAACGGGTCCGCGCGATCTTCCGGATGCGGGAAGTGACCCTGCTCGAGAAGCTCGACGGACAGTGGTCGCCCGCAGCGTCGGTCTCGGGCGGCGAGCCGGAACCCGGCGAGGTGGAACTGCGGGTCCACGCCGGGCCCGGCCTAGCGCTGTCCGCCCTCGGCCCCCCACTGTTCGCCGAGGACAAGCGGGTTCTCGCCTCCTTCGCCGAAGCAGCCGCCACCGCACTGGAGGGCCGCCGCCTGGCCCAACAGGCACAGACCAACGCCGAGCTCGAGGCCGCAGACCGGATGCACACCGCTCTGCTCGCCGCGGTCGGCCACGACCTGCGCACCCCGCTCGCCGGCATCAAAGCTGCAGTCACCAGCCTGCGCCAAGGAGACGTCGAATTCGATGACATCCAGCGAGACGAGCTGCTGGACACCGTCGAGACCTCCGCGGACCGGCTCCAAGTTTGGTGGCCAACCTCCTCGACGCCTCCCGGCTGCAGGCCGGCGCCCTATCGGTGCACGCACAGCCGACCGGCCTGGAGGAGATCGCCGGCAGGGTGGTCCTGGCGCTGCCCCCAGGTGAGCGAGAACGGGTCGTCCTCGACATCCCCGTCGAGCTGCCCGATGCCCTCGCCGACCCAGGATTGCTTGAGCGGGTCCTGGCGAACCTCTTGGACAACGCCCTGCGACACCCCCCGGCCGGCCAGGTCGCGACCGTGCGGGTGACCTCGGATGATCAGGACATCCACTGCGAGATCATCGACCATGGACCGGGCGTGGAGACCACCCAGCGCGAGCACATGTTTGCCCCCTTCCAGCGACTCAGCGACCGCACCCCCGGCGGAGTCGGGCTCGGCCTAGCCGTCGCTCGAGGCTTCACCGAAGCCATGCACGGCACGCTGTCCCCGGCCGACACAGCCGGAAGCGGACTGACCATGCGACTCACCCTGGCCCGCGCGCCGCAGCGACCCGCATCCGCCTCGCCGCCCCGCGAGCCGCAAGGCCCGCGATGACCCGGGTGCTCATCGTCGACGACGACGCCGGCCTGGCTCGCGCGTTGAGCATCAACCTTCGAGCCCGGCATTACGACGTCGACACCGCCGGCACCGGAACCGACGCCCTGAGGCTGGCAGCGAGCCACCCCCCCGACCTGGTTATCCTTGACCTCGGACTGCCGGACCTGGACGGCACCGAGGTCATCGCCGGACTCGCCCGATGGAGCACCGCACCCATCATCGTGCTCTCGGCCCGCGACGGGCAAGGCGACAAGGTGTCAGCCCTGGACGCCGGCGCCGTCGACTTCATCGTCAAACCCTTCGGCATGGACGAACTGCTCGCCCGACTGCGCGCGGCACTGAGACGCACCACCCTCGTCGGAGCCCCAGTGATCCACACCGCCGCCTTCACCATCGACCTCGCCGCAAAGAAGGCCACCCGCGACGGCAACGACATCCGCCTCACACCCACCGAATGGCACATCCTGGAGGTCCTCGCGCAGACCCCCGGGCGACTCGTCGGCCACCAACAGCTCCTCAGAGAGGTCTGGGGCCCCGCCTACGAGGATCAAACGAACTACCTGCGCGTGTACATCGGCGCGCTGCGCAGGAAGCTCGAACCCAACCCCGGCGCACCAGCCCACCTGCTCACCGAACCAGGAATCGGATACCGACTCGAACTGTGAACCCCCTGCCGACAATAGCCGCCTCCCCATAGGTGGCTTCCCTGACTGATGACTGAGGGACTGTCCGGAAAACGGTGCAACTGGCCCAACGCGACGACCTGTTCGACGAGATGGTTGTGATCGATGTCCGAGACACTGGCGGGCGTGCCCCCTCCCCAGGATTCAGCGAAGAAGACGACCTCGCTGTCGGAGCACAAACTGGCCGCGGCGCGCGAGCTGGTCATGGCCACCCGCGAGCGTGGGGCGCGGTTGACCGGCCTGGACGGGCTGCTCAAAGCCTTGACCAAGACGGTCCTGGAGACTGCTCTTGAGCAAGAGTTCCCACCGAGCCGCACGAAGGCCACCAGCGTGCGCCCTCGTGCGGGCACACACGGAAAGCGCGGCGGACGACATACTGGCTAAGCATGGATAGAGGTCGTGGCACTGCATGAACATGCGCTGGCTGAACGCACTCAAATCGGCATGTCCGGTCGTATTTGGACGCCGACCGACGTCACAAGCCGAACCGGCTACGGGGACAGGCAAAGGCTGCGCCGACCTGGCACGAGATGATCTTCTTCGTCCCATGGGGGGATCTCCGCTTACGGCGCAGGTCGGCGTCCGCTGATCGTTCGCTTATTGAGCTGGGTCTCCGCCGGGCAGGGCGACGTAGGATGGGCCGGTGAGATGCCTTCGCTGGGTTCTCGGCGCCTATCTCTTGGTGGCCATGGCAACTCGTCTGGCCGAGGTAGCCGGCCTTCAGTGCTGCGGTTGTGCGGCCGACTGTTGGTGTAAGCGTCCTCCGTTCAGCACATTTCGCTGGGTGTTTCCGTACGGCCACCGATCGTTCGACCCTAGCGACAAACAGGCGCTGACCGCTTCCTAGCTTGCTCGAGGACCCCCGCCTGTCCAGTATCGCCACGGGATCAACGAGCGGTCAGCTCGCAGCGGTCGTCTCGTCCGCGCTCTCGGCACGGTGCTTGCGTATCTGCCAGACCAGCATCGCGATCAAGGCGATGCCCAGGACGACAAGGGCCGCGGCGCGTCCGAGAGTGGCTTCGACCTTGGCGTACGACTGGCCAGCGAAGTATCCGATCAGGACGACTGCGATGCCCCACACGATGCCACCGGCGGCGTTGAACGCGAGGAACTTGGGGTAGGGCATTCGTGCGGTGCCGGCGAGGGCTGGCATGACGGCGCGGAAGAACGCGACCCACCGACCGAGGAAGACTGCAGCTCCGCCGCGGCGGGCCAGGAAGTCTTGGGCGTCGTCGAGCCGTTTGCGTCGCTTCTGGAGGACGCGCAGGCGCAGGATGCGCGAGCCGACGCGGCGCCCTACCTCGTATCCGACGCTATCGCCGACTATTGCCGCGATGATCACGACGAGGATGACTGCTGCCAGGGGGGCGTGGCCGAGGCTGGCTGCGACGCCGCCCAGGATGGCCGCGGTCTCTCCGGGAACTACGAATCCGACGAAGAGTGCGTCCTCCACGAAGACGACCAGTGCGACCAGGCCCAGGACCGTCCAGGTCGGAGCGTTCAGGATCTGCTCGATGATCGCGTTCATCGGCGTGAAGCCCCGCTGCGGGCAACGGTTGAAGCGTTGCCGGCCGAGGCAGGTTCAGCGAAGAGTGCCTTGAGCCCGGGCAGCCGGCGCAACCACGTAGTCAAGGCTGTGAGCGGGCGTCGCAGTAACAGCCAGCCCAGGAGCGTCACGATGGCACCGAAGGCCAGTCCGCCCAGCACGTCCCAGGGGTAGTGGGCGCCGATGTAGACCCGGGCGAACGCCATGAGCGCGGCAGCAAGGCAGGCCGACAAGCCGATGCGACGGTTGACCATTAGCAGGCCGGCTGCGACTGCGCCGCCCATGACGGCGTGGTCGGAGGGGAAGGAGAAGTCGGTGGTGATGTCTGCCAGGCGCAGGATCTGAGGGTGTGTGACGTATGGCCGAACTTCGGTGAACAGGTGCCCGAAGGGCTGGTTTACCGCGACCGCGAGCAGGGTCGCCATAGGGGCCCACCCGGCTGCGGCGAGGCTCCGCGACGGCGCGCGGCGGGAGATCAGTACCCCGGCCAGCAGGAGCAGGGCGAACAGGGCCATGCCGTACTTCGCGTACGCCAGCATTGGGGAGTGCAGCCAGATGGTGTTGCGGGCGAAGGAGTTGATCGCCAGCAGCAACTGGTCGTCCAGTCGGCGTAGGGGGTCCATGTCTTGGGCCTTTCGGGTCAGGCTCGGCTGGTGCGGGCGCGTCGAAATTCGATCATTACCGGGACCAGCGACGCCACGATGATGACCGCGATGATGGGCAGCAGGTATTTGTCGACGCTGGGGATGCGGGACCCGAGTCCGTAACCGGCCAGGGTGACCCCGACGGACCAGAGAAGTCCACCCAGGACCTGCCAGAGAGTGAACGTCCTGAGCGGGACTCCGACGGTTCCCGCCAGGGGGTTGAGGACGGTCCGTACGAGGGGGATGAACCGGGCCAGGACGATGGCTTTGCCCGCACCGTAACGGTCCAAGGCGTGGTGGGCGCGGGCGACGGCCTGCTGCAGGCGGGGGCGGTCGGGGCGGTCCAGTAGTGCCGGTCCTGCCTTGGCGCCGATCCAATATCCGACCTGTGCACCGAGGAGCGCGCCGGCGGCCGCGGCCGGAAGCACGATGACTAGCGAAAGGTGCACGGTCGAGGTCGCTGACGTGGTGCCCAACAGGCCTGCGGTGAAGAGCAGCGAGTCTCCGGGCAGGAAGAATCCGACAAGCAGGCCTGTCTCGGCGAACAGCACGAGGAATACACCCAGTGCCCCGAGGCTGGCTAGCAGGCTTTGCGGATCCAACGGGTTCAGCGCGGCAAGCGTTGCCGCGTCGGTCAGCGCGCTCAAGGTGGCCTTTCGGTCGATCGGGGTGCCAGGGTGAGGCATCATGGAGGTTCGACCGACTCGGCCGTACTACAGCCATGATAGTAGATGATCGGAGCGTTGAATGTCATCGTCGGCACGGCCCCGCGGGGGCCTCGAGCGCGAGGTTCTGGCCGCAATGGCGGCAGCGGGGCAACCGGTGTCCGCCTCACACGTCCTGGGTGAGCTCGGTGGCGAGCTGGCCTACACCACGGTGATGACGACCTTGGCGCGGTTACAGGCCAAGGGTGTGCTCACCCGGCAAATGTCGGGACGGGCTTACGTGTACGCCGTCGTCGGCGATGCCCGAAACGTCGAAGAGTCAATGGCTGCGCATCGGATGCGGCGGGTTCTGGACTCACGGCAAGACCGGGCCGGGGTGCTGGCGCGGTTCGTGGCCGACCTGTCGCCCGAGGACGAGCAGGTGCTGTCGGACCTGTTGGCCGAGCGCGGCCGGTTCGAGGGCGGGAGCTGAGCGTGCGCGCGGCAATGCTGCTGCCCCTGGCGGTCAGTGGAACGCTGTGGGTGACCGGCACTCGTTTGGGGCGTTGGCTGCCGCCGGCATCCGCGGTCCGGCTGTTGAGCCTGGCTGCCGTCGTGACCGCATTGTCGAGCGGGTTCGCTCTGGCCATCGCCGCATTCCTTGTGTTGGCCCGCATCCCCTTCATCGCCAGGCTCGGGCACTGGTCCGCCAAGACCCTATCCTCGGGCGATCCCATTCCTGTCGGTGCCGGCGTTCTGGCCGGGGCCACGGTGGTCGTGCTCCTTGCGGCTGCCCTGAGACGGTTCGTGTTGGCCGCCCGAGATCTGGCCGCAGCCGCCACTGCGTGTCGTCGACTGGGTCCCGGCACCAATGGCCTGGTGATCGTGGAAGACGAGGAACCCGACGCCTATGCGCTGCCGGGACTGTCCGGACGCGTCGTGGTCTCAACGGCGATGCTCCGAGCCCTACCGGCCGATGAGCGCAGAGTGCTGCTGGCCCATGAGGCCGCCCATCTTCGGCACCACCATCACCTGTACGTCCAGTTCGCCGAACTGGGAGCCGCAGCCAACCCACTGCTACGCCCGCTGGCAACAGCAGTGCGGGAGGGGGCTGAGCGATGGGCTGACGAGGACGCCGCCTCCCAAGTGGGAGACAGAGCCCTGGCCGCACGGGCGCTGGCCCGCGCCGGACTCGCCCGGGCCCACGCAGCTCCGGGCAGCCGTCAGGCGCCCAACGTCACCCTCGCCGGAGTCGACTCCGGCGTGGCCCATCGTGCCCTTGCCCTGCTCGCTCCCCGACCCCGGCGTCGACGTTGGCTAGCCTCGGCGGTAGCTGCCATCGTTCTTTCCTCACTTGCAGCCTCAGCTATCATCGCGAGCGAGACAGAACACCGATTTGAGATCGCTCAGGCGGCCTACGCCAGGCTTGGTTGACATCCAGGTGTGGCGCACGATGCCGAGTGCCGCCGCCTGGCCAGGACCGCTGCCGGGCAAGGGCAAGTGAGGCTGGCTCCGTGGTGACCGTCCGGTGCCAGCTTGCGGCCACCGCAAGTGGCTAATGCTCGGATGCCTGGAAGCAGGCCACGTCGTACAGCGAGGTCTCGGAATCAGCGTTCGTCACCAATCTGTGCCCAAGGCTCGGCGCGTGCGGTAACCGCATCTGCCGCGCCCTATCGGAACGCACGGCCACACCCAGATGCGTCCGTTCCGTTCAGTTATTCAGCCCCCGTGTGCTGCAAATCAATTGGCAACCCGATGTGCGAACGGTCAGCGGAACACGGACCGGTGCTGTTCACCCCAACCTCCATCGTCCCATTGCCCGATCCTGTTGCGGTCAGCGGCCCGGGGTCAGCGGTTCGACGGCACTGAAGCCGAGTCGTGTATACCACGGCCCGTTCCATGCAACGTCGGTGAACGTGGTCAGTGTGATCGCGGGGTAGTCGTGGCCGCGGGCCCAGGCGACAGCCTGCTCGACCAACAACCTGCCCAACTGCTGACCGGTGTAGGCCGGGTCGACGGACACCTGCTCCAGATGTGCGGCGGCCGTCCACCTCCGCAACCAGCAGGTAGCCCGCGGGGACGCCGGGGAGGTCCGGCGCTTCGGCGACGAAAGATCGCCCCTCAGCGACGAAGGCCCGAAGCTCCTCAACAGAGGCGGGCTCGTCCTCGGCCACCAGGGTCATCCCGATCTCCGCGAAAAGCCGTCCGGCGAGCCGCTCGATCTCGCGTAGCCGCTCGAGGTCGCCCTCGCGTGCGAGCCTCACCGTGGGCGACATGCCTGTGATTCTGCCCGAGCGACCGTCCGAACAGCCAGGTCGGGTCCACCCGACGACATGGCCGACCACGAGGACTAAGGAGCGTGCACCGATAGCCAACAGCCAGCCGGGCGAGTCGTGACCCTAGCTGCCGCCCCTTGGCCGTTACCGCGGAGGGATCCACTCCCGGCACACTGCGACGGCGGCTTTGTCGGTCGTCATGACTACGGTTCTGACGGACCGCAAGGAGAGCAACGGTGACTGAACCAGACGCAGTGATGGCCCGTATCGGCGAGGGGATCGCGCTGCGAGAACGTGGCGAGCGCGTCGCGGCGCGGGATCTGTTCGCCCAGGTGTGGAGTGAGATCGGCGGCGAGGATGGCGATCCGTTCCACCGCTGGGCACTCGCGCATTCGATGGCTGACGTGCAGGAGGACGTGCACGAGGAGCTGGCGTGGGATTTGAGAGCGCTGGCCGCGGCTGACCTGCTCACCGACGAACGCGCGGCTCGCGGCGGTGTGGCTGGTTCGGTGGCCGGCTTGTATCCCTCGCTGCACCTCAACCTCGGCGAGTGTTACCGCAAGCTCGGCGAGTTTGGCCGGGCGCGTGAACATCTTGACCGAGGCCGTTCTTCGGCCGACGCTCTCACCAGCGACGGTTACGGCCAGATGATCAAGGCTGGCTTGGACCGGCTCGCGGACAGGCTGCTCTGACCGCAAGCGGATCCGTCATCCGGATGACGGGTCGAGGAAGATAGCGGGGTTGTACGGCTGGGTGCCGCCCTCGACCGCCCATACAGCGGCCAGCGGCATGAGGTCGGTGATGAGGACGCTCCTCAGGCCCTGGTCCGTGGGCATGATGA
>JAABUP010008717.1_pt1 | contig 12805 bp, 12 predicted proteins | sample 5559201 | NCBI WGS metagenome assembly JAABUP01 (sample SAMN10711887, study PRJNA513373) | rock metagenome | isolation source: Antarctica rocks | place: Antarctica | reverse complement strand
AGTTAAAGGGGTCAAAACGTTCAAAAGATGCTTCAAAAGCGTCAACCAAGGCTCCCGTCAAGGATGACACAAAAGAAGATGAAAAGGTTCCTGACGACTCTGCTTCGGAGGTCGATGACGAAGAAGCTGACTCTGAAGAGGAAGACAAGCCTGAGGTTGCTGCCAAGGCTCGAGAAAACGTTCAGTCGACCTTAAAGAGCAGTGGAAAAGATCCGTTTCCAGACTGGAAGCCTGGAGAGCCAGTGCCGTACGCCGCATTATGTACCACCTTCTCGTTGATTGAGATGACTACGAAGCGTCTCATCATTTCAGCCCACTGTTCGCTCTTTCTCCGTCAAGTCATGAGACTAACACCTCGAGACCTCCTGTCCACTGTACAGCTCATGATCAACAAGCTTGCTGCGGACTATGCTGGTATTGAGCTTGGTATTGGAGAATCCTTGATTATGAAGGCTATTGGCGAAAGCACTGGGAGGAGCTTGCTAGTCATCAAAGCCGACCAGAATGAGATTGGAGACCTCGGGTTGGTTGCGGCCAAAAGCCGATCCAATCAGCCTACAATGTTCAAGCCTAAACCATTGACGGTGAAAGGAGTCCTTGACGGTCTTATGGGTATCGCTACGGTCTCAGGTGATGGCTCGCAGGGCAGGAAAGTTGCCGGCATCAAGAAATTGTTATCAGCAGCCGATGCAACACATGCTGGGAAGGGCAGCAAAGGTATCGACATCACAAAAGACAAGGGTGGCGCCAGCGAAGCTAAGTTCATCGTACGATTCTTGGAGGGAAAATTGAGGCTCGGCCTAGCAGAGAGGACTGTTCTTGTTGCGTTGGCCCATGCAATGGTGAGTCATGAGACAGAGAAGACAGACAACAAACTACCAACCAGTGAAAAATTGGCAGAAGGAGAAGCAATTCTCAAAACCGTCTACAGGTGAGCGGTCAGTATGACTTTCCAGTATTGGCTGCTAACGATTTTTAGCGAGCTACCAAGTTACGAGGTAATTGTCCCGGCCATGGTTGAGCATGGTATCTTTCACTTGCGCGAGAATTGCAAATTGCAACCAGGAGTCCCCCTAAAGCCTATGTTGGCAAAGCCCACCAAGTCCATCACAGAGGTTCTCGACCGGTTCGATGGCAAGAATTTTACTTGTGAATACAAATATGATGGCGAGCGAGCGCAGATACACTATGTTGCCGAAGACTCAACCCAGCAGTACACAACCAATTTGCACGCAGCAGGGAAAGCCAAGGGGCTCTCTGCCATATTCTCGCGCAATTCTGAGGATCTGTCCAAGAAGTATCCTGATATCTTGGCCAAGCTCAACACGTGGATCAAGCCGGAGACGAAAAGCTTCGTACTTGATTGCGAGACCGTGGCATGGGACCTCGTCGAGAAAAGGGTGCTGCCCTTTCAGCAACTCATGACGAGGAAGCGGAAAGATGTCAAGGCGGAAGATGTCAAGGTCAAAGTTTGCGTCTTCGCCTTTGATATGCTTTTTTACAACGGAGAGGTAAAGTAAAGATAATTCGAAGTATGAAGCAAGCTTCTAACATTCAGCAGGCCATCGTCCAAAAGTCGCTCCGCGAACGTCGAGAGCTTCTCAATCAAGCTTTCGAAGAGGTTGAGGGCGAATTTGCGTTCGCTCAGTATGGCAATACCGACAACCTCGAAGAGATCCAAACCTTGCTAGACGAGAGCGTCAAAGCCTCCTGCGAAGGTCTCATGGTAAAGATGCTTGACACAGACGAAAGCGGCTACGAGCCCAGTAAGCGGAGTCGCAATTGGCTCAAAGTCAAGAAAGATTACCTCTCTGGCATTGGCGACTCTCTCGATCTTGTCGTTCTGGGTGCCTACTTTGGAAAGGGCAAACGTACCTCCGTCTACGGTGCTTTCTTGCTAGCCTGCTACAACACCTCAAACGAGACCTACGAAACCGTCTGCAACATCGGCACCGGCTTCTCAGAAGCCATGCTCGAAGAACTCCACACCAAACTCAAAGACCACACCATCGACAAACCCAAGCCGTTCTACTCTCACAGCACAGTCACCAAAGACCAGCCAGACGTTTGGTTTGAACCTCGTTTCGTGTGGGAAGTCAAGACTGCAGATTTGACGCTGAGTCCGAGATATAAGGCTGGAGCTGAGGCGCTGAGTGATGGCAGTGGAAAGGGTATCAGTTTGAGGTTTCCAAGATTTATTAAGGAGAGGGAGGATAAGAAGGCGGATGAGGCGACGGAGAGTCGGATGGTGGTGGAGATGTATCAGAAGCAGGAAGGGGTTAGTAAGAGTAAGGGCCCGAGTGTGGATGATGATTTCGAGTATTGAGCATTGAAAGCTGAGGCATGTGTGGTCAATTTACTTCTCGAGCGAGCTCTTCAACTGTGTACACATATGATGATTAGACGACTGAAGCGCCAGCTATGTAATTCTTGTTCAAGAATTCTCTTCATCCAAAGTTTTATCCAAAGAATATTCATCAGCATCCAATGGTCTTAACCGGTGCACCTATCCCAAGGCTCCTGATATACCAGCCCCATCCCCTCAAATACCCTCTTCTCGGCCTCCCGCCAATCGTTACACCTCGTCTTCGGATCTGTCCACTGCTCCAGGTCAACCCATCTCCCTGTCCCCCTCTCCCTCACGCCGCTACTATCAAACTTCCACCCTTTTCTATATTTCGCATACCGTCTCAAATCCCTCTGGAACGTTGTCCCAGAAGTCCATCCCGCAACCGCACACCCCACCGTCCGCCAGGGACTAATGATGATATCTACTCTGCGATGCGTATTAGGGTTCTTAGCTTTCGGATTCGCCGCGAGGTCAGTGGTTTTGGTGGGCCAATTGGGATCTTGCCATACGACGAGGGCTTTGTCGAGGGTATCGAAGCCATGTCCGCCGACGGTGGCGGTGTTGATGGGGAGGGGCTCTTGGTTGCGTTTTGTATTTGTGAGATTTAGCGTCAGGGTGTGCGTGATCCAGCCTCCTTTCTCGAGAGATTTGACGATGCGGTCGGCGAGATTGTGTGTCATTGCTGGGTCTCGGTGCGACAGTATCACATCCACATCGCCGCTCTCGGATTTACCGCGTCTGTAGCCGCCTACTATTATCGTTTCAACGTTTTTGTCTGTGACTAGCTTGGCATGGTGAGATATAGTTGCTGTAATGGCTTCGACTTCCGCGCGAGGGATCTTGAGTAGGAATTCATCGTAGAATTTCAACCCGATTTGCTGGACGCGTGAGAGTGTTTTCCAGCCATGCTCTATGATGTCGTCCAGGTCGCGCCAGCCTTTGTCGTAATAAAATTCCCGTGCTGTTTTGGCGCCTACGCCCCAGATTTCGTAGAATTCACGAAGGACTTTGAGGGCTGGGTCGGCTTCTAGGTCTTCGACGGCGCGGAGGCGGCCAGTGGTTTGGTATTCATGAAAGAGGTGGGCGATCTTTTGGTCGCAACCTGGCAAAGCCAGAATTTCGCGTGTGCTTTGGAGTGGGTGGGGGTATGCTGCTAAGGAGGCACTGCTGGTGCTGTAGGCTCGGACACCAATCTCGTCAAGGGTGAGCAATCGGGCTACTTTGATCTTTTTGAGCTCGCATATGAAGTCCTGGTTTGGCGAATTGAGAGGCGTGGCTCGCTCGCAGGCGTAGATCTTATTTTCCGTCACCCAGTCCGGCATTGGTGGTAGCGTGCTACCGACCGCCTCCTCATGCTCTGAGGTCGTTTGATGTAGCAGTTGTGTAGGTCTTGTGACAGGCTGAGACGATGATTGAGTTGAGGAAGAGAAGCTCCTGCCCTCAACGTCTTGTCTTGCAGCATGCTTGATGCGGTCATACTTCCTGTACCTGTAGGCAGACGGCTTCGGATCTGCCTTCTCGCGTTCAACGATGCCCGTGGAGATATGCTCCTTCGTATTGAGACGTTTGTTGCTTGTAGATTCCATCTTTAGATCAACGGTCTTGATTGCAGGTGGAGGTCCGGGTACAGAAACTCCACTAGGCAAAAGCCTCCCTTCGTAGATAATGTAGGGCTTTAAGCGCACTGCTTTCTCAGCTTTTAGTGAATCACTGAGCCATTCCAGCGCGACAACCGTCATTTTACCAGCCCAATATTCTTGTAAGCGGAATGGCGAAGCCTGTTCCGTCGTACTTTCGTTGGACGAGCCCACAGTCGACAGACTTGACACTCGGGACAACGAGAGCTGGGACATCGGCTTCGCATTCGCTTCGTCGCCATCTTCAGTCTCTGAAGCCGTGCTGGAATTTGCCGAGGTCAAGTCAATCGCCCTCTGCGACCCTGCCTTGAGTCCGTTTGCCAATCTCCTCTTCTTCTTTGCCGGTGTCGTATCTATTGATTGAGCAACGCGGCTCTTTGCCTTTTCCTCAAAGTCTTCCACGCGAACGCCTTTCCATTGCAGCTCGGACTTTGCTCGCCTTGCCCTACAGATATTTCCAAGAACAAAATTTGCCTCTTTGATGTCATATGTCAGTGGTGCTCCGCAACGGCTCAGCAAGTCTTCAGCTTCATGTTGCTCGTTAATTGACAAGTGCGTAGCAAGGACGTAGACGGGCGGCAGATGGCTCAGGTCGATGTTCGCAGTTGCGCGAGGTTTATCGTGATCAACACTAACTGTGCTGGATTGGCTATCTTCCATTTCGCCGGATTCGATATGTCATCATTTGCATGCTGGATTAAAGTATCGCCGCGCGCAATGACGGAGCGACGAGCAGTAAGCATGATGCGGGTGTTCAGGCCGGGATTGAGAGCGAAAGAGTGAATGTAAGGAGCGGCCTACATAACGGGACAGGTGAATGAGCAAGTCCCAGCTAGCAACAGCTCAGCCACGTAGCGACGATGTTCAAGAACCGCAAGAGTGTGAAGATTCGGACCCGAAAGATTACTGGGTGGAACCTTCCCAAGATAGGTCAAGCGCGCTTCAACGTCCCGGCCTACGCCCTACCCTTGAAGGAGACTTCTTAACGTCGAGTGGCAGATCGTGATTGTGACAATGCCCTTGGCGAATATGCATCTTCCTCGGCTTTCTGAGGACAAGGCAATAGCGGCTCTTGATTAGGGCAGATCGCTTCTGTCAATAGTAATTGAAATACAGTGGGAAGTTTTGCTCTCGGTGTAATGAGCAGAATTAGACTAGTATGGGTTGCACAGCGACTTTGTCGACGGCCTGGGCGGGTAAAGACCTGGCAATAAGAATTCTTCCAGACGAAATAAACGGAATCAAAAACGTACAGATAGAGTGAGCACTTTGCGAGAGTCGGCTGTTGAAGGGAAACTGCCTCCTTTTCAGTGGCAGAGTGGTTCGTTCTCTCCTCTTCTCGCGGAGTGATTGCTAGTAAAAAGCCGCTTCATTCGCAATGTCTGAGAACTCCCACTAAGTTTTCTGGATTGATTACCGCACATTAGAAGCTATTGTTTTGCACAATGATTGGCTTGCACATTGATTGGCTTGCAGCCTCTGTTCCCAGCCTGTTCAAGAGTGCCATCCAGCATGCCTACCATCGGGAAGTCCACGAAGTCAGGTTGGATGAAGCGGTTCTACAACCGCCAATTTCTATGGTAGCCTGGTGGATGAGTCCGAAGTGGATGAGTCCGAAGTGGGAACCAGTGGAGCTTGTGTATACCGTCAAAATGGACCACCAAAGCCAGCATCGATACACTTTGTGGGGATGGTACCCCGTCCCTCCTGGCATTTGGCCATACAGATCCTTGCTTGGGTCCGACAAGATACCCTTTACTGAGCGCCGTTTGGCCTTTGGTAAACATTATTCGCTCTAAGCAGAGTTCTCGGTCATGCTGACGGGCTTCTAGCCATTGGTCGGTCAGCTATCGTGAACAATGTCCTAAAGGTCTATGACAATCCCCCCAGTTAGGGGCCATACGGAATCCATATACCGGCCTTGTTGGCGTAAGAGGGAGGAAGCTCTTTGACGGGAACCTTCACCATCGTTCGGTTGCTCCAGTGGCATCATGTCGTGCTGTTGATAGAGTTCAAGCGGCAAGCTCCACTCTGGACACGTCTGATGACGACGCGGAAAGTGTCTTATTTGGCATCATACCTGGAGCAATCTATGTCAACAGAGCAGACATAGCAGCGAATGTAGCTGTTCCGGCTGCTCTTGTCTTTATGGATGGCAAGATGGATGTTGTTCCTCACGGTCCTCCATACGTGATGCATTGGCATTGCATCCTGTTCAGCAGATCAAGACGATAATTGGCCCTTGGGCTTCGAATTCCTCGTTTGACTGACAGACTTTCCAGACTTCTTTGACAATGGATGGCACAAGGATATCTGACGAATGGGCAAGTCTCTATCGCAGTAGCCAAGGTATTCGAACCAGCTGATATATGATAGGATACATTCGCTGATCGTTGATAGAAATAACAGAAGACCGATGACAAATCATGAATCAACGAGCATAACAATATTCACTTAAAGTGGGTCTGGCGAAAAGATTTTCAGAGCGCGAAAATGTGTTGTTATTGCGGGCAGGTAGTCATCGCAGTGGTGATGACGAACGCCACAACACCACTTTAGTAAACAATCAATAAACTTCACAGTTCCTAACCTTCCTTTGCTTATCGAAACCTCACCTTACCATTGCTCATCGCGCGTCTTTCTGGGAGGTACGGTTGAGGCTTTACCCATCTTGTTCTCCTGATATCTGTTAGATTCGGTCACAGGTGCCTTTCCGTCTTACAGTCTATGTTTCAACTCTCGTTCCGTCATTAGCTTTCATCGAGATATCAGATCGGTTGAGAGCACGACGCGTCATCAGCTAATTGCAATTCGAGCTGGCACCGTCATTAAATTTTCTGGAGGTTTGCAGGTCGATTCAGAGCGGATATCTCAACGGCTAACACCCTTGCAGCGGTTCCGATCATTATTCCAGAATGGCTCATAAAGACATACCGAGAGTGAAACTACCAGATCACGTCGCAAGGAAGCCTGTAGTGCCGGGGCCCAACTCCTGGGCGCAAGCACAGCAGCAGCAACCAATTACGAACAACCAAACGAGTAGCGTGCAAGTCACAAATAGGGACAAGTACGAAGACAAGCCAATGCCGCCGCCGCCGGCACATGAGGCCTCACCTCCACGCCACATCACGCAGCCAAAGACCTACATTCAGCCAGCCATACCTTTAATCAATCCAGTTTCGAACACGAACAACCCCAAAAATCGAGCAGTGACCGATCCGGTTGCGCCAAAGCCACTGTTTGCCGGAAGAAAGGCCAGTGTTACTCATCTTCGCAAGAAATTCTCCAACCCGAAGCCAGCTATGGAGACTCCTCAAGATGAAGCAAGGAAAGCAAACGATCCACGAATGGCTGTTCACCTTTCTCCTGGAAAGGCAGCGCAGCTTCTAGGCTTGTTCCCAACACAAAACAACAATGGAAAAACGCCTCGAGCCTCTGCGCCCACTTCAAGCCTCCCTGATCCCTTCCGGATCTCCTATGAGGATCATCAAGAGCGACTAAATACTCCAGCTCGGCAACTCCAGTCGGCTCCTGTGCCGACCCGTCGCTATCTACAAGAGAATGGGCTACAGACCCCAACGCTCGTAGAGCCTTCAGATGCCTCGCAACAAGTGGATGCACCCGAAACACAAAGCCATGGCCAAGCAAGCAACGCAATCGACCAAGCATCAGTGAATGGCATGTTGCGTCCTCCTAAGGTCGGCGCATTCGGTAACGTTGGTGATATTGGGGTGGTAGAAGAGAACGGAATGCATCGGATGGAAAGCTTTCGAGGTATCATTGAGAATGCAGGACCCGCCGAGTGTTATGGCGACCATACAAACACAACTTCGAGCGAAGCTCCATGGCAGTCGGGCACGGAACGAGGTCAAGACACTGGCAACAGTTTGACTTCAAGTGCGTACACTCCAGACAATTGCGGGGCCGTTTGGGAGAATGATCCCGCCGTTGTGAGTAGACCAGAAACCCGACTGTAGACTCGACTCACGCATATAGGGATGTTCTCTTCCTCCTTTCAGTCCGGTGTCTGAGGACCCTCAATCCAAGTCAGAGAGGAATGGTAAAGGACCGTATCAACAACCATCGAACACCACGTCCAGGGACAATTTCGGCGCCTACGCAAGCGCACGCCCGGGCTCACTCTACAATCCTAGCTCAAATCCAAATCTGAACCGTTTCCCTGAATACCAGCACCCCTTTCCGTCTGCAAATTCGTGGGCAGCAGAATCACAAGGCAATTCTTTCACATCTACCAATCCTCCCCTGTCAGCTCTCCTGCCACCCCGCTGGCCCCATCATCATTTCAGTAACTCTGTCCCATCGCCGCCGCAGAATCAAAATGACTTCCAACGATCAGGCTCGATCTCCGCTGCTCTGGCCCAAATAGAGATGACTTTGCATCACCACATTGATAGCTCGTCTGGCTCGTTGTCACGTCTGATCACGGATAAGCATGACAGGGCTATGGATCAGATGCTTCGGCGTCTGGAGAACCTCGAAGACACCGTTGGTAAGGGGCTCAAGAATGTCAAGAACGAAGTCAAAGATGTCAGGAGGGATGTCAGCACTCTACGTGGAGACGTGAAGAATGTCGTGAAGGGCAACGAGCGGATCACGGAACTCATTGAGGGCTTAGAGGGCAAATTGCGAATCCTGAATAGCCATGTGGAGGAGACTGCCTGCAAATGCCAATCTGGTGCTATAGGCCACAGCCCAAGCGAGACTGACAGCGATCGTCGACGACGAGACACATCACACAGGCGCACCGAGAGTGCACATGGCGCTTTGGGACACAGTGAACAACGGAAGCAGCATCAAGGGACCGCTAGCCGACCCACAAACGGTGCTCGTCAGAGTGGAACCAGCAGCAGAGGTTACCGTTCCCGTACAAATACGCTCAGTGGCCAGCCTGCCGATAGGGTAAGCGACGAGAGGCGGAGGGAATATTTTGCAGAGCTGGGAGCGATCAAAGGCCCAGTACCAGATTTGAGAGAGCATCCTGCTTATGCGGGACTACCTCAGGATCAGGCTCGTGGGCATTCACAGGATCAGAATGGCATAGCGAATGGCTCGCCATATGAGAATCCATCGCCATCGCTTAGTGATGGACGCTGGTATCAGCAAGCATACGGACAGAATCATTAGCTTTCTGGTACATCGATTCAAAGCTCGAACAAGGATGAGCATTTGAGACTAGAATGGTGGCGGTCATAGGCCTTGATCAGAGAGGGGTGGCAAGACTATCAGATTGATTTAGCGCAGGTTCGGAATTTTCACAAAAGGAAAAGTAGAGCAAGGGAATAGTATGGATCGGGCAGCTTGCAAAGGACTTCATTGGCAGAATCAATTCGTGGTAACCACACCAGTGATAGTAGACTCGCAGACAAACGCGTATTTCAAGATCACGCTAGTAGAACCATAAATTACACAGAGTTTAGCATACAGCAACCACGGAAAACACAACTCACATACTAAGAATGGCCTTGCCTCCAGAGCGAATCACTGTCAAGAGACGTCGAGACGAAAATCCGGTAGATGCTCTTCGTAAGCAGACCTGGAAATTTTGAGCGTAGCGCATTGTGCTTCTCTCGTTGCTTGTACTAATTCTAGCAGATATACGGCATTCAAACAAGAGACCCAGTGTTTTTTGGAAAAGAGTCGGGACAGATGATGGTCTGCCATTGTTCTTGGAGCCTTCAGCTTCCTCGAAACCAAAGCAGGACCCTCAGCTGCCGATAGGCACTCTTCCCCCACCTACTACTTCTACATTGGGGACGGAGTCGCTCAATGGAGAACCCGCCCATGCAGCACATAGTGCGTCAGAACTCTTCCAGAATGCACAATCAGAGGATCATGGCCCTCCGTCCCCGAGAAAGTACTCATCGTCTTCCACAATCGCACGTCCAATCAGGCGTGACCAAACCCCGCAAGACCTTCAGAAACGCAATTGCGAGCCGCGGAAGTTCCACCTGACAAATGCCACTCTATCCGCAAATTCCCAGCACCACATCTCAAAGGCTCCTTCCGAGAAACAAAGAAAGAGCCGGAAACAGCAGTTAGCAGTCTTTGTGGAGAAAACAGGGAAGGCGTTGAAGGCACAGCAAGCCCACAAGGATGGGACGGGTGATAGAGATGCGTATGCGCAAACGATCGTTGTCGAGGAACAAGAAGGTCAAAGGCCCCAAAGGCCACGAAAACGGCCCAATGCAACAGCCGCAGAACGAAAGTGGAGGACTGACAACTGGGGCAGGCCTGTCGAGCCAAACAGAGATGTGGCAAGAAAGGCAAAATCAGCTCAAAGTGTCAATGAACCCTCCGATCAATGGGATTATGAGTCTCCGCAGCTTGCCGGGCAGCTTCAACAGATCGCGCTAGAAGAGATTCAAGCACAGGAAAAGCAATCGAATAATCTCAACCCCCCTCAACTAAAGACTCAGCCAAAGCCCCCCAAGCCTCGTCCGTCGAGATCACAGCAGTCTGTGGATAACCACAGTACGGACGACGTCATGATAGACGCCGCAGACATTGACGAGGACGGCCTTTATGTGTTCGATACATATGTCCGTTCAAGTGCAGGGCAGGATGGGGCCAACGACAATGTTGACCTCAACATCGAAGCGTTACGGGGCATGAGCTCTGGCAACTTTGGTATTATAGTTATTGATGACGACCAAGAAGAGTTGTGGGAGACGTATGGTCAATATCAAGAGAGTGACGTAGAATGGAATAGTGAGGAAGAGGACGAGAATGGTTCGTGCAACGCTCCTTGCTCGAGATGATCAACTGATGGCGCGTGCAGCGGAAGACTTCTATGGAAACGACTACCCTGAAGACGAGGTTGAGTCCGATGACGAATTCGGTCGAGGCGCTTACAACTATCGACATGGTGCCGCTGACGATGAGGAGTATGATGAGGAAGTGGCAACTTGGTCTGACGAAGAGATTGAAGCACAACGTCCATTGTAGCTTGAGCAAAAGCTTTAACAAGTTGAAATGGATGAACGCAATCGTCCGCAACAGCTCGCGAAGACTTCTGACCACGCAAGCAAATCGGAAATAGCCTTGTGGAGGAGAGGCTCAGCATTGACAGCCACGATCAATGATGTTCATGACTTTGTCTTCCTGCTAACACTTGCAATAGAGCTGAATCAAGAGAAGGAAGCCACCGGACTATCTTCCAAAACACTTTTCTAGGTTCCCAATGCAACATATCCGGAATCAAGAACGCGAAAAGCAAGCCACTCTTCAACTGATCCGTTGGTTTTCGCGAAACATGACGGCGGTCTAGGTAGGGTTTCGTCATTCCTCATTGCGCAACTAGAATGCCTTAGAAGTTGTCAGCGAAGTTTTGACGTGCCGAGGATGCACCTGCTTACATCGAAACACATCTGACAATCACTCATTTCTCCACCAGTATATGGCCGTAGGCATTGTTGGGATACTCGCCACCCAGCCACGAATATGGGACGCGTTGCCCAGCTCGCGCCAGGTTCGCTCGCATCCCATACCTCTGCACCACATCTGCCGTCCTTGGGATGTTCCTGACTTGGGGCATGCCGTTCTGGTCGAGAAGTCGGTAGTACCTGCACTGAAGGCCGCTGATTTTGCGTCGATCTCCAGCTCTGTGGGAGAAGCGAGCGTTGAAAGCGTTGTCGATGTCCGGCCAGAGGTAGCCTCGGTCGATCCTCAAGTACCAGATGAAATGTACTTCCTCGGTCGTGTAAGCTGGTCGAAAGGCTCGGGGTCGTGGCTGAACGTCAGGAGAGCTTGACGGGGAACGGCGTGGTCGGCGAGAATGACCGGGTCGACGAGTACCTCCAGACATGTGGGAGGTTGTGCTTCGGCGTGAATGAGGTTCCGATCCAGGAGTTCTGTTGTCTCGCTGAGGGACTGGAAGATGCCGATAGGATGCAGATGGTCGTCTTTCATCCTCGCTGCTCGACAGCGATGATTGAGATCCAGACGAGTGCCTTTCATCGTCGACAGCGGGATTTAGCATATCCTGAATGGTCATGCTACGTCGCCTAGCCGTGTTGATGGTTTGAGGTGGACTGAGGCTCGCATACTGGTAATGCCCGGTGCTATTGCCCGGAGTGCTTGTGCTGTTCGCGTTAGACCCGGGCCCAGATCCATAGCCATGCGGACTTGAGTTATATCCAGTACGGTAGGAAGACATGCTGTCGACTGAGGAGCTGGAGTCACTGATGTTCAAGGATATATGCCAGCGTGCGTCTCCTACAATTGATTTTGTCATAATCGTAACAGGCAACGGTCTTGGACCTCTTTAAGGACGGAATTAGAGCGGCTTTTGCCTAGATGATCTCACGGCGCCTGGAAAGAAGAAAAGCGCCGCGGTTCTAGGATTCTGTTTCGGTTTGAAGGATTCGAAAGTCTGAAACTACTAATGTTGTTCTCGAGGCTGTGAGGGTGTCGAAGAATTTCTATCAGGAATTTGTTTGGCTCAAATAAAACAGCAAGTAAAGATCCTTGTCGGTCGTGCCCTGGTGATCTACCTAGACGGGAAAAGCGGCAGTGTCAAGTCGAGAATGAAAGGATTCTAATCCGGTTGCACCTTTACCATCAGTGAATCGCCCCGGTGGAAAAAGATTCTTGGATCAGACGTTTGTTTTACCAATGTCCAGCGTTAATCACTGTTGCATGCCCCGTTTCCCCCCCGTCTTGTCTTGAGATGAAGGCGCCTATTTCAACTACCTGGGAGTTTTCTGCTGAAAAACGCGCAACCTGGAGTGGCCCTTCGCAATATCTATAAGCTTCCACCGAGCCTAGATCGGCCGTTCCATCTGCAAGACCAGGCCAA
>JAABUP010008716.1_pt1 | contig 12807 bp, 12 predicted proteins | sample 5559201 | NCBI WGS metagenome assembly JAABUP01 (sample SAMN10711887, study PRJNA513373) | rock metagenome | isolation source: Antarctica rocks | place: Antarctica | reverse complement strand
TCCCTGTTCCTTCCAACGGCAGCCGCACCCCCGCTGGCCTCTATGCAGGCCCGTGTGCGGCACTGGCAAATAGCGTGCCCGTTCAGGTGCGCTGCCAGTGAACAGCGGTTTTCCGTTGTCTCTATGGCCATGTCTGAACAAGTTTTGAGGAGGGTGCTGTGGACTGCTTTTGTATCCAGTGGGCGCTTAGTCTCAGCTGGCGGTGCCGCAATATGCACAGCATGCATGGTGGCAGTGGGACAACGCATGCGTGTGTCATATGGCAATACTGATAGAGCATCCTCGTGGCCTCGGGGGCGTTTGCGGTTGGGTTGTGCTCCTGACGCGCTGTGCCATGTTACGCATCACTCAGACTCTGCTCGTAGGTGTGCAATGCCTTATAGGAAGTGCTAACGTGTAGCTAAGTGTGTAGCTGAGTTTGTATAGCAAGCTTGCAGCCTGTCAGTGCGAGACAGCCGAGCCTGCAAGCCGGAATGCGTCCACTCTCTGCTCTGCAGCGACGCTTGGCTGATCAGAGCACTGATCGTAAGAGCGGCAGCAGGTCACCGCGCTCTGGTGCAGCGCAGGTCATATGCTTTCAGATCACTGGCATTCTGCACCAGAGAGCCAAGATACAGTTTCACACATTCTCCTTGACCTCTCATCAACCCAATATAAAACAATTCTGTGTAAGCGGTCAGTGGTGTGTCACATGCATGCGTTCATTGCGGGTAGCCCGGGCACAAACAAAGACAGATTATGTGGTATCTGTCAAACCCTCAACATCCTAACTGCAAAACCAGCAGGATTGTTCGTTGCGGCGTCGCTGCGCGAGAGAGGGAAGCGCGGAACACCCCAACCGAGCGCGCCCGACCCGCGACAACCTGGAGGACGAGCAGGAGGCTGCGCGCGACGACCCTGGCCGCCCCCGCGCTCGATGCAGCCCCGCCGGAGGACATGTCGCGGCTCCTCCTGCAGGTGAGCCAGCGTGCGAGGAAGGCTAGGCAGGCGCAAAGCGCGAAACGCGCCCCGTCCGGCAGCGCACTGGCGGCCCATGCCGCCGCCTGCAGCTCCAATCCGCAGACTGGGCTCAGGCGTGCCGGGTGAGGAGCGTCCAGGCGGCGTAAACAGCAGCGCCCAGCGCCGCCTCTCGTGCGAGCCGCCGCGCCAGCCGCGCCGCCCGCTCGCGCGGGCTGCGGCGCGCGCTCCGACCGCCGACCAGATCGCGGAAGCGCAGTTGCGACGACTCCTGCGCGGCGCACCGGACGGGGTCGCGCCCGGGCCCTGGCCCACCGCGGGCGGTCGCATGCCCGCCGCTGACGAGCCGCGGGAGCAGCTGGCGCGGGGTGCAGGGCGGCGAGCCGCCTGGCTGCTCTGAGCGCTAGCGAGGCAGCTACGCCGCCGCCGGCGCGCTCGCAGCAGGTGGCAGGCAGTACTGTGCGGCGAGGTGTGTGCACCCGGCCGCTCCGGTGGCTGGCGGCGTGTCATGACTGTGTAGGGAAAGGTGAGCAGCACAAACCCTCAACCCTATTGCTACCCTTAAGCCTCTGCGAGCATGGCCGCAGGCGCGCCTGCAGCAGGTGGTAGGCAGTGCCGCGCAGGTGGCTGCGGCCGACCACGCCGACCACCGCGCGCGCGCCGCACACCGCGCGCGAGCGCTTGCAGGACCACGCGAGGTACAGGTCCCGCTCATGCAGCAGCGGGCGCGCGACCTGCGGGCCCCGCGCCCGCACGCTTACGCCAAGCTCGGGATGATCGCTCCCTGCCAAGTACTGGCCGCGCGCGTGCAGCGGCGGGCGCGCGGCCTGCGGCCCCGCGCCCGCGCCCTCGCTTTGAGCGCCTGCACAGGCGCGCTTGCGCGGCGGCTGGCGGACGGCCTGCTCCTGACAAGGGTGATCGCCACTCCTGCCTGCACGCGGTCTCGTCACACTACAGGCATGCGGCTGCCGCCTCACGCATCTGCGCGCCACGAGCGGGCACAAAAAAAACCCCGAGGAGAGGGTACAACACTCCCCCCGACCAGCAAGCCCACCTCTGGAAAGCTTGCGGAGAGCTGCGCAATGACGGCTGCAACAGCGTCGTCGGCGCCGGCTGCGCCCGCTGCGGACGGTGCGCCGCCCGGCGGTGCGCCGCCCGCAACCAGCGCGCGCAGGAACGCCGCACGCTTGCGCCAGCTCAGCGCCGCCCACATGCGCTCCAGCGTGATCTCAACAGGTCGGTCACCTGCGCCGCACTGCAGCAAGGTCATGCGGCGCGCGCTCTTTGTGGGCAACGGAGCGCTCTTGCCGCTTTCTGGGCTCTCCCCACGGACTGGCAGTGGTTACACTGCTGGCCTATGTTGGCAGCATGCACTTGCACTTCACGCTCCATGCGCCGTATCAAACGTTATAAGCATGAACACCACACAAGACGTGGAATGGGGCGGCGGGGACGCATGCACACAGCGCCAGCTGCGCGCTGCACAGGTTTGCGCCGTGCGCGTTGCGCTGCATCACCTTGGCCCTCTCCCATGCTGTCAGAGTCGCACACACAACCCTGCGCCGGCAAGGGCGCCAAGCGCGCGTGCGCCGACGGCAGCCGCACGCCGCGCACGCCGGCGGCCTCGCGCGCTGCAGCACTTTCTGCCTGAGGGGAGTCAATTTGAGCTCCCAGAGAGGCCATGCGGCGCGGGGCGGCGCGCGCGCGCACCCAGCACCACCTGCGCGCCGCACGCGTCGGCCGCCTCGCGCGCCGCGCGCTGCTCGGCGCCGGCCACCGCGCCGGCGGCGGCGGCGATGGCGTCCGCGCGCCGGCCCATGAGCGCGCGCAGCAGCAGCGCCTCGGCGCCGCCCAGCGCGACCGCGCGTGCAGCCGCGGAAGGCAGGCCCGCGCCGCTGCGCAGAACTGGGAGGGGTCAGGTGTGCAACAAGGCACAACAAGCACCGGCTCAACCCTTTGGCTCGATCCCTAGGATACTCCTTGCCTGCTGCGCATGTGCAAGCGCAGTGTGTGGCACAGGCTGGTGGCCCTTGAGAGGTCTGGCGCTCTGTTCTTCACGGGGTGACCTCGCTGCAAAGTAGCCAACCACCTGTACAGAGCGCGCTTGCGTTGCTGCAAGCACGTAGCCTCCAGTGCTTCTGACAGCGCACGCCGTGCGCACCTGAGGCTCAGCAGCGACGGCGCCTTGCGGGTCGGCGCCTCCGTGGCACTGTAGAGCAGGGCCGCCCGGCTGCGGCACAGCTCCACGACCACCGCATCCGGTCGCACTGCCTGCCAGGCGCCGCGGCACCGCCGTCCTTGCTTGCAAACTGCTGGGACCCGGTGCAAGACAGATAGCGCACAACGTCAAGCAGCATGGCAACACAGGCAACAGGCCTGCACGTTCCAGGAGCGTGCAAGTGCGTTTGCCTGGCTCAAAGCACAGTACGCGCCTCGATGACTTGGCGCACATCATCCGCGGAGCGCTCCAACACGTGAACAGCGCCAACAAGGAACACTACCTCTGGCTCCTGCTTGTCGCATGCAGTTTGCATAAGCCGCAAAGCCTTGCAACGCACTGCAGTGCATAGTAGGCAAAGCTTCCTCAGCAGGAGGACTGAACACGGTCCCGCTTTACAACAGAGGATGAGCTAAGGCAATTGGCGCGCCTGGTAGCCGTCACTTCTCCTCTCTACGTAGTCTGGTCGGCGTGGCAGGGCGAGCAGAGTTCCTACAAGTACACTGCAAGGCTGAGCCAGGAAGCAACGTGATTGATCGGCGCTGGTTTATGACTGCAACTCGGACCTGCCTTGACAAGGCTGGCCAGCTGCGGGTAGCGTGCGGCCACAAGGCGCAGCGAGGCGTGCTGAGTCTGCTGAAGGTCAAAGGCGGCGGGAGGCGCGTCCACAAGCGGTGCCGAAGCGCGGCAGTGTATGGCAGGCCTCACGGCGCGCCGCCTGGGATCGCAGCGCACGCAGGCACGGACAGCTGAGCCGCGACTTGAGGCAACGCCGGGCATAGGTGCGCTTTTCTGAAGGACATCAGTGGCCTCCTGAACAACCCTTCTATACCCTGCACGAGCCTGTTGAGCCGCTCAACTTGTGCTAGATCGTTTCCGTAGCGCTGATCTTGAGCTGTGTTTGCCTCCATCTTGTCCAGAGGTCACAGGTAACTGTGCACAAGTCTGTCAACAGAGCAATGACGCGTGTGTAAGCATTGGCGAGTTGCAGAGTTGCACATCTAGCCAAGGCCGTTCTTGAGCAAACGCATTTAGCTCTGTTGTACGAGTGCTGCGCTCGTGTTTGCTGCTGCCTTGTTGCAGATGCTTTCCCAAATCAGCATGCATTGCCAGGCCGCACGGCCGCAGCACGTGACGCCTGAGCAAAAGTGTAGGCTACGTCAACACCTCCCGGTGCGTTTGCTTGGCTGTGCACATGCTGTGGATGCGATAGATATGACTTGGCTGGCAGGCACCTCACCGCCTGCGTGCTCGCATGTGCAGGTCACCGGCGAAGCAGCAGGCTGGCCCTGTGCACACCGGCCCGTGCTACGCAGGTACGATTGCAACTTTGTCCTGCAGGATACTGCCACACACTGCTTTCCGCACTCGCGCCTGGGCCCGCCCATGTGTCCTGTAGCAAGAGCGGTTTAGACAGTGCACTGAGCAACACTCGACGGCCATCCTGTCAGCACTTGGTTCTGTCTACCTGTTCCAGTGCCTCCACATCAATCCATGCGCCGCACCTCACGCCCTACTATGTGCATGATGCCAGCAGGCGAGGGTAGTCAACTGTGCTACGTTGCCTTCCCTGTCCAGGCATGCCGCGCGAGCTGTGGTGCTGCGAAGGACGCAGGGTGGCAGCGCTTGTGTGCACTGGTGCCGCACGGCGCAAGACGAGCGCTGTGTCGCGGGTGGCGCCCACAGGTGCCACAGCTGAATCTCGTGTCCCGCGGCCAGGCGCGTGGCGGTCCGCGCTGCTGCGGAGGACGCGGGGGAGGCCGTGAAGGAAGGCGCCGAGCCGGCCGGCGCGATGGGCGCATTCCCGACGCAGTTCGCATCGGTGCTGCAGGGCGCGCTCTCGCGCTCAGGCGAGGGCGGCGCGCTCCTTGCGGACGCCGCCGCGGCGCCGCGGCCCCCAGAGCCTGAGTGCGCCGCCTGCCCGGCTCCCCTTCGATACTCAAATGCACAGTGTCTGCGTTGTCACAGAAGCAATGCCCTGACTTCCGCAAGTATGTCAGAAAAGTGCGTGTCAGAAGTGTGCGCGAGGCGTGTTCCGTGAGGTGTGTGAACACGTGCGCGAGGCGAAGGGCGCCTGCACTGCCCGCGTGTGTCGGCGTGGCCCTGGCGCGGCGCCGCGCGCGCGGCCAAATCAGGCTCCCCTGACTGAGGGGAGTATGTCTGTATGTCGCGCGTGTCGAGGCTCGGCCTGGTTCTGAAGCCGGACGCGCTGGCCCGCAGGCGCGCGGGCGCGGCCGAGGAGGTGCTGATGGCGGCGCTACGCGAGTCGCGGCGCAACCTGCTCGGGCTGCAGGCCGCGCGGGAGGCCCTGGACGACTCCATCAAGCGCGAGGAGATGCAGGCGCGCATGCGCCCGAGTCCGCCTGGCGCGGTTGCCAGGCGGTTTGACAGCACGGTGCCGGCTGATGGGCGGTGGCCCTGGAAATAAATTAGCGCGCTGGTTGTATTGCGGGCAGCTGGCGGGCATTGTGCGACACGCACCGCCTCGCCCCGCATTCCCTGCCGGTGACGCGGGCGCGCACGCGCGCGCAGTTCGACAGGCTGCACTTTGCCTACCAGAAGACCATCAATGACAACGCGTACATCCGCACGCTCAAGAAGATGCTGGAGCGCGAGCGCCAGGCCAACGCGCCGGGCGGCCAGGCCTAGCTTGGCTGCCGCCTGATGCGCAAGCCTGTCAGGGCCGCTGAGAGATGTGTTGTCTGCTGTGTCAGCGAGGTGTGGCGTGATGGTGAACAACATCGTGGTCTTGGTGGCGGTGCTGTTCACACTACGCTGTTCAGTGGCTCCAGCGCTTCAGTGATGGACTGCATGCAGTGTACGCTGCGCTGGGGTGTTTGGCGTTGGAACAGACACTTCTCTGTAATCTGAGCTGGACTACAGCAGAGTGTCCGGGCGCTGGGGCATTAGGACAGCCATCTATAAAAGAGTTCAGATGTGCAGAGTGACAGGCTTTCACCAGCCCAGCGGTGTTGCGCGAGGAGCTCTGGTATTGGCATCCAGGTGTTGTTGCACAGCGTTTCAGCACCGAATGCTGCTTTTGCTCGCGAAGCTTTGACGCTGCGGCAACGAGTTGGCAGGCTCGAGGATGCGTCACCGCTGAGCTTTAGCACTGGCTACGCCTAAGACCAGCTGCAAAATGCCAGGTATATAGTTGAAGAGACCAGACGCGAGTGATATCAACACATTATCAGACACGCTGGCATATACAACATTGGTGTATGTGATAAATTCGCAGAGGACCTCATGCAGCCATGCCCCTTGCAAATTACAGCATGCCAAATGCGTAGCAAGAGCCCCTGCATGTCCGTTGGCTTCGATTTGCATGCGTGCAAAAGCAGTGCACTGGCTGCAGACAAATGCAATGGTGGCGCCGCTGGTGTCCCAACGCCTACACATGCGTTTGTGCTGCACTAATGCACTGCCGGCGGTGGTGCCACTGTTGACATCAATGATGTGGCCCGCTTTCAAAGACTGCTGGCCCAGAGACCTAACTTAGTAAATAAACCTAGGCGTACGGCTGCCAAACTGGCTCTGCGACAAGCCGACAGTCGACGCGCCTGGCTAAGGGGTGGAAGAGACAGCTCGCTTGAGGACGTGTACCAGGAAATTTCCCGGGAGGCGTGGACACGTGCACGAGATTGCTGCATCGACCGTTTGCGCTGGCCCCGCCAGCCGACGGCCGTGGATGGTGCTAAAACCTCAGGTCCGAGTTCCCACGGGGAAGCGGACCCTTGAGCAAGCAGACATCCACCTGCCTGACCTCTGCCAACTGTTCATCAACCACAAATCGGCCGCTCTGATCAGGTCAGAGTGCGGAGGTTGCGGGCCTGTGACCTTGCCTGCTGGGAGGCCAGCAGGAGGTCACCCTCTGGTGTCCCAACGCCAGCGTGCACCGTGCGCGCTCTATGCATCGCCCAGCGGGTGTAGCCTCACATTTACGAGTTGCGGTACGTACAGTGCACAGTCAATTGTGCGGTGCTCAGCAGTGGCGACACTGCGACGGCGCTCTGTTTGCCCGCTTATCTTGCAAACAGTCACCTCTGGACGTGCTGGGTGGGTCACGCGGGGCATGGCACTGCCACTGTGCTGGTGCACCTCACTTCTGAGCTCGCGGACATCGCAAGCCAGTTTCTGTGGGCAGGATTACTGGGAAACTCGCAGTGCCGTGAGCGAGCAGTGCGCAGCATGCTTGACATGTGCGCGTGTCATGGCCACAGCAAGTGTGCTGTGGCGCTCTGCCGCAAGAGGTATCGACACAGGGGTGGGAGCAGCACACCGGCAGCTTCATCATGTCTGGGATGCGGCAAGCTGCACAGCAGGCTGGCTTGGAGCGTGCGCTGCAAGTGAAGCACTGCGGTGCGCCTGGTGGCAGGCTCGGGAGCCTGACGTCAGAGCAGCGCACCGTGCTGCGCACGGTCAGGCTGCAGCGGCTGTGCTGCGGCGTGCAGAGGAGTTGGGGCTGGCGGCGAGCAGCTGCGAGGCGCGAGAGAAGCTGACGAACCACCCACCTCTGGAAAGGGAGAGCAAGGGCTGCACCGCTGGTTGCTACCGCAAGACGTCCAACAAAAGCTCACAGGCGTGCGCACGCGCGCAGGCCGCGGCGGCGGTGCTGCTGCTGCTGGCCGCCGCGCTGGGGCCCGCGGCCGGCAACAGCGAGGCGGGGCAGGCGCCGCAGGCGCCGCAGCGCTGCTACAGCGCGCCCGTCGGCGCGGGGCAGGCCAGCTTCGAGTACACTGTGTCGGGCGGCCCCAACTCCACCACATTCACATTTGCGGTGCGCACCCTGGCCTGCCTGCCGCCCAGACGTGTGTGTGGCACACAGATGCATGGCAGCGGCCTTCAGCTATGGTCAGCGGAAGCCAGATTGCGGGCATGCCCTGTTGTGCTGAGACATGGAGACGCACGCTGGTGCGCCGTGGCGACTCCTGTCACATGCAAGCATAAGTCAACCTGCCGTGCAGCACGAGGTGCGCGGCGGCCAGACGAGCACGCGAGCACGCTGCGCCGCCTGGGGCGGACGCTTTTGCGGCCGTGCAGCTCTGCAGGCGCAAGCGGAGCCACGCGTTCGGGCTGTGGCGCTTGGGAACCACAGTCAGTGCTGGGGTGAGTCAGCCACAGACTGGGCTCTGTCTGGGTCGCGAGCGCAGGTGGAGCCGCATGCGGACGGGCTGCAGCGCTTTGCCGTGCGCGTGCGCGACGCCCTGGCCAACGGCAGCGCCGCGGGCCTGGCAAAGCCGCAGAACGCGCAGCTGAGCGCAGGCGCCGGCGGTGATGGTGCGCGCGGGCCGCGGGCGTTGCCGTGAGCTGTGCCCCGCATGATGCGCCGAGCGCCAGCCGGAGTGGCCCGCGACGCATGCACACCCCAAGCCTGTGTGCTGCCAGTTTGCAGTCACCTTCCTTGTTTGAAGAGGACTGATGCTCGTTCACCACATGCGCACTCCGCTGCTTCATGTGCTACCTGACGCTTGCCCTGGAGTCATGTTTCAGTCATGATCAGATCTGCTGATGCAGGGTTGCCGCGCAGGCGGGCCGACGCTCTCGTGGCCCCTGGGCCAGGGCGGGCCGCGCGCCGCGGCGACGTTTGACGTGACCGTGGCAAACCCTGCGCCGGCAGCTGACCCCACCGCCGCGCTGCAGCTGAGCGACCTCTGCCAGCAGAACATCAGCGTGCTGAGCGACACGGGCGCGCTGTACTACCGTCAGCCGGACAACTCGTGCATGTGCGCCGACAGCCCGACGTTCCCCAGACGTGTCTGCACCCCGAGGCCGTTGTCGTGCTAGGGCTGAGCGCACTCCACACCCACGGCGGACGTCCAACATGTTTCCGACAAACACTTGCAGAGTCCCCAGTCGCCGACATCCGGAGTGTGTTGCGTGCACCTGGCAAGTGGATGGCTGTGAGCATGTGTGATGCTCCGGGGCTCCTACGCATCGCTCGGGCCTGACCAGCGCGCGCGCGCACAGCGTCTACCTGAGCAACGCGACTGGCTGCGAGTTTGGCGTGCTGCTGGACAAGAGCGCGCAGCGCGTGAACTCGTACAGCCAGCCCGCCGCGCCCGCAGCCGCGCCCGCCGCCGCGCCCGCAGCCGCCGCCGCGCTCGCGCCTGCTCAGGCGCCCGCCACCGCGCCCGCTGTTGCTGCGGCGCCGGCTGCCGCAGCGGCCGCAGCCGCGCAGGCGCCTGCCGGTGCGGTGGCGCGTGCGGGCACCGTTGTGTCCGCTCCTGCGCCTGCATCTCTACAGCGTGCGGCGGTCGTCCAGCCGGCAGCGGGCGCACCCGCGGGCGCACCCGTCAGCGCCGCCAGCGTCCCTGCCGGGTATGGCGGCCAGGCGACGGCGGCGCCGGCGCAGGCGGGCGTCCCGCCTGCTGCAGGCGCACCCGCGGGCGCACCTGGCAGTGCCGCCAGCGTCCCTGCCGGGTACGGCGGCCAGGCGACGGCGGCGCCGGCGCAGGCGGGCGTCCCGCCTGCTGCGGGCGCACCCGCGGGCGCACCCGTCAGTGCCGCCAGCGTCCCTGCCGGGTACGGCGGCCAGGCGACGGCGGCGCCCGCGCAGGCGGGCGTTCCGCCCGCCGCAGGCGCAACCGCGGGCGCTCCCGTCAGTGCCGCCAGCGTCCCTGCCGGGTACGGCAGCCAGGCGACCGCGGCGCCGGCGCAGGCGGGCGTCCCGCCCGCCGCAGGCGCACCCGCGGGCGCACCCGTCAGTGCCGCCAGCGTCCCTGCCGGGTACGGCGGCCAGGCGACGGCGGCGCCGGCGCAGGCGGCTGCCACGACGTACCAGGGCTCTGCAGCCCCGACCGCGCCAAATCAGTCCGCGTCAACGCCAGCGCCCACCGGCGCAACGCCCAGCGGGGCGTCAGCGAGCGGGGTGTCCCCGAGCAGGGGGGTCTCAGCCCAGGGCTCGCAGGGCGCGCCCGCTGCCGCGGCGGGCGGCAGCAGCAGCCAGGGCAGCGGCGACCAGAGCGGCAGCGGCGGCAGCAGCGGCGGCCAGAGCGGCAGCAGCGGCCAAAGCAGCAGCAGCGGCCAGAGCGGTAGCAGCGGCCAGAGCGGCAGCAGCGGCCAGAGCGGCAGCAGCGGCGGCGGCAGCGGCCAGAGCGGCAGCAGCGGCGGCGGCAGCGGGCGGGCAGGCAGCAGCCCGGCGCCCAGCCCAGCGGCAGCGCCCAGCCCAGCAGCAGCGCCCAGCCCAGCCCAGGCCAGCAGCCCGGCGCCCAGCCCAGGTGGCAGCCCGAGCGGGGGAGGCGATGGCAGCGGCTGGGGCTCAGGTGTGCGCCCTCAGCTGCCGGTGTCAAGCCGCCAATGTCATGCCCGGACGCCCGCATTGCAGGCAACCTGCGTGGCTGCCGGCTGGCCTGCAGATACAGCCCGGCCTGCTAGGCCGCTCTAACCAATAGGATGCTGCGAGCTATGGTGCACGACCTTGTGCGTTCTTTGGCACATTTTTGTTGTGCTTGCTGCTGCTTCCGTCTACACAGTTGTGGTGGAGGCTCTGCGCCCCGCTTGACGCACCTGTGTGCCTGCTGCGCCAGGCTGGGGGTCTGGGTGGGGCAGCGGTGCGCTCTTGCTGGATCCCCCTGCCCACTGTGCATGCGCTCCGGCGTGCGCTGGTGTATTGCCGGACCCTATTTCTGACAATGCTGAGCAGCTTTTGCTTTGGCGGGCCGGCATCCATCCAGCAAGGTGTCGCCAACTGGGCATGCGGTGGATGCGTATCACACAGCGCCCCTGACATGCACCGCATGTCAGCTTCTGCCTGCAAGCCTGCAAGCACAGCATAGTCGAGCCCTGCAGCTCACGGTGCTGCGACTAATTGTTGCTGCTGGGGGCAGGCTGGGGGTCCGGCTGGGGCTCCGGCTGGGGGTCCGGCTGGGGCTCGGGCGAGCCGAAGGGCGCGGCCAAGGCCAAGCGCATGCACGGCGACGGCCTGGACAAGAGCTGGTCGCAGAGCGGCTGGGCGGACTCGGGCAAGAAGTCGTGGAAGGACTCCAGCACCGGTGCGGCCCCGGCCCCGCATCCCCCCGCCTCCCCGCAAAGAGACGTGGAAGGATTGCAGCACCGGTGCGGACCCGGCCCGGCTCCCCCCGCCCCCCGCGCTCTGAGCTCAGCAACAGGGGCGGGCGGTGGCATGCGGCGCTCTGAGCTCGGCAAGAGGGGCGGGCAGTGGCATGCTGAGGCTTGTGCGGGGTGCTGTGCTGCTGGAGGCCAAGCAAGAGATTAAGGTTGAGGACGGGGGCTGGCTGGCGCTGTCTCGGTCAGGGGAGTGCGCCCGCGCATGCATGCGCGGCTCGCCTGTTCAGTGCGCGCCCGGCTACCCACCGGCTCATGCAGCCTGCTGACATGGTGGGGAGGCATTGTTGCCGTGTGTACAAAGCCTGACGCGCAGACACGCATCATGCGAGAACCAAGCAATACGCGGCCGTGCTGATGGCCCTGCCGCCGCGGCAGGGAGGCGGCTGCGGCAGGCGGTGCGCGCGGGCGGGCCGCTGAGGTAGTAGCTAGGGTCTGCGCGGGGTGCTGTGCGGGCCCGCGCATGGGCCCGTGCATGCTGCGTTGGGGGGGGGGGGGGGGTCAAAGGGTTCAGGAGGCGGTGGTTGGGGCCTGCGTAGGCTCCCGCGCTGGGCTCGCGCGTGGTCCTGCCCGTCCCTCGTTGGAGAGCGGGCGCGATGCGGGCGATTTCCGCCCGCTACATTGGCGCGGCCGAGACGAGGCCAGGCGCTGCTGCGCTGTAGCTTAGGGTCACCGTGGGCTACCAGGGGACCACTGTCGGGGCGAGTGAGGAGTGTGTCTGAGCGGGGTCGCACGTGGCATCGGGGAGGTTCTCCGCTTGGCATGCGGCTGGTGACACTGTGTGGTGGGGGGTGGGCACCAAGTGCGCCACCCCGTCATGGTCGCGCTGAATTGTTTGGTGGCGCCAGACTGGGTTTTGAGGGCAATTTTGGGTCCGCGCCAGCCGTGACATGGGTGCAGGGACCCCATTTGCACAGGCAGACGGCGGCTGGACCAGCAGCCTGGCTATAGGCCATCAGATCATTCTTGAGCATACTGCGCCAGCACATATATAACGCTAGCATTTATATAAGCCTTGCACTGGCGCGCGCTTGTAGCTGTGTGCGCCGCGGCACTGACACCGCGCAAGCCCTTTATATTTGTTGCGCTTCCGGGCGCTTGGGGTGCGTCAGTATACCAAGTGAGCTGGTTGCTGTGGGCCTGCAGCCTGCCCATGCCTGAGTGGTGAGAAGCAAGTCGAGAGTCGGGCTGGACTTCTTATATCCGAGTGTGAGGCAGCAGCGCAGCGCCTCTGCTTGTGCGGGTCAGAGAGTGCCGCAAATGCCTTTATAACCTGTGCCAGTGTGCTTGTATGCCTGTGTGCGGTGTGCGCACCCGTGCGCGCTGTGCGGGAGGCCGCCGCAGCTGCAGGGGTGGAGTTTGGAGCTCCCGCAGTGTGCTCACCTGCTCTGACAGCCGGGCTGCTTGCAAGTCTGTTACCTAGCAAACACACGCGCCCTCACCCTTTGCTACGCCCGCAGCTTTGCATCGCAGGATTGACAAAGCCCAGCGAGCGGACTCCGCATGCAGCACAGCTGCTCGAAACAGCAACGTGAGGGCAGGAGCAGCCGTGCAGCAGACGCGCTGCA
>JAABUP010008714.1_pt1 | contig 12809 bp, 12 predicted proteins | sample 5559201 | NCBI WGS metagenome assembly JAABUP01 (sample SAMN10711887, study PRJNA513373) | rock metagenome | isolation source: Antarctica rocks | place: Antarctica | reverse complement strand
AGCGACCAGCAAATCAAAGACCTCGAAACCAGCCAACTCCATCGCCATCAGTTCCACGGCGACTGGAATTACACGCTGGACCCCGCGACACGCCCGAACCCCACCCACCTAAATTAACCGCGAGCCCCAACCAGCCAGGGCACACAGGGAGGTCCACAGCGAAGGCTGCTCAGATGACGCGGTCATTGCCACCAAACAACTATAGAACATAGTAGCGTGCGTCTGGCATGACTTCGCAGTACAAGGGCCTCGTGAGGCGACGGCCGTGAGCTCGAGATTGGCGTCCCCAGTTCGGTGATGCCAAAAGGACAGTTCATGGCCCGGTGGAAGTCCAGTGGATTCCGTCGCGCGAGACAATCAGGTTTGTGCCATCCCTGCCCAGGTAGCCGGCTTTGCTCCACTGCGGTGCTCCGCCGGCCAGGCAGACGGTTTGAGTGAACGTCACGCCGCGGTCGCCTGATACCCAGCCACGCTGAGGTTGGTTTTCGTCGCAAATGGTCAGGCGACCACTTGAGGCGATGCCGACGCCCACTGCTGATCGTGGCTGTTCGCCGGGCTTCGCGGTCCACGCCGACTCCCAACTTTTTCCGTCGTTGTCGCTGCGGTACACCGCGAGCAGGCCGTTCTTCACATCTGGTAGTTGTCCGATGCCCAACGCCCACAGGTGCCCACCGGCCCCGGTGACCGGTGAGGTGAACCGATATTGGCCTGCCGCGGCGGGCAGAATCGTGCTGGTCCAGGTTTGTCCCTGATCGCGGCTGACAGCCACCGCGTGCTGGCCGCCTTTGCTTCCCGACACCCACCACGCTCCGTCGACCAGTGGTGCGGCGTTGGCGGAGTCGACGGCGAGGTCGGGTTGATGGACCAGTCTGGCCAGGTGCCCGTTGCTAGGTAGCCGAACGGTCAGTGCCACGGTCAGACAAGGGTCGGACCCGCCGGTGGGACAACCGGCCTGCAGTGAAGCGCCGGTGGGGATGTCGGTGACCGTTCCGTTGACGCCGGGCGGTACGGGTGCCCAGGTGGCTCCAGCATCGGAGCTGAAATACCCTGATTTGGGACCGCTCGGGCCTGCTTGGTAGAACACAGAACGAGGACCGAGCGCGGTCAGACTCGGCGCCACTGTGCCGCCGGCGTACATGGTGACCAGTGGATCGTTCGGGGGCGCCGGCACAGGGTGCTGCACCCACCGAATTCCGTCCTGGGTGGCCGCTACAGTGCTCGGCCCGCACGCCGACGCGTTAGCTGTGCAGTTTTCAATGAGCGCGAATCCGTGCTGGGCGTCCGTCATGTCCGCTGATGCCACCGAGCGGTCCTTGCCTGCGGCCGCGGTGACCTGGCTAGTCGCAGCTGTGGCCGGGGTGAGGTGCGCACTGGACGGGTAAGTCGCCGCGATGGCAGCGGCAGGCTGGCTGTTGGGATGTCGGTTGCCTCTGGTCAGTAGCGCACCGGTGGTCAGCACCGCGATCACGACCGCCGCGGCAACCAGCGCTGCGGCCATCTGGTACCGGATCCAGCCACTCGCAACCCTTATGCATAGCCCCGTATGCGTAGTCGCCTACGCCACCACCCTGCTGGAACCCCACCGAGAATGCAACCCCGGTCGCATATCGGATATCCTGTACGCATGCCATCGAAGCCCAATGCAGGACAGTGGGTGCTGCTCGCCTATCGGCTCCCCCGCGTTCCCTCGACGCCGCGCTCGACGGTGTGGCGCAAGCTCAAACGCCTCGGCGTCGCGCAGCTCGCCGACGGACTCGTGGCGCTGCCCGCGGACGCCCGCACCCGGGAGGCACTGGAGTGGATCGCCGAGGAAGTCATCGAGCACGACGGTGAGGCGATGCTCTGGCTCGGTCAACCGGCCGATGCGGGCGGGTTGACGGCGATCACGGCCAAGATGAACGCGGCGGTCACCGCAGAGTACGACGCCGTCGCCGCCGAGGCCGCCGAGACCCGAGGGGCCGACGCCGCCACCCGGCGCCGGATCGTGGCTCGCCTACAGCGTGAGTTGCATCGCATCCAGGCGCGGGACTTCTTCTCACCCCCCGCCCGGGACACCGCCCACTGCGCCGTCGATGACCTCGCCGCTACCGAACCCGTCGGCACCGAACCCGCCGCCCGGACATGAAGTGGGCCACCCGCGCCGGGGTGCACGTCGACCGGGCCGCCTGCGCGTGGCTGATCCGACGGTTCATCGACACTGCTGCGGAGTTCAGTTTCGTCGATGACCCTACGCAAGTGTCCGCGGACGCTACGGCGTTCGACATGCGCGGTGCCGAGCTGAGTCACCGCGAAGGCCGCTGCTCCCTCGAAACCGCGCTCGTCCAGTTCGAGCTGACCGCCGACCCGGTGCTGGAGGAGATTGGCCGCATCGTGCACGAAGCGGACCTGGACGATGAACAGTTCGACGCGCCGGTTGCCGACGGCCTGGACGTCCTGATCCGCGGTCTGAGCCTAGTCAGCGCCAGCGACGAGCACACCCTCACCGTCACCGACCAGCTGTTCGACGGCCTCTACGAACACACCCGGCGCCGGCTGCTCACCGGCCGTCCGCCGGCCTAACGACGCGCCGCGGGACGGCTTCGGCCCGAGGTATTCCCGCCACCGCGGTGAGGCGTACACCTGCCGCCAGCACGCCGCCCGCAGCGCCGCCTCCGCCTGTGCTCGGGCACGCAACACCTCCGAGGGGCGAGTCCATACGGCCGGGTGAGCTCGAGAACCGGCGGCAAACCCCGCCGAAAAGCCACCCGGCAGATTTCGAGGATGTCATCGCCTGCTCGTCTCCGTGATTTGGATTCGTGCGGACCGGTTGCCGTCACGACGCTGAACCGATTCCCAGACACCCTGCGAGCGGCTGGCGGGCAGGACCGGTGCGTCGGCCGGCACCTCGGCCGGGTCGGCGAGGAACAGGACCTGGGCGTCGTGACAATGGCGCAGATCAGCCGGCGCACGCGGTCCGGTCGAGGTGCACGCCGCGGCGGTCGCCCCCGTCACTGCCGGCTCCCCGAGTGGCCGCGCACCGGACCGGCCGCCTGGAAGGCCGGATCGCCTGCGACCAACGCGTTGACCACGGCCACCGCGGCGGCGCGCTGCGGGGGTGGGAAGAAGTCGCGGCGGCGGATGCCCCGCAGCTGGTCCCGCAGCTGGTCCCGCAGCCGGCGGGCGACCCGGGCTCGTTCGGCCGCCGGTAACCCGGCTGCGGTCTTGGCCTGGTCGCGCAGCGACTGATATTCCGTGGCCCGGGCGGCGGCCATCGCCGCGGCCAGGTCGCGTTCCTGGGCGAGGCTGGCCGGCCGGGCGAGCCAGATCCCGGCGGTGCCGCGGGCCTCTGCCACCGTCGCGGCGACCCAGTCCAGCTGCTCGCGGGTGCGCGCGTCGGCGGGCAGCGTGACCAGGCCGTCGGACAGTTGGGCGGCCCCGAGGCGGCGCAGCTGGCGCCAGACCGCGATCCGGGGGGTGGAGGGTTCTCGGGGTAGCCGGTAGTTCAGCAACACCCAGTCCCAGGGGCCGGGAGCCGACTGCACCGTAGCCACGGGCGTATGTAACCATGGTTTCACAATGTGGTCGATGGTCGATGGTCGATGGTCGATGGTCGATGGTCGGCGGGACGAGGGAGGTGGCCGTGGGTCGAGCAGACTCCTACAGCCAGCCGGACGCGCCGGATCCGGTGCTGGAACCGGAGCTGGTGCTGAGCCTGGCCCGGGCGCACCTGCCCGCCGGGCGGCAGGTCAGCCGGGTCATGGAGGTCGACGAGTCCGGCGGGGAGGCCCGGGCGTACCTGTGCGACCGCGGTGTGGTGGTGAAGACCCAGCGGCCGCACCGGCTTCGGCCGCGGACCGGCCTGGCCAAGGAGGCCGCGCTGCTCGGCGCGCTGGCCGGCCCGTTGGCCGGGCGGATCCCGACCCTGTTCGGCTACGCGCAGACCGACACCCTCGCCGGCGGGGTGGAGCTGATCGTGATGAGCCGGGTGGCGGGCCGGCCGGTGCGGCACCTGGACGTGCCCGCCGCGGCGCGTGGTCGGCTGATCGCCGAGGTCGGTCGGCTGTTGCGCACCGTGCACGCTTTGGACGTCACCGGGCTGCCGGCCGGGCTGGTGCCGGTCGACGACGGCTGGGCGGGGATGCACCGGCGGCTGGAGTGGGGGTTCGCCGACCTCATCGAGGCGCTGGCCGAGTCCCCGGCCGGAGCACGACTGCCGGCGCCGGCCGAGCGGGTCGCGGCGGCGGCGTTGGCGGCGCTGCCGACCGGCGCGCCGTGGCGGCCGGTGGTGCTGCACTCCAACCCCGGTCCGACGCACGTGTTCGCCGACCCGGCCGGGGCGTTCAGCGGGGTCATCGACTTCGGCGACGCCTACGTCTCGCACCCGACGCTGGACCTGCGCTCGTGGCCCGACCCGGCCGACCGGGTCAGCCTGCGGGCGGCCTACCTGGACGGCGAGCCGGCAGGCAGCGACTTCGACGCGGTGTGGACGGTCGCCATGCTCTACACCGACCTGAATGTCCTGGCCGGCCGGCCGGCGCTGGCCGTAGCGGCGGGCGAGGACCTCGCAACCCGACTGGGCGAGCTGTGAGCCTCCGGCCGCATCCGGCCGCCGCCGGGCGGTGAGGGCCGCGGCAGCACTGTCCAGCACCGCCCCTGCCGACTCCGCCGACCCTGCCGACCGCGGTAGCGGCGGGCGGGCCGGTTCGGTCGGGTTCGGGCGGGCGATGTGGCCTTATCTTCGGCAGGTCGCCGGGCTGCTCACGCTCGGATCGGTCTGCGGGATCGTGATGAACACCGCGGTGGTGCTTCCCTCGGTGCTGCTGGGTCACGCCATCGACGTGGTGTTGGCGTTCCGCGCCGGGCGGGCCGGCGCCGGCGCGGTGGGCGGGGCGGCGATGCTGCTGATCGCGGGCACGGTGGCCACCGAGCTGCCCCGGGTCGGGAAACGCTGGTGGCTGGGGGTGTGCCGGAACCGGATCAAGGCCACGGTGCGCGCCGACGCGCTGCGCGGGGTGCTGGCCTGGCCCGCTGGCCGGCTGCACAGCACTCCGGTCGGGCAGGTGATGGCGCGGATCATCGGCGACGTGGAGGTGCTGGGCACCGGTGTCGGGGAGGTGATGGTCGAGACGTGGGACACCTTGCTGTTCTCCGCGTCGCTGATCGTGGCGATGCTGATCTACGACCCGCTTTTGGGCGCGTTCGCGCTGGCGCCGGTCCCGGCCGCGCTGGTCTTGGCGAAGGTCGTCGGGCGGGTGGTGTCGCGGCGCACTGTGCGGGCCCGACAGGCCAACGGAGCCCTCACCGCCTGCCTGCAGGAGGGGCTCAGTGGGCTGCGGGTGCTGCGGGTCTCCGGCCGCGGCGGCGCCTACACCTCGCGGGTGGCGGCCCTGGCCGATGCGCAGGCCGACGCCGAGCTGGCCGCGACCCGGCTGGACGCGCTGCTCGCGCCGGTGTACACCACGCTGACCACGGCCGGGGTGCTCGCCGTGCTGTGGCTGGGCGGGGACGCCGTCGCCGCCGGCAGGCTGTCGGTCGGTGACCTGGTCGCCTTCCTGGCCCTGTTCGCCCGGTTCACCGGCCGGGCGTTCCGGATCCCGCAGATGGCCAACCGGGTACAGGCCGCTGCGGCTGCCTACACTCGGCTGGCCGTGCTGCTCGCCGCGCCGGCCGCACCGGCCGGTGAGCCGCCGCACGCCTCCTGGCGGCCCGACCGGGTCGCCGCGCCGCCCGCGCCGCCCGCGCCGCCCGCGCCGCCCGCGCCGCCCGCGGCGCCCACCCGGTCGGGCACCTCCGGCCCGGCGCCGGTGTCGCTGTGCGAGGTCACCTTCACCTACCCCGGCGCCGCCGGTCCGGCGCTGGCCGGGATCAGCCTGGACGTTCCGGCCGGCGCCTTGGTCGCGGTCACCGGCCCGGTCGGCGCCGGCAAGTCCGCGCTGGCCCGCCTGGTGGCGGGCCTGTACCCGCCCGACACCGGGTCGGTGCGGGTCGCCGGCGCCGACCCGCACCGCTGGGATCCGGCCGCCCGGGGTTCGATGGGTTACCTGCCGCAAGGCCATCCGGTGTTCTCCGGCACGATCGCGGACAACATCACCCTCGCCGACGCCGACGCCGAGGTTGTGGATGGTTCGCGGCTGGCCGGAGCGCTGGCCGTGGCCGGCCTCAGCGGCGACCTCACCGGCATGCCCGCCGGGGCCGGCACGCCGATCGGCGAACTCGGCGTGCGGGTCTCCGGCGGCCAACGGCAGCGCATCGCGCTGGCCCGGGCCCTGGCCGGGCCGGTGGCCGTGCCGCGGCTGCTGGTGCTGGACGACCCGTTCTCCGCAGTCGACGTGCACACCGAGGCCGCGATCATCACCGCGCTGCGGGCCGCCGTCGGCCCGGCCGCCCCGCCACAGCACCGCGCGACGGTGCTGCTGTGCTCCACCCGGCTGGCGGCGTTCCCGCACGCCGACCTGGTCGTCGTGCTGGACGCCGGGCGCGTCGCCGAGCGTGGCAGCCACACCGAACTGCTCGCCGCCGGCGGGCTGTACGCGGCGATCTTCACCGCCCAACGACGCGCCCACACCCCAAACGGCCGGCGATGACCCCCACCCCCATCCCGAGGCCGGCCGGGCTGCGCCGGCAGCTGGGCGCCCTGGTGCGCCCGTGGCGCGCCCGGCTGGTCGTGGTCGGCATCGCCGTGCTGGCCGCGGCCGTCGTGGAGCTGGTCCCCCCGCTGGTGATCCGCCACGTCATCGATCACAACCTCACCCCCCGCCGCACCGGCGGGCTGGCGCCGGCCGGGCTGGCCTACCTCGCCGCGACCGCCGCCGTCGCGGTCCTCACCGCCGGCTACGGCTACCTGGCCGCCACCGTCGCCCAACGCGCCCTGGCCGGGCTGCGCGGCCGGCTGTTCGCCCAGCTGCTCGCGCTGCCCACCGACTACCACGACCGCACCCCGATCGGGGACTCCATCTCCCGCGCCACCGCCGACATCGAAACGATCGACGACCTGTTCTCCTCCTCCGCGGCCACGCTGCTCGGGGAAACCGCCCGGCTGCTCACCGTCACCGCCGCGATGCTGGTGCTCAGCCCGATCCTCACCGCCGCCGGCGCCGTGGTGATACCGCCGCTGGCACTTATCACCAGCATCCTGCGCCGCCGGGTCCGCGACGCCGAACGCGCCACCCGGGTGGCCGTCGGCGCGCTGAACACCCAGCTGGCCGAGGACCTCACCGGCGTCGAGGTGATCCGCGCGTTCGGCCGGCAGGACAGCTTCAACCACCGGTTCCGCGCGGCGCTGACCGGCTGGCTGCGGGCCGCGAACCGCTCAGTGTTCTACAACGCCTTCTACGCCCCCGCCCTGGGCGTGCTGGCCGCCACCGCCACCGCGCTGCTGCTGTGGCTCGGCGGCCGCAACGCCTTCGGCGCCATCGGGATCAGCGTGGGCACCCTGACCGCGTTCGTGCTGCTGTTCGCCCGCTTCTTCACCCCCCTGGTCAACCTCGGCGACGAATGGCAGACCGTGCAGGCCGCCCTGGCCGGCGCCGAACGCGTCTTCGCCGTCCTGGACCTGCCCACCGACCAGCCCCGCCGCCCGGCCCCGACCGGCACCACCGCGCCGAACCCGGCCGCGAGCACACCCGCCGGACCCGGTGCGCCGGTGGCCGAGCTGGCCGGGATCACTTTCGGCTACCAGCCCGACCGGCCCGTCCTGCACGACATCACCCTGACCATCTCCCCCGGCCAGCATCTGGCCATCGTCGGCCGCACCGGCGCCGGCAAATCCAGTCTGGTCTCGCTGCTGGCCGGGCTGTACCCCCCGTGGGCCGGCACCGCCCGCCTCGCCGGCACCGACCCCCGCCGCCTCGATGACACCCAGCGCCGCAGGCTGCTGGGCTACGTCCCGCAAACCGTCGCCCTGTTCTCCGGCACCATCACCGACAACATCACCCTCGGCGACCCACACCTGACCGCGGCCGACACCACCCGCGCCGCCCGCCTCGCCGGCGCCGACACCTTCATCGACAGCCTGCCCGCCGGCTACGCCACCGTCCTTTCCGACGTCGGCCGAGGCACCGGCATACAGCTGTCCGCCGGGCAACGCCAACTCCTGGCCCTTGCCCGCGCCCTGGCCACCCGCCCCGCCGTGCTGCTGCTCGATGAGGCCACCGCCGTCATCGACGGCGCCAGCGACACCGCCTTCCGCACCGCCCTGCACCAGCACATCCGCGCCGAGGGAACCGCAGTCCTGACCATCGCCCACCGCCTCGCGACCGCCCACGCCGCCGACCACGTCGCCGTCCTGGCCGCCGGGCGCATCATCGAACACGGCACCCCCAGCCACCTCCTGGCCACCGGCGGCCGCTACGCCGACCTCACCGCGCTGGAACAGGCCGGCTGGGACTGGCAACACGACCCCGACGACACTTGAGTCCACGACCGCACAGCGACGCGCTGAGCAGTGGCGCCGGCAACGGCCCCAAAATTTTCGATGGGGATTTATGACCGAAGCTTTCATGCCGTTGCTCCGCGACCGGTTCGACCCGGTCGCGGAGCTCGGAGCCCGCCGAGCGGAGCAGCCGGTGAGCAAGCTGGAATTCCCGTTCGGGATCTCGGCCTGGCTGGTGACCCGCTACGACGACGTCAAACAAGTCCTCGGCTCGGCCCAGGCCTACAGCAACGACTTCGCCCACCTGCGCGCCGCGGCCGGCGAGCACACCGGCTCGACCGTCGACCCGGGCGGTCTCGGATTCGCCGACCCGCCCGATCACACCCGACTGCGGCGACTGCTCACCCCGGAATTCACCATGCGCCGCCTTTCCCGCCTGACCACGGGAATTACCAGCATCATCGACGCGCAGCTGGACGCCGTCGAAGAAGCGGGCCCCGGGGCCGACCTGGTGCAGCTGTTCGCGATGCCGATCCCCTCCCTGGTCATCTGCGAACTGCTGGGTGTGCCCTACGAGGACCGGGAAGATTTTCAGAAGCTCTCCGAGTCGCGGTTCGACATCTTCGCCAACCTCGGTGACCCCATGGGGGCGATCACCCAATCACTGCAGTACTTGCAAGGCCTCGTCTCCAAGGAACGGCAGCACCCCGGCGAGGGGATGCTGGGCATGTTGATCCGCGAGCACGGCGACGAGATCACCGACACCGAACTGGCCGGGCTGGCCGACGGCCTGCTCACCGGCGGCCACGAAACCACAGCCAGCATGCTCGCCCTGGGCACGATGGTGCTGCTGGAAAATCCTGACCTGGCCGCGCAACTGCGCCGCTCCGACCAGCACACCGACGCCGTCATCGATGAACTGCTCCGCTACCTGAGCGTGGTGCAGGTCGCCTTCCCTCGGTTCGCCCGCACGGACACCATCATCGGCACCCAGCAAATCGCCGCCGGCGACATGGTGCTGTGCTCGCTGTCCTCCGCCGACCGGGACCCTCATCTGGTCACCGCACCCGACCGGGTCGACGCCCAGCAGGCCGTGGCGGCGCATCTGGCTTTCGGCCACGGCATCCACCGGTGCGTAGGCGCGGAGCTGGCCAAGATGGAACTCCGAGCGGCCTTCCCGGCGCTGCTGCGCCGATTCCCGCAGCTGCAGCTGGCGGTCCCGTTGCCCGACATCAGTTTCCGCGAGTACTCCATCGTGCACGGCGTCGACCAACTACCGGTCACCTGGTGACGCCCACGACTCCGCTTCTCCGGTCGGCCCAGCGCCGACGCGGAGTCCCAGGGCCGCCGCCCGCAGACCGAACTCGGCGTCTGCGGCGGCGGACCACAGATCATCCAGTAAGGAAAAGGAACTGATGAGCAACCCTGGTCAACCGGCGGCCCCCAAAGGCAAAAGCCGATCGGCGGTCGCCGCCCGGGAGCACGCCCGGCAGGTGAAGGCCGAGCGGCTCAAACGAGAACGGCGCCGGCGACTGCTGCTCACCGTCGGCGCTCCAGTCCTGGTCGTGGTGCTGATCATCGCCGGTTTCATCGTCGTCAAGGTCACCCGCACATCCGCTGTGGCGACCGGCTCAGCAGCGACACCGGCCGGAACGACCCTGGAAAGTGCCCTGAAGAACATTCCGGCCGCAACGTTCGACACCGTCGGCGCCGGCACCGGGGTCGGCGCCCCGACCAAGGTCAGCGGCGCCGCACTGACCGCCGACAGCAAACCTCGTGTGCTGTACATCGGGGCCGAATTCTGCCCGTACTGCGCCGGGGAACGCTGGGCCGTCGTCGCTGCGCTGTCCCGGTTCGGCACCTTCAGCAACCTCGGGGTCACCACCTCCGCCTCCGCCGACATCTACCCCAGCACCGCCACCCTGTCCTTCCACAGCGCCGCCTACGCCAGCACCCTGCTGTCCTTCACCGGGGTGGAACTCACCACCAACATCCCGGACAAGGCCAGCTCCTACGGCTACCAACTCCTGGACACCCCCACCGCCACCGACCAACAGACCGCAAAAATTTACAACCCGAAGGGATCGATTCCGTTCGTCGACTTCGGCAACAAATACGTCATCGCCGGCGCTAGTTACGACGTCGGCATCCTGCAGGGAATGACGCAAACCCAGATCGCCGCGGAGATGGCCCAACCGGACTCCGCCGTCGCCCAGCAGGTCCTCGGCGCCGCCAACATGATGACCGCCGCCCTGTGCACCGTGACCGGCAACCAACCCGACGCGGTCTGCACCTCCGCCGCCGTCACCGCCGTGAAACTGCCCTCATGACCAACCGAAACAACACTCGAACGGATTCACCGCCGGTACAGCCCCACGCCCGCAGGGCCATAGCGGGACGAATTGCTTTCATCCTGTCGATCCTGGGCGTACTGGTGTCGGCGTACCTCACCTACGAGCACTACACCGACTCGACCACCCTGGCCTGCTCCGACAACGGCGCCGTGAACTGCCTCAAAGTCACCACCAGCCCATGGTCAGAGATCCTGGGCATCCCCGTCGCCGGCGCCGGACTCGCCTACTTCCTCCTCATGGCCGTGCTCTGCGCACCACTGCCGTCTATGCGCCGCCTGGGGACGCTCCGGGTAGTCGGCGGCGTCACCGGGACCCTAATGGTCCTCTGGCTCATCTACGTCGAACTGTTCAAAGTCGACGCGATCTGCCTCTGGTGCACCGCCGTCCACCTCATCGCCCTGCTGCTGCTCGCCACAGTTCTATGGTCGAAGCAATCAGATGTGGTCAACACGTAACCACCGTCCGGTCTTACACGCTAGAAACCCTAGGGCCGCAGCAGCGGACCCAGCAAGTCATTCCGCTGGCAGATGTCGAAATCAGGCCGCATCATGCTCAGGAACGGGTTGTGATCGTTGGGAGGATTCACGTGCATCTCAGCGCACCCATCCTCGGTAGCGGCAAGAACCCGCAACTGCGGGTCGCCGTGGCGGTCACCGGCAGTTGGGCCGGACCGTAAGCGTTGCCCTCGGCGAACTGGACCCAGGGTTTGGGAATCACCCCGCGCTGCTGACAGTCGACAGCGAAAGCCACGGTCGATCAAGTGCTGACCTCGTCATCCCCGGAGACCAGACCCGGCGCCGGTTGGTACCCGGCGTCACCACCGCGTCAATCGCTGTCTCCGCCGCCGCTCCAGTGAGCCCGTCCTCGCCCGGCTCGATCCAGGTCAGCACCTGCCGGCACACCACCACCCTAAGGACTCGGGGTCTGAGGACTGGTGAGCTCCGATATTCGACTGGTCTGTGTTCCCGTTGCCGGCGGTGGGGCGTTTGCCGATTGATGCCTTGTCGAGGTGTCCGTAGACCGTCGGGCGGGATACGCCGAGCAGGTCGGCGATCTGCTGGACGGTGTGATCGCCGGCGTCGTAAAGCTTTTGAGCGTGAAGTGCTTGTGCGGGCGTGAGTTTCGGCCGACGGCCGCCGGTTCGGCCACGTGCTCGAGCGGCGGCAAGGCCGTCGCGGGTGTTGGCGATGATGAGTTCGCGTTGCAGTTCGGCCAGAACGGAGAGCATGCCGAACATGGCGCGGCCTTCCGCGGTTCCGGTGTCGATGCCTTGCTCGAGCACCTTGAGGCCGATGCCGCGTTCGCGAAGTGAGGCTCCGAGGGTGACCAGGTGCAGGACGGAGCGGCCGAGGCGGTCCAGGCGGGTGATGATCAGGGTGTCGCCGGCGCGCAGGTTTCGCAGGGCTTGGTCGAGTTGCGGCGGCTGGCTTTGGCCCCGCTGGCGTGGTCGAGGTAGACATCTGTCGGTTCCACGCCAGCGCGGTGCAGGGCGTCGGTTTGGTGGTCGGGGTTTTGATCTGCGGTGGAGACTCGTCCGTAGCCCAGCAGCATCTGTCGAATACGACTACCACTGACGTTTACCGACGTTGATTTCCACGCGAGTTGTCGACAGGGTTGTTCCGCGTGGCGGAACCCGGTCCGCTACCTGTCGACAAACGACCGTTTGCCGACAACGGCATTGCTGACGGGGGCCCAGCCCCGAGGTCACCATCGCGTGAGCATCGGCTTATCGCGATGCGGGTTGGGTGATCAGCAGGGTGGGGGGTCCGTTGTCGTTGAGGACGGGGAAGTAGGCCTGCCCGGTGCTGCGGTCGAGTGCGACTACGTGGGTGTTGTTGCCCAGCAGGGCGTGGCCGGTGACGTGGGCGGGTGTGGCGTGCAGGTCCAGGGTGGTGAGCACACCGGATTCGGCGGCGACGTAGAGGATGCGGCGGGTGGGGTCAAGGGCGAGGACGTCGGGGTTGTCACCGACGGGTAAGTGGCCGGCTGGTTGCAGGTCGGGCAGGGTGAGCTCGACGAGTTGGGCGTTGCCGTCGCAGGCGACGTACGCACGGTGACCGGCCGGGTCGAGGATCAGGCTGTGGTCGTGGTCGCAGTCGGGCACG
>JAABUP010008713.1_pt1 | contig 12811 bp, 7 predicted proteins | sample 5559201 | NCBI WGS metagenome assembly JAABUP01 (sample SAMN10711887, study PRJNA513373) | rock metagenome | isolation source: Antarctica rocks | place: Antarctica | reverse complement strand
GCTGGTCGCGGCCGACGACGGGCCGGGCGCGGCCGAGGGCGTGCACGCGGCCGGCGTGCCCGCGCGCGCGCTGGCCGACCTGGCCGACCTGGCCGCCGGCGGCGGCCGCGGCCTGCTCGCGCCCGGCCCGGCCGGCGCGGGCGCGCTGGCGGTGGCGGAGGCGCAGCTCGCGCTGCTGCTGCGCCTGACGCTGGCCGGCCTGGCCGCCGGCGGGCGCGCCGGGCCGCACCGCCTGGCCGCGGCCGGCTTTGTCGAGCGGCTGGCGGCCTGCGGCGCGCTCGACCTGACGCCCGAGGAGCCCGGCGGCGGCGGCGGCGGGCCGGGCTCGCTGCGCGCGCGGCTGGGCCGCCTGGCGGCCGCTGCGCTGCGCGTGGTGGTCGCCGCGCTGGCCGGCGCGCCGGGCGCGCCGCAGGTGCGCGCCGCGGCGGCCGAGTTTGCGGCCGCGCACGGCCGCCTGCTGCGCCGCGCGCTCGAGGAGGCCGCCAGCCGCGGCGCCGGCGGCTGGGAGCCCGGCGCGGTCGAGCTGCGCCTGGCGGCCGCGTCGCTGGGCCTGCTCGCGCGGCTGCCGGGCGCCGCGGACGAGCCAGGCGTGCGCGCCGCCGCGCTCGCGCTCACCGAGCGCTTTGCGGCGCCCGACGCGCGCTCGGCCAGCCCGGCCGTGCTGCGCGCGGCCGCCGCACGCGACGCCGAGGCCGCGCCGCCGCCGGGCGGGCGCGCGGGCGGCGCGCGCCTGGGCGCCGCCGTGCGCGCGGTGCGCGCCGGCGCGGCGCACTACCTGCGCGCGCTCACGGCGGCGGGCGGCCTGACGCTGCGCATCGCGCGCCCGCCGCCCGGCGGCCCGCCCTGCCCCTGCCTGCTGGGCCTGGCGGACGCGGCCGGCCAGGCGCGCGAGCACCTGGCGGCCGCGCAGGACGAGCGCGCGCGCCTGCTGGCCGCGCTGGCCGCCGGCGGCGGCGCCGCCGGCGCCGGCGCCGCCGGCTTTGAGCGCGGCGCGCCCGCGGCCGCCGCGGCCGACGCGGAGGCCGAGGTGGACGAGCTGCACTTTGCGGCCGAGAACCTGCTGGCCACGCTCTTCCTGCACCTCTGGCAGCGGCCCGCGTCCGAGCTGGGCTCGCCGCAGGCGCGCGCGCCCGCCCGCGCGCCCCGGCGCCGCCGCCCGCGCGGCGCGCCCCGTCTGACGGCGTGCGCTTGCGCGCAGGACTTGGAGCAGCTGCGCCGCGCGCTCGGGCCGCAGCTGGACCAGTGGGAGCGCCTGGAGCTGCCGGACCGCGACGCGAGCGCGCTGCAGCTGCTGGCGCGGCGCGCCAAGGCGCAGCTCGCCGACGGCGCGGCCTAGCGCGCGTGGCGGGCGGCCGGGCGTCGCCCTGCCTGTGAGCGCGCGGCCACACGGAGCGGGCTCGGGCCGCGCATGCATGTGTTGAACCGTGCGTGTGTAATGCCATGGGCGCTCGTTCACCCGCGACACATGACTCCGCCTGATGCAGGACCACGCCATCAAAACATGAAACACGCATTGCGCGACGCCACACACCCCTCCACTGCCGCTCGGGCTTGCAACCTCCTGCATGCAACCGCCTTCTCGGCCTCCTCCTTGCAACGCGCATCAAGCCTCATGCAGCATCGCTCCGGGCCGGAATAGCCGCTTCGCGAACAGGCAGGGCATGCTTTGGCTTGTGTTATGATTCAGTGATGGTTGGAACATGCGCCTCCCTGCTGGAAGCGCAGCGCTGCGGACAGGCGCTGTGAGGATGCGCAATACATACGCAGCCAAAAAGAAGTACAGCCAATCAGCGTGGTCATCAATGCCAATCTCAAATGTTACAGCGCAGCCCCTTGACCCAGACATACAGCGCAAATGCAAAGCGTGCCACCATCATGCCACCCGGCGTTCGTTCTACCTAGCTAGTACAAGGCACAGGCTGCCTGACCAACAGTCAGACGCGCTCTGGCGGGTCTGCAGCAGGGCAAGCAGAGCGAGAGTGGGCTGTAGGCAGACATGCAAACATGCGTTTCAAGGCACATATCTGAATATCAAAAATGTCAAACCCACATACTGAAAGTCAAGTACATTGACACCATGCGCCTGAAGGGAGGTCCAGACCACCTGCATGCTCGCATGCATGTGTGCTGTCAAGCACAATCAGGTGAAACATGCGCATGACGCCACTGACCATTTTGGCATACAACTGCAAATACTTTGGCAAACACTTTGCCAAAGTGTTCAGTTGCGTCATCGCATGTATTTATCTGATTGTGCTTGACAAGGCAAGTCGCCCCAGCATGCATGTTTTGCAGCTGAGGAGCCGCCGGGTGTGGTTGCTGCATCCCGAGCGGGCTTTCCACTGCCTCTGCAGCGGGCCCAGACCCATAGCGCATTGTAGCCGAGAATGCGTGGTCTGTAAACGAGAAACAGGAGTGATTAGCACGCGCGTCGGTGGAGTTATACAGCGAGCATACCTCCTTCTCCGAGCTGGAGGACTGCATCAAATGGCTCAACCCGAGGCAGGTGATCCCGTGCGTCAACAACAACGGGAGCCAGGCGTCGGGCGTAGATGATCAGCGGCTGTACAGCCGCTGACTCGGCTAGAACGCGGCCGACTGAGCATGGGTTGCCATGCGCACAGCGGCCGCTGTACACAGCTTCTGCTGAGTCAGCGGCTGTCCAGCCGCTGATCATCTACGCCGAAGCCTGGCTCCCCTTGCTATTGGCGAACGGGATCACCTGCCTCGGCTGCAGCCACTCAATGCAGTCCTTCAGACCTGTAAACGAGGTATGCTCGCTGTATGCGACCTGCAGCGCGCGTGCCAAGCACTCCTGCTTCTATGCTCCTTGCCCAGCGCGCAGCAGGCCGCAGGCACGATGGATGTAGGCAGAGCGCTCCCAGGCGCAAACATGCACAACGCTGCCGGCGCAGGTGCAGCTTGTCCACATGCACTGCTTGCACTTCTTGGTCGCCTGCTAAGCTGCCTTATGTTGAGGACGCCGTCCATTGGCAAAGCCTCTGCGCATGCACTGTGGCTGCACTGCACTGTCGGCGCGGCTGGAGGGCACACGCCTGCTTGATCCGCTGGGCCAGGTCCCGACGCAGGGTGCGCCGCTCGCCGGTCGCGGCTCACGCGCCAGCCAGCTGCAGCTTCACGCATCCAGACTGTGGAACGGCTCAGCCCAGGCGCCGTGCTGCCAGCTGGAGGTGCACTCTGCCTGGAGCTGTCCGGCCGCCAGGCGGGCCTCCGGCAGGGCTTGGCGGATTCTGTGACGTATTCCTACGCGCAAGTGGCGCGCATGTCAGAGTCCAGGCTGCTTCACTCAGTTTGCCTGCAGGTGCAGAGGCGGCAGCACAAAACGGCCAGCGCGCAACAGGACGCCGCACCTCTGGCATGGACGCACAGATGGCAGGCTGCTGGTCGCCCGGAGCTTTTCGGCGCCGGTGGCTACAGGCCTGTCGATGTCTGGGACGCGAGCGTGGTGGATGCAGTGCATCTCGAGCGCCGCGCAGGCGACCTGATGTTGGGTTCGCCGTGCATGGGCCTGTTCGCTGGCGCGGAGCACTTCGTGCCGCCGGCACGGCCTGCTCCGCGCCAGCGTAACAGACCCGTGCGAGGCGAGCTGACCAGCAGATGGCCCATGCAGCTTCCCAGATGCACTGCATCCGCCACGCTCGCGCCCCAGACATCCTCCAGCATGATGGCAGTTCGCGCCCCTGCAGCGCCTCCTCCTGCGTCCGCTAGCCTCCGGCAGCGGAGTCTGCCTACATGTGCACAGGCCCCAGGTATAGGTCTGCTGCATGCTCTGGACGCTGGGCAGGCACCTGGCCTGACAGGTGAGCTATTACACGGTCCCATGATGAGTAGTGGCAGTCAGTCAGGGCGCAACCAGGCTTGCACACCTGCGCGGCGCGTGGCAACTGTTACATGACTCGTGCAGGGCCAGCGAGCAGCTGGCAGTTGCTGCATGTCAGTTACACTGGTGAACAACACTTGTGCCGTGGAGAGCCTCACATGCACTCTCCCTGATAACATGCCCTTGCTTCAGCTCATTGTAGAGACCGCGCGTCAAGTCCTCCACACAGATTTTTGCAGTCCCTGGCGCCACCCAGAAAGCATGTCACAAGATTGAGTTGCAGGCTGGCGCCGGTCTTGCACGTCAGCTCTTGCAACACTCAGGAGTGTTCAGGATTTGCACCGCAGAAACCACAAAGCTGGGCATCTGCGTGACCGTGCGCAAAAGGCAACGCCTTGAACTCACATATTGATGGCCTGTACCACACAGAGGTGTTGCAGTGCAAGGTAGCGTGTGCTGTGCTCCATTGATAGGTTCTAATACCAGATATATCTATGGCCTGCTGCAACGAGGCAAAGCGGAGCAAGTGCAAGGCTGTGTGCTGGCAGAACGGTGCAGGCGCACCAAGCCAGCGCTGCCGGTCAGGACGGGCAGGTTGTGCTGGCGCCATAGCCGTAGCACCTCAACGTTGCAATTGGCGATGCTCAGCACCAGCAGCGCCGGCAAGCTTTCCAAATACATAGTGCGGCCCTGTGTCGGGGGCGGCCTTCCCCACGCACTCCCGCACTTCTTTGATGAGCATGATAGCCCCCTACACAGAGCTGTGGAGAGAGCCTCAAAACAGCGTCCAAGGCTGTGGAGGAGGCAGCCGTGCTCATTAAAGAAGGTCGGGAGTGCGTGGGGTGTGCAGCCGTCCAGCACAGGGCCGCACTTGGGTACAAAGAAGCTTCGCACCAGCACAGAGCTGCCGGTTGCCCAGCGTGACCAAGCGCACCGTCTTGGACGAGATGCTGAAGCTGTGGCGCCAGCACGACCTGCTCGTCCTGTCCATCGCCCACATGCCCCACGCCCAGGTACCACTAGTGTACTCTCCTCCTTGCGCTGGTTGTCCAGACGCCTTTCTCCTTGCACAGCCCCTGCAAGGTTGTGCGCGCGAGCTGCAAAAAAAGCATGTTGGAGCGCATCTGAAAGTGCTTGCTTGACTTGTCCAAGGAGGAACCCTAGCTGGCTATGACAAGGCATGCAACCATGTCCTGTGCATTTTGCCTGAAAACAGTCCACACTCTTGCACTTCTTAACGCCATACAGCTTGTCTGACGAAGTCATGGCCGATACATCATAGAAAATCCCGAAAGCCGCTGCCTTCCTGTGCGCGGCGTCAAGCAACTGATGGCGCCTCGTTCTGCAACTCGTTGAGCGGCGGGACGCTCACAGCCGTACAGCCGCGCCAGCACAGACTCACGGAGCTGAAGCTGCAGGCCAGGGCGCTGACAAGGGTGCTAGAGCAGAGCAACACCACCCGGCACAGCACTTCGAGGAGGCTGAGGAGCGGCGCTTTGGACCGCTTGCTTTGCTTATCGCGGAGGTCGTGGTTGAGCTGCGCGCCATGTTGTCCGGCCCCAGCTGAGGACTGCATGGGTGCACCATGTCTGCAGTGCAGGCAAGCTTCAATGATAGTTCTTTACCCCCGCGCAGGAACTAACCTGGGACGGTAGGCGGCCTGGACACGCTGCACAACCAAGGCACAGCAAAAGCTCTCGTACACCGCAATCAGATGGTTGTTCCAGTCGAGGCAGGCAGCCGAGCAGGCCGCTTGCCTCATCAACCCGCTGCAAGGAACTGTCGCTGCCTAAAGGATCTGCCTGAGGACACAGGCCAAGTCATCCAGCATGTGGTCCACCTGCGCGAGGCTGTCGAGCAACCAAGGGCGGCCCGGCTGCCTCGCGCAGGTGGATCACATGCCGGGTGACTTGGCCTCCGCCGTCTGGCTGATCCTTTAGCCGTAATTGTTCCTTTCAGCGTCTGGATGAGGCAGGCGGCCTGCTCGGCCGTCTGCCTGGCCTTGAACAGCCATCTGATGGTTTTGTACCATAGCTTCTGCTCCTCTTTGTGCAGCATGTCCAGGCCGCCACCGTCCCATAGCTAAGTCGGCTCCTGCGCGGGGCCAAGGCACTGTCCATTATGAAGCTTGCATGCACAGCAACAGAGCCTGCAGAGCTCTTAAGCAGCAGCACCAGCAGCAAGAGTGCACATGTGCAGGTGTGTGTGGTGTGTAGTTTCTACAGGTTGATTGGTGCACGCACATGCATGTCACATGCTGCATTCAGCCACCGGGGGCAGCTTCAGGGGTGATCAAGCAATGCAGGCAGCAGGCGGGTTGCTCAAGAGCGTGTTGAGGCCCTCGGGTATCAACACTGAGGCTATGTCCGGCAAGCAGGCGCCAGGCTAGGCTGCTGCATCCCCTGGCGCCCAATCAGTTTCAGCACGTCCAGTTACTGCCACACATGAGCGTATGGGCGTGATTGTCACGGACTGGCCTGCTGTAACGGCTACACCGAATGCAGCCCCTTCTCAGCATACATTAACACTCAGAGGCCTTCCTGTCAGTAGCCTGCATTGCACTAGGGGCTTGCATGCCAGAGCGTCACATGCGCGCGCTGGGATACGCATTTCTGCTTCCAGCATGAAAGCGCTATGTGTGCATGCATGCCCCTGGGAGCATGCACCGCTTAACGCTATGTTTGCAACCGGCGGGCCTGCAGGTTCTGATCACATACTTCAAGCGCTGCCCGAGCACCTCTTTACGTCCATGCCTTGCTGTCCTGTGACTTATTCTACCCACATGCACCAGCACGCACAGTCCCTTCTCTGTTGAAACACTCCTGACAGGCAAGCTACACTTCAAGCTGGGAGGCAGCCCTACGTGCATCAAAGTTCTTGCTGTCCTGTTGGTTATTACACCCATATGCATTAACACTCACAGTCACTTCTCTGTTGAAGCACTCCTGACAAGCAAGCTACCCGTGTAAAGCTGGGAGGCAGGCCTACTTGCACTAACCCTTCTTGCAGTCCTGTTACTTGTGCCACCCACATGCACCTGCACTCACAGTCCCTTATCTGTTGAAGCACTCCAGACAAGCAAGCTACACTCAAAAGCTGAGAGGCAGGCCCACTTGCACTAATTTTCTTGCAGTCTGTAACTTGTTACACCCACATGCATCAGCACTGACAGCCCCTTCTCTGTTGAAGCACTCCAGACAAGCACGCTATACATTTAAAACTGGGAGGCAGCGCAACCGGCAGCAAGCTCGGAAGCGCCTGTTCGGGGGCAGGGCCAGAAGCGTCACCCTGCGGGCTACCAGGAGCAGCTACAAGGCGCATGCGCCCCGTCGAGCAGCACGGGGCGTAGCGCGCAGACAGGCCAGCCTGCGCGGAGCCACCTCGCCGGACGCTCCGCTGCGCTGCTGCGCGCCGGCGCACGTCCATGCGGGCGCAGCGGGGGCACTCGCAACCTCCCAGCAGCGCGCGAGCCCGCATGCAGAGGAGCAAAGTCGGCGGCCGGGCGACGCGCACGTCAGGCGCGCGCTCGCAGGCGCTGGCACGCGCCCCTGTGGCCCGCGCGCCAGGCCGCCTTCTGGCACGCGGCCGAGCAGTAGCGCGCGACGTTGCAGCCGGAGCACAGCTGCGTCCGCAGCCCTGCCTCCGACGCGCCGGACAGGTTGCCGCACCTGCGCGCACGCAGCCCGCTCGAAACTAGGGCTCCTGCAAAATATCAACTCGCGCCTCCTGGCGGCATGGACGAGAGCGGGGCGCACCCCGTGCACCAGCAGCCCACCGGGCGGAGCGCGGGCGTGCGCACGCGCAGGTCCTCCAGGCCGGCCTGCGACTGGCCCCCCTCCGCCACCTCTTCTCCGGCGACGCGCGCATAAAGCGCCGCAAACGCCGCCATGTCCGCCAGCTGGTCCACCGCGCTCGCGCATGGCCCCAAGGGGCCCACGCCGCACGCCGCTGCGGCCGCGGCTGCGTCCGGCCCAAGAGGCCCCTGCATGCGCACGCATGCCAGTCTGCGGGCGACGCAATGCGGACCGCGCACGGCGCCACAGCCGCATTTGAAGCGTACGCTAGGGCTTGTCGCCGCAGACACTTGAGGCGTCCGGCAGCAGGGCAGCCTGGCGACTGCGCTCACCTGCGGCGAGAAGAACTCGCTGGCGCGCGGCAAGGCGGCAACGCAGCTCACTGCACGGGCCGCCCTGTCCTCGCGCTCGCGCGGCCCACGCGCGTCCGCAAATTGCTGCGCCAGCCGCGCCGCCGCGCTCAGCGCGCCGGCGCTCACGAGCGCCGGGGCCAGGGCGAGCGAGTCCCGGTACAGCGCGTCAAAGCCAGCCAGCGCGTTTGTGACCACCGCGTCCGATTCTGCGGCCCAGGCCGTGTGCGGGCTGCCTGTGTCGTCGCCGCCGGCCGCGGAGCGCTCGCCTGGCGGGCGCCCCCCTGCGAGCGCGCCGGGCCGGCATGGCTTCCGCACGCGCAGGCAGCGCCTGCAGGCACTGGAGCCGGGCAGGCCCGCACGCCCACAGGAGTTGCCTCCTTGGGGCCGCGCGCCGCATTCTGCCCGTCACGCTCGGGCGCGCATGCGCGCACCAGCCGCCTGCTGCTCAGCCCGCCCCTCCCAGCGGACGCAGCCACGGACGGGGCCCCGGTCTCCACGCAGAAAAACATGCTGAGGGCACCGGGGCAGCACGCACAGCGCTCGGCCAGCGTGCGCAGCGCCTCCACGACGAAGGGCACCAGGCCTTCGCACGCGCGCACGGCCGCCTGGCACTCGCCGCAGCCGCCGGGCGCCACGAGCCGGCCGCTGGCGCCCTGCGCGGCCGCACAGGCAGGCTGGCGCCGGGTCCCGGCAGCAGCGCCGCGAGCGCACAGGGCGGCCGGTGACGGGGGGGCCGCGCGCTCACCACCACCTCCGCAAGGAAGACTGACACTTTGTCGGCGCGGCCTGGCGGGCTGTACTCGCGCGGGAGCTCCAGCGCGCGCACGCGCTCCGGCGGCAGGAGCAGCAGGGGCAGCAGCTGTGCGGCTGCGCTCGGCAGCAGCTCCGCCGGCAGCGCGCATCCGGCGGCGCCCATGCCCGCGGCCGGGCGCAGCAGGCGCGGCGCCCAGACTATGAGCGCCTCCTGCGGCCCGCCCATCATGCGCCGTGTCACGGGGGCGCGGGAGCTCGCGCGCCCAGCAACCCCACATGCACGCTGCTCATCCGGTGCCACGGCCGCTGCGATGGCGCAGGCACCGGACGGCGCACCCACAGCCCTTCGCGCGTGGCGGAGCCGGGCGCATGCGCCATCGCGAGCAGCTTTGCTAGCGTCGCGAGCAGCGCCCTCGCGGCCGGCTCCGGCGGGCCGGGGCAGCCAGGGCCCCCGGACGTCAGCAGCACCACCGCGTGGCCCACCGCCTGCGCGCGCCGGCGGCAGCGCCGAGGGTGACACGGCCGCGCCTGCCGCCCTCGCGCTCGCAGTCTTTGCGTTGCTAGGGAGGCAGCTGCACCAGCCTGCGCAGCCAGCAAAGCTCGCTGGCATGCACCCGCGCCCCGGGCGCGCCTGTCGTGCAGCAAGACGAGTGGTTTCTGGAGCCCAGTCGTCTGCGGCGTCCGGCATGCGCCTCAGCGCGGCCTCCATGGCCGGCAGGGCGAGTGGCAGCAGGGCCCTGCCTCGCTCGGCGTGCTCATAGAGCCCCTGAGCAGCCTGCGCAGGCAACGGGCCGCAGCATGACCGCTGGTCGGTACGAGGCGCCGTCCGGCTGCCTGCACCGGCACGGAGCCCTCCCGCTCCGGCTGCAGCGCCGGCTCGCTATATGGACACGCGCATGCGGCCTCCTGCGAGCACCTGGCAGGCACGTGATGGCAGCAAGCGGCGCACCTCTCCGCATGCGCGCCCCGCAACGGGGCCCCGGCCGGGTTCGCACCAGCAGCGACCAGGGCACATGGCAGCGCACGACCGCCTGCAGTGTCTTTTGCAGCAGGGCCGGGTGCCCGCTGCCCAGCGACATATCGACGTGCGCGCCCGCCTCGCGCGCATCCTGCGCGCGCGGGTGCAGTGATGCGCGCGCCTTCCAACAGCGGCCCGGGCAGGGCCGCAGGCCTGGCCGCTCTGCACGCAGGCGGCCGGGGATGCGGATGTCATTGGGCAGTGCGGGTGCTGATACCTCCCTAGCGCATGGCTGGCTTCGGGCCACGGGCGCGGCGCAAGCGGGCGGCCGGCGAGCGGAGTGACCGTGCGGCGCGGCCCCTGCACGCCGCCCGCTCCGTCCGTGCGCGCACCAGCTCCGCGAGGCGCTGCGACGTCCACTGCAGCAGCGCGTACAGGTGGCGCATGGCGCGGATGCGCTCCTTCCCGGGCACGCGCATGCACACCTCCGGGACGCTCAGCAGGTTGCCCAGCAAGCAGCCGCTCAGGCACGCGGTGCCGTCCGGGACGCACTTCTCAGGGCGCGGCGCCGCCCTGAGCAGCGCCGGCCCCATGGACGAGGGAGCGCGCCGGAGCGCCGCGCCGGCGCGTGCCGGGCTGCGTGCATGCGCGCGCCTCGGCTTAGGAGCAACCATGCGGACAGCATGCCCTGGACAGAGGGCGCGCCGGTGGTCTCCAGCGCCGGAGCTGGCGGCTGGCGCAGGGGCGCAGGAGCGCGAGCTGGCGATGCAACGGGGAGCCACGCGTGGGCCGCGGACCGGGCGCCGCGCACCGGCCTTCCACAGCTGCAGGCAGCGCAGCAGCAGCGGGGCCACGCGGCCGGCCAGCAGGGCCTGCAGCCGCTGCTCCACCCCCGGCTCGACCCGCTCCGCGCCCTCCTCGAGCGTCTCAGTGTACGCCCGGGTCGCGCACTCGATGCCGTGCACAGTCGTCCCACAGAGCATGCGCTCCCGAGTGGGGCCGCCTGCGGCCCGCGCGCCGGCGCGCCTCGGCGCGGGCGCTTCCAGCGGCGCGGCGGCGGCCCCGCCCGCTGCGCATCAGCAGGCGCGCACCGCGGCCGACCAGCAGCGCCTGCTCCATAACGGTGACAAGGAGGTCGCCCGCGGCGGCGCCGCAGAAGGCCGCCAGGTACGCGGCGTGCGGCGCCTCGCCCGCGGCGTCCAGCGCGTAGTACAGCAGCGCTGCGGCGCACAGGTGCTGCGGCGCGCGGCGCGCGGCGCAGTCGGCCTGGGCGCTCGCTGCCGGGGCTGCAGGCGTCGGGAGGTCGTGCGGGCCGCGCGCGCCTGGGCGCCATCCCCGAGCATCGTCTCGCGTTCGGCCGAGTGCGCCGCCTCTGTCGTGAGCGCGCGGGGCGGCAGCGGCTGCGGCGCGCTGGTCAGCCACAGGAACACCGCCGACATGCCGGAGTGGTACTGCGTCAGCAGGGCCGCCCCGGGCGCTGCGGCGCCACCCCACGCCTCCGTTGCGCCTTTCAGGGACCACAGCGCGACCACCTGCTCGGCGCGCCGCCCGCTGGGGCGCAGCCCGCGCAGACCGGCGTGTGCGAGACGTGGGCGCGGGGGCGCACCCGTTGCAGGGCGGGCGCGCACTCGGCGAGCAGAGCGTAGGTCGCAAAGTGCTCCACCCTGGCCGGGCTGCTCGCCGCCAGGGCCGCCCACGACGTGGCCAGGCCGGCGGCCAGGCCGTATATGTCGTGCCGCGCGTACCTGCGCGCGCACAGACGCGGTGGAGGGGCTCGGGGCGGGGCGGCGGGAGGCGGCCAGCTGCTGGCAGGCCGCGGGGCACAGCGCCTGTGCCACGCACCGCTCTGCGGCCTCGCGCACGGCCGTGCTGCGGTCGGGGCCGTCATCGACCGAGAACGCGTTTGTCAACAGGCCGCAGAGCGCCTGCAGAACCTCCTGGCGACCCAGTCTGCGGCCCAACGCGGGGTGGCGCGCGACTTGCGGCCCGCGCCACACGATGCGCCTTGCGAGGCTGACCAGCAGCGCTACGGCCGTGTCGGTGTCCTCGCCGACCACCCTGGCTTCCCGCAGAGTGACGCCTGCTGCCTGCTGCCGCGCACAGCGCGCGACCAGTTCCAGCAGGTCCGCCAGGTCGGGCTGCACCAGGTCGGCCGGGCGCAGAGGGCATGTGGCCGCGGCTGCCAGCGCTGGCGCCCGCGCCTCGACCCTCCTGACCTGCGCAGCAGCCTGCGCGGTGGTCCTGGCCGGTGGCTTTGCCCGTGCGCACATCGCGTGCCTCTGTCCGACTGGCTCGGACCAGCGGGGCAGACGGCTGTGAGCCTACTGGCCGAGCTCTGCTCTCAGCCGCAGCTGCCGCTGGCGGTGCTTGGCTGCAAGGCCGTGCTGGGAGCGTGCTGTGAGCAGTGCATGCACCTCGCTGCGATGCGCGGCTGCTTGCACGGCCGCTTGCAGGACTGGGGGCTTGCAGAGCGCACTTTCCTCAAACCATGTATCCATTCAAATTTGCTGCTGAGTGCTACTTGACTCGAGCTCTGATGATGACTGATGTCCACCTCGGACTGGGGACCTCGTCTCACGCTCTGATTCTGCCGCGCCTGGCTCTGGGGCCTCCCGGCAACCAGTGGTGCGCTGCTCCTGCTGCTTGGTGTTGGGACGCTGCCATGCCGATACGCCGCGGCCTATTGTGCCTGTGTGCGCGCAGAAGGTTGCAAAAGATAAGGCTACTGTCGCAAGGGCCTTGCTTTGCAGGTCTGGTGCTCACGCACAGCTTGGGGGGGGCTGGAGTGTACAGAGTGTGCACCAGCGCCTGCGCGTGCTGTGGTGGCCGCGCCGAATGCTCTTTTGCTCAGCCCGTGCCTGTTGCACGCTGCGCAGGCGGTCGGCCGAGACCGCAAGCTGCTGTAGGCCGCTGACAGCACGCCCAGGGAGGGCACGCCGTGCGCGCGCGCCGGTGCGCGCGTGGAGCAGGCGTGCCCCATAGGGTATAGGGTTAGGGTAGGTAGGTATAGGGTTAGGTAGGGTTAGGGTAGGTATAGGGTAGGGTATAGGGTTAGGGTAGGGTTAGGTATAGGGTTAGGGTTAGGTATAGGGTAGGGTTAGGGTAGGGTAGG
>JAABUP010008712.1_pt1 | contig 12813 bp, 13 predicted proteins | sample 5559201 | NCBI WGS metagenome assembly JAABUP01 (sample SAMN10711887, study PRJNA513373) | rock metagenome | isolation source: Antarctica rocks | place: Antarctica | reverse complement strand
CACGGCGGCGGCGCTGGAGACGGCCCTCGGCGACGCGCTTGCTGCGGTCACGCCGCGCCACGCCCGCCACTACTTCACCCACTGCGGCTACGGCACCGCTAAATAATTCTGCGAAACGCTGTAGAGATCGGCGATGGCGGCCGTCCCCGCCATGCCATAGGCCGGGAAGCGGCACCCGTCCGACGTCGGCGCGACGTCGGCGTCGTCTCCGTCCGCCAGGAGTCGCTCCGCATCCCCGCCGCCCGCCATCCTCAAGGAGCTGCGGCAACGGCGCACGCAGCGCGACGCCCTCATCGCGGTGCGTCAGCAGGTCCGCAAGCAGCTGCACGCGCTCATCCAGGGACCGCTCGTCATCGCCAACGTGCGGGCGCGGATGGAGATCCTGATCGCGACGCTTGACGGGCAGATCGCCGAGGTCGAGGCGGAGTTGGCTGCCGTGGTGGCCCAGGACACGGGCTGGACCGCCGCCATTCGCCGCCTCCAGCGCATCCCCGGCGTGGGCCTGCTGACCGCGGCCTGGCTGGTCGTGGGCACGCTCAGCTTCACGCTGTGCGCCACGGCGGAGCAGGCCACCGCCTCCGCCGGCCTCGCCCCGATGCCGCGCGAATCAGGGAGCAGCCTCCGTGGCCGGGCCACGATCGGGCGCGGCGGGAACGGGCGCCTGCGCACCCCCCTCTACATGGCGACCCTCAGCGCCGCCCAGCACAACCCGGCGATCAATGCCTGCTACCGGCGCTCGCGCGACGCCGGCAAGCCACCGAAAGTCGCGCGCTGCGCCGCCGCGCGCAAGCTGCTCCACCTGGTCTGGGCGATCGGGACCAAACAGAGCAGCCCTTCGACCCGCGATATCAACAACAGCAACAACACGACGCCTCAGTCCAACTCGCCGCTTGACAGCGCAATACCGTATCTGGTTAGTCCATCCGTGGCTAAGTCCCGGCCCTCTCGCGTCAGGACTGCCAGAAAGCAACGCCGGATGAACTAACCGGCCAGGACAACCGTACCAGGCGCGTGGTTCTATCATTCGGGGAATCTGCGACGTAATACTTAGTGCGCGGGCCTCTTGTGGCGAGCGGGCTTGCGTATCCTCCTCCGGGCTGGGGTGGCGTTGGCTGGCGTCGCCCCGGCCTTCCTTGCGTAACGCCTTGTCCTGCGGGCCTGGCCAATAGGGAAACAGGTGATCGACTACGGCGGGAGGGGAACCGTGTCAGGGTGGACCACGCGGCCACGCAAGGTCGAGCGGGCGGGGTGCGTCGGCTGCCGCCAGGAGCGCGGGGCGGTGGTGCAGGCGCTCAGCGCGCGAATCGGCCGCGTCGGGGGCATCTGGCTCTGCGCCGGCTGCGCCGTCGACCCGGCGCACCGCCAGGCCTTCATCGGCAAGTACGCCTGGCGGATCGGGGTGGCGTCGTTGTATAGGCGTCCGGACGCGCTGCCGTAAGCAGCGGATGCCGCCCCCTCGCGGGTCGATTTCGCAGCCCTGACCGATCCCACGCCTCCCGATCCCGACGGTCGCGCGCCAAACGACACCTCGGCGGCGAGTATCCTGGCTTGGTCGGACCGCCATTGCCATCGCCCCGGCCGGATTGCCTCCGCCTATTGCGAGCCTGCCAACCAAGCCGAGGCTGTCGCGGCGCGTGGCTCCGAGCCATGGCCTATCGCCCGAACGCCGAACGCGCCATTACGGCGCTCGCGAGAGCCCGCCGCCTGCCTGCTCCCTGCTCGGCTTGCGGGGGTGTTGCCATCGCAGCGAGCCGCCGCCCGGCCGCAATCCGGCCGCCGGCGAGGCGATCGCGGTGCGACTCGCGAGGCGTATCGATCGCAGCGGTCACCCGGTTATTCTCGGCGCAGAGGGCGTTCCGGGGGGCGAATCCTCAATCGCTGAGGATTCGCCCCCCGGGCCTCGAGGACGACGGCATCCGGCAGTCGCCCGAATCGTGCTCGCGCGCATCGGCGAGGCCGGCGGACGGGTGCCGCGGGCGATCCCCACCCGGCTCTTGCCGCGGGCCCATCGCGCCAGGTGCCGCGTGGCGCCGACAAGCCCGTCGCGGGTGGCCGCGGCACCGCTGGCGATCCGCCTCGCCCGGCGCGTTCAGGGCGATCGCGGCGGGGTGCCCATCGATGCGCCAGTCGGGGTACGAGAACTGAGCAGCGGCACATCACTCGGCCGTAGGGCGATCGCCGACCTTGTCAAAGACAGCTGACGCACAGCAGACCGCAACCACAACCTTGCCAACGTGGATAACGAGTATCGCACCAGATCAATCACTCTACAACCCGCCCTGAATGTAGGAGCAGCATCTTGCACATTGGACTAAACACTTGTAATATCGTTAGAAACCTCCAAATTTCGACCAGCCACACGAGATGCCGATCAAGTAGCTAAGTTGGTCGGACAGTGGATGCTACGAGGAGCGGCAAATGGGGATTAAGACCAGTAAACGGTGGGAGGTAGGCTCGTACTTCCACTGGAAGCATGAAGTTTGGAAAGACGAATTGAATAGTAGCCAACCCTGGTCGCCGGGAGTTATGTATGGTACGGGAAGAGATGCGTTACTAGCGCTGCTACAGCACCTAACGCCGAACGTAGAGCGTGTTTGGATGCCCTCATACTATTGTGCGGAAGTAGTTAAGGCTATTCGGGACGCTGGATATGTTGTAGAACGATACATTGATAGCCCATTAATGTCTATCCCTGCCTTTTCCGACGTGAACTTGGGCGAACGAGACATTTTGGTGATAGTGAATTACTTTGGTTTGCGCAGTTCCCCTTCCTGCTGCTTCTATGAGAGACACCGCCAAGGGATACTTATTGAGGATCACACGCATGATCCCCTTTCCATTTGGGCGAATAGCAGTAAAGCAGATTATTGCTTTGCTTCACTAAGAAAGTGGTTACCCATCCCTGACGGTGCCGTGCTTTGGAGTCCTCAATTACATGAACTGCCTCGCAGGATGCGCGTGACCCGGAGGCGGCAGGAAATTGTCAACTGTATCTTATTGGGTATGATGCTAAAGGCGTCCTATCTACATGGCAGCAGGATACGGAAGTCCGAATATCGACGACGCCTCCAGACTGCAGAACGCCAATTGGCGCACTCAGAGTTGTCATCAATTAGCAGGTGGAGCCGGGATGTTTTGAACCAGCTACCCGTCTCTAAATGGAGGCGGATGCGACACCGAAACTATGTCGTCCTGGCCAGGATTTTGCAGCAGGAACCAAGACTACGCGTCCTTGAACCAGAACGGAGCGATTGCGTACCTTTTGCTGTTGTCATTGTCTTCCAAACCCGCCAACAGAGAGACGAAGTTAGGCAGGAGTTGCAAAGGCGGAAAATTTATGCAGCAGTGCATTGGCCGGTGAAATTCGACGCTGGAATTGATGATGCCTCGCTTGACCTTGCAGGTCGCATTCTTAGCATTCCATGTGATATGAGATATACGGAGACTGATATGCAAATAGTTGGTATATCACTACTCCAAACATTTGCTAGCGTAATGGAGTGCTTTCTATGAAGGTGCTAGATGCCTCGGTAATAAGGGATCGATTAGAATGGGAAGCATGGTGGCAGAAGTCACCTTCTCGCGACGTTTTCGCTCACCCAGGATACGCGCGGTTATTCGCCGGTAAAGGGAAGCGGGTGATTTGTCTCGTAGATTCAGCAGCAGCAGTACTCTTCCCCGTTATTGTGAGCGCGCTACACGAAGAGCCGTGGACAAGAATAGATGAAAGGCGGTTTGACCTGTCATCGCCCTACGGTTATGGTGGACCTATACAATATGATAAAGCCGATCCAGCAGCTATTCATAACTACTGGCGGGCGGTTGACGAGTGGGCCTCTCAGGAGCTAATCGTAACTGGGTACGCTGGACTATCCCCATTCAAAAACGATTTGCTTAGCATAATGTGGAATCATCAACACGTTTCAGACAGCGTAATTTGCCGAGTAGATCGTGAATTCGAAGCAGTATGGCGTGGATTTAATCGAAAGATTCGCAAGAATGTACGGCGCGCTGAACGAAGTGGAGTTAGCGCTGGGATCGAGAATAGCTCAGAGGCATGGAAGGAGTTCATTAGAGTATACTATGATACGCTGAATAGACGAGGTGCGACTGGTTTCTATTACTTCTCAGAGGACTTTTTCGAGCGGCTTCGCGACGAGTTACGAGATATGTGTACCTTATTCATTGCACGCAATGAACAGGGACGTGTGCTATCAGTCGAACTCCTCTTAACATCTGCGACCAGATTGTATTCTTTTCTAGGGGGCAGCACGGAAGAGGGTCTTGAACTTCGGGCAAACGAGTTGTTGAAGGCCACCATTCTAGAATGGGCCTGCAAAGGTTCTTGGGGATGGTATGTACTGGGCGGGGGGAAAACGCGCGATGACGGAGTGTTCAAATACAAACAAGCATTCGCCCCTGATTCAGTCATACCATATACCGTCGCGAAAAGGGTATTCGATCAAACATCATACATCGAACTATGTCGGTTGAGGCGAGACTGGATGAGGCACGAGAATCTAAAACCGTGCAGCCGTAGGTTTCCAGCTTATCGGATGCCAGTCGCTCCACGAAATTAGATCGCGACGCTGCGGTGTCTTGCCGCCCCTACGTGAACCTTGGGCTGCCCACGGTAGCGCGTGCGGCGCAGGCGGCAGCGGCGGATGCCACGGGCGAGGGTGCCCTCGATACCCGCGCGCAGCGCCGCGAATTGTGCGCGCGGGCGCAGGCACAGCGTGCGACGAGGCGAGCGGCCCTGGGCGTGGCAGCACGCGGGGCGGCTGGGGCACGGCCCGCAGTCCTTGCTCGAGAACTTGACCCAGATGAGGTCGCGCCCCGCAGGATCCGGGCGCTGCCGCCAGCTGATGCTCGTCCGCCCGGTTGGGCAGATCGCCCGCTCGCTCTCCCAGTCGAGCTGGAAATCGTCGAGCGCGAAGCCGTTCCGCGCGCGTGCCTGCCACTGGTAGTCGGGCCGCGCCGGCCCGCGCAGGGCGATCGCGTACTCCGCGTGTGCGGCGACGATCTGCGGCGCATCGAGGTAGCCGGAATCCACCAACTGGATCGCGGGCAGCAACGCACACTTGTGAAGCGCCTGGTGGACCGCCGGGAGCGCCGCCGCGTCGACGACCGGCGCGGCCGTCGTCTCGACGCGGGTGATGAGCCGAGGCGCGCCATCGTCGCACGCCTCGGTAACATGGATCTTGTACCCCACCCAGGAGGTGGTGGACTTGCGGGCGTAGTGGGCATCGGTGTCGTACGGCAAGCCGATGAAGACCGAGGCGGGCGGGATGTCGTCGGCCGCGCGCCAGCGCACCGCACCGTCCTCCAGGCGGAACTGCTGCACCCAGACACGGCGCAGCGGCTCGACCGCCGGAACCTCGCGCAGCCATGCGGGCGCGTCGGGTGCCCAGACGGCGGCGAGCAGCGCGTGGCCGTCGACGCCGACCTGCAGGGCGAACGCTTCGCGCGCCGCTTGGCCCTTAGGCAGATCGGCGTCCTCCAGGCGGCGGCCGTAGCGTTCCTGCCATTCGGGACGACAGCGCGGGCGCGGCCAGTCGGGGGCGGCCACGGCCAAGCTGTCGAGCGCGTGGCGCAGCGTCTCCCCGGCCACCTCCCGACGATTGAGCGCCCTGACGGCGGCGAGCACGTGCGTCGCATCGGTGCGCTGCCGACCCCGTGCCTTGAGCAGCCATTCCGCGTCGCCCTCAGCGAGGCGACCACGGAACTCGCACAGGACCGAGGCATCGAAGCCTGGGTCGTCCAGCTCGAGCCGCAGGACGTACTTCCAGTCGAGGCGGGCGCGCACCGCGTCGGCGGCCTGCCGGTTGGCTAGGCCGACCGGTCGCCCGGTCGGCCCGCCTGCAAAACCGGACGGGCCAGTTTCCCGGCATCCGGCTCCTCGACGTGTGGGCTCTTGTCATGAGTACCGCGGCTGGCCAGGGAGCCATCCCCGGCCGTCTTCTCGTCGTGGCAATGGCCATGGAGGAGCTGGCGATTGGCGAACCAGTCCCCGCCGCCCAGCGCTTTGGGGATGGTGTGGTCGATTTCGATAAGGGTATCTCCATGGCGGAAGTACTGCGCGCACCAGGCGCATTTCCCCTGCTGGCGGCGGAGCAGCCTCGCGACTGTTCCGGCCAGTTCAGGGTGCTTGCCTAGCCTGGTCCCCCAATAGACCCAGTCGCCGTCGTAGGGGCTGCGCGCCCCTTTGACCTTTGTGTGCCGCCGGATGGGTGTGCTGTCGTGCAGGAGGAGCCGTGGCCCATCCGGGGCCGCGAAGTCCCAGCGGCCGCGTTCCGGGTGCCAGTATTTCCGGGCAACCCAGTGGCGCGACTTGCCGGGATGGCGGAACCTGGCCCAGCTGCGGAGCTTCAAGTAGGTCGCCTGGTTCAGCTTGGCGAACGTCTCCTTGGCACAGACCGTGGCGTAGTAGTTGGTCCAGCCCCTGATGACCGGGTTGAGCCGGAGAATCAGGGCCGACTGGGGGCTGGCCTTGTGCCGACGGATAATCTCGCCGAGTGTCCGGGCGTGCCTGCGGCGGGCGTCCTTGCTGGGGGTGATGACGGTCTTGAAACCGAGCAACGTGGGTGCCCCCCGACCACCTCGCTTGCCCGAGTGCGTCTTCCCGACCGGGAACTGTCGCACCGCGAAGCCGAGGAAGTCGAACCCGCGCTGGCCGCCGTGCACGTCCAGCGTGTGGGTGATGCGGGTCTTGCTCGGTTTCATTTCCAGCCCCATGCCACCCAGCCAGGCGCTGGCGAGACGCTGGGCCTCCTCGATGACCGCCAGATCGTGGTGCAGGACGACGAAATCATCGGCGTAGCGGACCACCAGCGGCTTGGCTTTGCCGTTGCCGTGGGGGAACGGGGCGCGGATGGCTTCTTCCAGCCCATGCAGCGCGATGTTCGCGAGCAGCGGGGAGGCCACCCCGCCTTGGGGCGTGCCCTCGGCGGTGGGGAACAGCGTCGCTCCGTCCAGCACCCCGGCCTGGAGCCAAGCGCGTACGGCCCGGCGCATGGCGGGGAAGGTGCGGAGTTTCGCGAGTAACGCCTGGTGGTTGATGCGGTCGAAGCATTTGGCGATGTCCGCATCTAACACGTATTTCGCTTGCTTGTTGATGCTCGTCCAGATAGCTTCGATGGCATCGTGGCAGGAGCGTCCCGGGCGGAATCCGTAGCTGTTCGGCTCGAAACGTGCCTCCCACTCCGGCTCCAGGGCGAGCTTTGCGAGGGCTTGCTCGGCGCGGTTTCCCAGGGTCGGGATTCCCAAGGGCCGTTGCTCGGTCGAGCCCGGCTTGGGGATCCAGACCCGACGCGTCGGCCGCGCCGTGCTGGAGAGCCGCAGGGAACGGGCGAGGGCGAGCCGCTGTGGGGGGGGGAGCGCACGTACGCCATCCACCCCGGCGGTCCGCTTCCCCCGGTTGTCCTGCGTCACTTTCCGCACGGCGAGGGTCCTGGCCGCTCGGGACGTCAGCAACAGTCGTTGGAGTTTGTGCACAGCCTGCGTATCGCCACGACGTGCGGCTCGATAGATCCGCTGTTGGAGCTTGAACACCTGCCGCTCGAAGCGTTTCCAGGGCAGGGCGTTCCATTCATACATCGGCGTCGCCGCCGTGCTCATGACGTTTCCACTCCTACTGGCGGCCCTTTCATCCCACGCGTCGTGTCCACGTCAGCCTCTCCCGGGCGTTACCCCGGGCCTGCGCTTCTTGGACAATCCCGCCACCCCGGCCCATGCGGTTGGCACCTGCTCCGCACTCGACCATGCGACGGAGAGCGCCGGGGTGGTTACTTCGTTCCTGCGGCGCGTCTTGCGTGACCGTAGGGCCGCCCTCTCCACCGGGTTTCGCGGGGGTGAATGCTGGTCAGTCAGACCGCTGCCAGCCCCAAGCCTCTCCCTTTTGGGCAAGCCACTAACCCGCGTCGGCTTGGTGGGTCTACCGATGGGTCGGCGGGCGTTCGCTCGCGCTGCCCGTAGTCACCTGCTCCCGGGAGCCTGCCGGTCGGGTTCCGGCGGTGCCCGGTTTTCTCCCCGCTTCACGGATTGAGGACCAGTCGCTACCGTGGGGGAGACGCATTTCGCCGTTCACCTCGGCGGCGGGGACTCGCACCCCGCATCGCACCACAAGTTATCTAGGTCGGGACGCCTCCTTTCCTAGCCCCTCATCCCCCGCAGGCGGGATCCGCTCACGGTTTCGAGGGAACGAATCGCACGTCCGATAGGCCCTCCGCGCATTGCAGGATCGTCGCGAGCGCGAGCCGCCAGGGTGCCGCCGCGGGCTGGCCGCGGCGCGGGAAGAGCGCCGAGAACACGCGGTCGGTGAATACCTCACCCAACTCGTCCGCCGCGCGGAGGTACGGATGGCCCTTGGGAAAGGCGGCATGGGCGATCCTGGCGGTCTCGGCGGGGATAGGCGGGAGCGGCTTGGGTGACAGCATCACGAACCTCCTGGCGGCGAGGCGACAACGACGACGCGGCGAGCTTACCAGGCTACAAGATTCCATAACATTCGCCAGCAGTTACAGAAGCGAGGCAACCTCAACTTTCGTACGTCCAATATGAAAATCGGAGTAGACGGCGCGCTGGAGTAGTTGTATATTTTCATCGTATCGTGCTGAGGGGGGAGGAAAATAGGCTCCCGAACGGATTGCCATTAGCCTTGACTACTCCAACCGGTTGATATCCGTAGTAGGAGAGTATGACAGTGGCTGGTCGTACGCTCACATCACAATCTAACTCGCCGATTGTCTTGATCGCCGAGATCGGTGTCAATCACGACGGAAGCTTAGATCGCGCCCACCAGATGGTAGAAGCTGTTGCTGCCGCTGGTTTCGATTACGTAAAGTTTCAATACTGGATCGATGACGAATTGTTTGCCGAGGACGTACCTGCACCACCTTACCAACAAGTTACCAGTCAACGAGAAATGGCCGCGCCCCTCTGGCTTTCCGTATCTTCCCTTGAAATGCTCCATCGCCAAGCTTCGGCACTAGGGATCGGCTTTGGCGTGACTCCAGACGGACCTAGAGCCCTATTGGAAGTAAAGGAGTTAAGTCCTTCATTCATTAAGGTTGGCTCGGGTGATGCAGACAATCCGTGGTTGCTCGAAGAGGCGTTGAATTGTCACTGCCCAATTGTTATATCTACAGGCATGATGGACGACTCGGAGTTGTTCATGATGCTTGGTAGAGTGTCCCATAATAAGAACACGACATTCCTTCACTGTATATCTGCCTATCCAACATTGGTCCGGGAGGCTAACTTGCACCGATTGCGGCGGATTAAGGTCGCTACCGGACGACCAGTCGGATTCTCCGACCATACAATCGGCATTGTTGCCTCAGCGGGTGCAATTGCAATGGGGGCCGAAGTCATCGAAAAGCATGTCACGTGGTCTACTACTGCAAAGGGGCCTGACCATTCCTGCTCCCTTCCCCTGGCTCAAGCGGCAGAATGGGTAGGGTCACTTCGTGAAATGGCAGAAGGTTTGGTAGCACCAAGTCTGGCTAAGGAGGAAGCCGTAAATAAGCGCTTCGTCCGGAAGGCATTATATGCCCGGCGCCCAATTACAGCTGGGGATCGAGTAGTATTAGATGACTTGTGTGCGCTTCGACCGCTAGAGGATGGGATTCCCGCTAATCAGCGAGATAGGATCATTGGGCGCGCGGTAAGACAAGAGGTCGCGCAGGGGCAAAGGCTACGCTGGTCTGACTTTCTCCCAAAGGAAACGACGTAAAGGTGAGCGCATGGAGATGCCAGCCTGGCAACTACAACACGATACTTTATGCGTCATTCCAGTTCGGGGCGGTTCCATTCGCATCCCGCGCAAGAATAGCTTGCCACTTGGTGGCAAACCTCTACTGCTGTGGACACTTGACGAGGTGACGCACCTGCCGCCCGCTGTGCGGTGCGTGGTAAGTTCAGAGGATGAAGAGTTCTTGGCAATGGCTCAACATGCCGGCATAATGGCCGTTGAAAGGCCGGTGTCTCTTGCACAAGCAGACACTCCGACCGAAGCCGTAGTCCTGGATGTACTCGATCGACTGCATAATTGGTGGAAGTGGGTAATGGTCCTTCAGGTGACTTCGCCATTTCGCACATGTAAAGACGTCCAGGCGCTGCTGCAGCTAAGGGATTTGGATTCATCAGTCGATTCGCTAGTGACGGTACGTGCGGGGGCGACGACAGGCGCTGCTGGATCGTACGGGATCGGAACTGGTAGCGGATCATATGCTGGGCTTATCCCTAACGGAGCTATCTATTGTGTGCGCACTTCAGTAGTTCAAGGTCGCGGGCAGCTTTATGGTGATCGCCTTGCATGGTACGCAATGCATGATTGGTGTTCTATTGATATAGATACATGGGCTGATATTGCGATGGCGGAAGGCATTCTGACTAAGCTTAAGTGGCATGAGATGCGTCACAAGGGTTTGTTGCTGTGCGGTCGAGAGTCCAACGGCTCGCTAATTGCATAGCGAGCGAAGGGACGTTGTCATGCGAAGAGACGGTAATAAACCTCAACTGCGTGGCGAGATTCTTTCACCAATTCCTGATATGCAGGTTCGGGCATTGGTGGTAGCAGGAGGTTTCGGAACGCGGCTACGGCCACTCACTGATAAGTTACCGAAGCCGCTCCTAGAGGTTGGAGGCGTTAGCCTGCTTGAGAGAATCCTGCTTAGGTTAGCTGAAGCCGGTATCGTGTTAGTGACTATATCGGTTCACTACTTGGCTGATCAGATAATGCTGGCCATCGGTAACGGCAGCAAGTTCGGGTTAAACGTCGAATATATTTCTGAGGTGCAGCCGCTAGGGACAATTGGGGCATTGGGAAGGATGGCAAAAGATGCCAGGACAATCGTTGTTACAAACGCAGATATCATCTCCGATCTTAACTTTGCCGAGATTGTAGCTTTTCACTTTGTGCAAAAGGCGAGTATGACAGTAGCGGTATCACGTTATGTAGTGCCAATCCCATTCGGGTGTGTCACCATCTCTGATGATCGCATAGTTAATATTCAAGAAAAGCCGACGTATGAATTCTGGGTAGCTGGTGGCGTTTATTGCGTGGATGCAGCGGTTCGGCGATTAGTAACTGGCTGCGATCGATTAGATGTACCTGAGCTTATGAGTCGAGCGATGGATCAAGGATTGACGGTGAGGCCGTTTGAGTCGCAAGGTAAATGGCTGGACGTTGGAGATATGGCCTCTTATCAAAAAGCGCAAGAGTCGTGGCGAGGCGGACATTGACACCAATTATATTTAGACGGCAAAAGTTAGTCGCCGTTGTTATCAATCAGTGAGTCAGGCATGAGCAGTATGTTCGAGACTGCAGAAGTCTGCCAGGAGGAGGCGAAAAAGTTCCTTTTATCGTGGCGTAAACAGTTGATCGGAGCAATCGGCAAAGATTTATTGGGGCTATATGTTTACGGCTCGTATGCTCGGGGCGGGTTTGGACCTCACAGTGATCTAGATTTTCTAGGAATCGTGAAGCCAGAGGCGTCAGAAGTTTTTTCGCGCGTTGCTGACGCTTACTCAAGGGTGACAGCGACTTCGAGATACGCGGAGCAGCTAGAGGGCGAGATAGTTGGGCAGAGTCAATTAACCTCGGCCGGGATGAATGGGCGCGTTGTTATATTTTACAAGGGTTCGGCCGACCTAATGAAAAACCAGTATAGTACTTCCGTGCCGCTCTATTCCTGCAGAACCTATGGTCAAGTGCTCTTTGGCCCACCAGCTGAGAGTTTGATTCCTCCTATTTCCGAGTCGCTATTATATAACGGCTTAAAGCAAGCACTGCGAAACATAGTCGGAGAGAAAATAACCGAAGATACTAGTGATCGGCGACGAAGCCGCATTGTTTTCGGGATCGCCAGATGTCTCGCCAGCATTGTTTTACAGGACACAGTTACCAGAGAGGTCGCGTCAAGTTGGCTGTGTACTTTCGACGAACAGTTTCAGTACGTTTTGAATGTCGCGCAAGAGGTGAGGATTCGCGAAGACCTAGGTGAAATAGTGATTGAAAGGCCGCGATGGGTGAGAGAAGTTGACATCATGGTGGATTGGGCGCGTTCTTTACCATTGATAGATCTAGTCGGAGATGAATCGCATTCAGGACCAAGACCGTTTCCGTAACAGGAGTTATGGGGGTTTCGGGTGAGTCCACATTTTGTATTGAGGAATAACAACTCACTGGCGCGGTTCCCACTGCGATTGGTCCGGTAGGGCGTATCCGCAGTGCCAGAACCAGGCGGCGGGTAGTGGGTCAGTTAGCATCTGCGCGTCGATAAACACTTCGGACCCACCCAAATTCAGCCACCAAGGCCACCGATCACGCGCATCCGCTGCGCCTCTCGGCTAGGGGGTGAACAGTTTCCAGTGCCCCTCGGAGACGACTTCGACGGCACCATCGGTCACTTTGATGGCGGTTTCGTCGTTGATCGCGTACGCCGGACCGGCGATACCGGCGGCCCACCGTTCCGCGTTAGCCATGGTGTTCTCCGGCAGCAACTCGTGATCCAGGTGCGGGAACAGCGCAAAATCAACCAGGCCGAGCGTGCTGTCGCTGCCGGTCGGCGGCTGCCAGCGGACGAAGTCCGCCCCGATGCGGGGGGGCAGCACCATGCTCCCGGCGCTCAGCCCCACCCAGACCGTCTCGCGCAGCGACGGCAAGAGGTCGGCCAGCCCGGACTGTCGCATCCTGTCGCTGATCGCAGAATATGGCTCTTCCGCACTCTCGCTGCACCGGCCGCCGGCTTCCCCACTTGGGACCGCATCGGGGCAGTGCACCAACGACAGGGCGCGGAGATGCCCCCACTT
>JAABUP010008709.1_pt1 | contig 12817 bp, 10 predicted proteins | sample 5559201 | NCBI WGS metagenome assembly JAABUP01 (sample SAMN10711887, study PRJNA513373) | rock metagenome | isolation source: Antarctica rocks | place: Antarctica | reverse complement strand
CCATCCCCGGGTTGTTATAGGCACCGCGCCTTTTGACGGGAAGTATATTACCCCATTCGATTAGATGACATAAGCAGGTGTATCATCCGTGGGCCTCAGAACCTGAGGAAGCCGAAAACGGCTTGTTAACAAATCTGCAAGGTCTGGGTTTGACCCCACGACCTCCGCCTAACAGGCGGATGCTCTAACCACTAAGCCATTTAACGTCCGGCTAGCAGGACGGGATAATCTTTTGATGTATGTGAGCAAGGTTGGCTTTGCTCCTATGCCACTTTTCTCCATGAGGCTCTTAGCAGCAGCGACATGTGGAGCCATGAACTCCTTCAAGTCCTTGCCTTGCCTTAGGAGAAGTTAGACAAGAATAAAAAGTGAATAGGCCAGATCCACCTCAGGTTTAGGATTTTTCCTTCCCGATAGGGCTGTGGCCTATGGTCATAGCTCTGGGCTGCCGCTTTGGGAGGCTCTCGTTATGATCGCTGATGAGCGTAAACCTTACTTTTCTTTTCTTTGCACTTATCGTCCGGCTAGCAAGAAGTACAGATACTGCTTTCACAAGCATTAATGTCCACAGTGTCCCATTGTGATGCTGATGATTATTACAGTACTCATCCTACGCTACTTGTATTGAGCATCTCCCAAATTGGCAAAGAATCTATAAATTGTCTCGGTTGATAAGCATTACGATATTGATCAATGTTTGACTGCCACAAGCTGAAGACTTTTGAGCTGTCATTGTGATCTTTGAGAAGAAATCTCTCCGGAGCAAAGTAGTCTTCCTCTATGTGATTGGGCAACGTCAAGTAATAGTCACCCCTAGCCCACCAAAAGTTTCCGCTGTAGTGATCCCCATGGAAGTTCACACCCACGGTGTCGTATTGCTCCAATAGCCGCAAGCAAGATTTATATTCCTTAAGTAGGAAGAACTCCATGTAGTTCCTCCACCAATAAATGTTCGGTGCCATGTCATCATGATGAGACACTCCTTTGCTGTGTATATATAAAATTCGGTCACGTGGGTCAATCAAAGGCTTCATCTTCAACAAAGTGAATCTTTCGTAAGTCGGTTTTCCGACGACATTGTGGTTAGTTTCGGCTCTCATTTGTTGAATGGTAGTGCCGAAGATCTGCATCACATAGCGACACTCATTAAGAGGTTTCCTGACGTTCGGTTTGCTGAGTATCAAGTAGACTTTTCCCTCAATCTGTCCGAGCAAGCCGGAGTGCAAAATAGGCCCAAAGCATATTGGCACAATCTTGCCCGGTGGAATGGCGTACAGAAGCTGCGGAGGAAGCAATGGGTTTTTGTGTTAGACGCTGATGAAGTTCCAGACGGCCATCTCGTGCGGAAGTGGATACCTGGAGTTTATGCCAAGCTGACTAGAGCAACATGCTACAAAATGGCGTCGTTCTGGTATTTCAAAAGGCCGACATTTCAAGCAACTACTCTCGAGGATAATCCATTGTTAATTCATTACAATCACTTGACAAAGGCAAATAATTTTGGCGATTCAGAGAGGGAACATCTGATCTCCCATTCACAATGTTATGTCCAAAAAAAATTCAAGGACGATGAAGATCAAGTACTGTGGCATCACTACAGTTGGGTCAGGTCTAAAAGTGCAATGACCAAAAAAATGAAGCACTGGGGTCACGCTGATGATAGATTTAAAGGTGTCAGTGTTGAGAAAATAGTGGAGGAAGTGTTCAGAGACGATAATGTCAATGATTTTGTGCATCAGTACCGGTATCGACTGGTGGACAATGTATTTGGCATTCATGTGTGAAAGAGATAAACACAAAGCATAAACGAAACACGTGTAAGCGATCATTCCACGAGGCTTTTAAGGCGGCTGCCCCGATGTTTGCATAGACAACATCGGTTATAGCTCAAAGGCAAAAGAGTTCAATACCGAATGGTCTAGTACAATAGACATCAAAACTCAGAAACGCCCGGCGCCATGGGAACAGCAAAAACGTGTGATTCGTATGGTCTTCATACAAGGCAAGCACAAGCATGACACCAACCGATACTAGTCTGCGCGGCAAGCCACAACACGCATCTGGCCTTCTTGGCAACAAACAAATAAATATTTATCTCTCTGCGTGCATCTTACATAACCGTAAACATTAAAATCTTCGATAATCTAGTCATCAAGTGATTCACATGATTGTACATGGCGTAACTCAAATCAACACAATGGCCGCCTATTGTGTTGATTTGAGTTACGTGAGCTACATTAGGTGGCCATGGCCGCCTAATGTAAAGCTATGCTTCATACAACTACATGGCACAACTCCAAGAACGTGTTCTAAACAACCTACCAATGGCATTAGCACGATAATGATGTCATTACATAAAGGCAATACACACATGTTGTACATGCAATGTTTACTACCACACATACCGTCAACTCGCCCAACATCTGTGATAATGATCATGTCTGCATGCATGTCATCTCTGGTGCACCAACTACATATTTGGCCAGGCCGTCTTTAGCAAGCCTTTGTGCTCATGCATTGAACGCAGTTGCAGACGACGATGGCGGCCAGCTCCGTATAGAAGCATATGGTACATTTTCTGTTACGTCATGGAACACGTGGAAATCTTTTAGTCACTCCCTTTGGCAAGTCCCGGAAACTTCATGTACCATATTTGGTGACAGACCCATATGCTTACTTAAAGTGAAAATTGTGTGAAGCTGTGGCTTGGCTTATACAAATTGGCATCCAATATATGTACTAGGCATATTTGCACTGCAACCAAGCTCAGCATGTAGTCTCAAGGAGTGTTGTCCTTGCTTGCAACTGTATGAGGCATGTAATATAGCTGCCTGCTTGGTACTCATGCCTTGGGTATGGTGTGCCTGCTATGCAGTCCTATTAGGTAGCACTGCTGACAGCAACATGCATATGCAGAAAATACCGGTTTGAAGCATATCTGCATAGTGTAATAGTAAACTGCCCCTGTCATGCACTTCGTCATTGTTGATTACCATGCTGCCAGTCAGATGCACAGTTGCAATGACATGCAATGACTTCCAGGTTGTAGGCTGCATGTGTCCGCAGATGAGCAGTAACTGCCTACTTGACTTCTGAGCTTGTCACTCGGAAGCTGACAGTCAGCTCTCTTTCAGCAGCAAAAGCTGCCCTGGTTGTGCATTGACTTTTTCCAATTGGCTGTGCCTCAGATATCATACCTGTGAAGGTTGCTTGACCTAAGTAATGAATGATACATTGAAATCTGCTGCAGTGAAATGCTGTTGTGACCTGAAACCTTGCTGCGTATTGCTGCAGGCCGTTGCTTTCTACTTCAAGCACTGCTGGTGCATACAACAAGCTGCTTCAGCGCAGCAACTGTGACTTGGAGCTTTCTCAATTGTGTGTCCTGAATGGCAGTCATAGCAGTTGCAGATCTGTGACTATCATTAATGATTATATTAATATTTGCATTGCTTGTCAGGTGTTATGCTCAATAGGAGCAGCAAGTGCAAGGACACTGTAGCCGCAGCAGGAATCGCAATGCAGGGCAAATAAAGTTAAGCATACTTAAAGAGGGGATGAAGGCAATGCATCATGCCCATATGCATATGCATGTCATTGCTGTGGGCTGATGGTCACTGCATACTCCTGAGCAACCGCAGGGTTACAACTATAGTATTCAGTCACTAATGGACCAGAACAAATGCCAGTTTGTGCAGTTGCAATCTATGATGCAGACTATGAGCCATGCTGGCCAAAGATTATGTGTATCAATACTCACACATCACTACATTGTTGCACATCTGTGCTGAGACACAAGGATTTGCTTTTGATTGAAGGCTGCATGCATATGTTGCCAACATGTATGTACCGCTGAGCTGAGCGTTCGTGCATATCACCATACTAAAGCATGCACAAGCTTAGTAGCCACTCTGCACATTGTGTTGGGCAATTGCAAGGTTTATCCAGTCCAGCTGCTTGATTGATACTGCATGACTGTTTAGAGATTTGTCACCTGCTACAAAGCGACAGCAAAATGGTTTCTGAGCACAACACATCGCATTGCAGACGTCCGAACGATTGGAGCAACGCTTCTGAACGCACTGCTCGTGTGAGTACCATGTTTCACGGTCGTCAGAGTGACCGTGAGAGACGTCACGGTGCACCGTGAAGAAAAACTTGAATAGGTAGTACACAGGTTTTCACGTCGACGCCTGCCCATGCCACCCCTCAATACAGAGGCGGAACTGGAATAAGATGCAGCCCTTGACTGCTGCTGCACAAGAAGCAACATTGATAACCACTGATTTGCTTCAACGCAACTGCAGGTAGCAGAACTGCAGCCATGTCTGTTTCTACTTAGGAGCAAAGCACACTGGACAAGCATGATTTTTTCAGGCTGTTGCTTGCTGGCAGTCAATAGGTCTCAAGTGGTGTGCATTCAGTGATAGCCTAGGGGTTACATTTTGCATAGCAGGTTTTGGTGACACGTCTCCTATACGGAATGAAGCACGTTGTGTATATATCACTAGGTTGATTAGATATGGCAAAGAAGCAGGATCTCATTTTGAAGGAGCTAAGAATCCTTTCGAAAGCAGATTCTGAATGTAAGTCGATCTTTCATGACTTCTAGAGCGTTGTTTTGACACATTGTCTTGAGACAAACGCCAAGTTATTAGACATTTATTTTGTTGTTGTGTTGACTGATACTTCATCCCTTTTCACAGGCGTCTTGGAGCAAACATGTCAGTGATAGCCTTGAGGGTCAGAACAGGCTGTCAACTAAATCTTGTGCCGCACAGTGCCCTTTGATCAGGAAGGTGATGCACATTGAGCCTCACCCAATCACACATATCATCAAGCAGCGGATATATTGGTATGTTGAGTGCAACAACATAGCTGAGCCCCGACATGTTGTTGATTAAGCTTTCTAGGCCCCCGGTCTCTAATGAGAATGCTTATGGTTGCTTAGTGCCAAATACAGAACCATGTTAAACGCCTGCTAGGCTGCCATAACATGACACATCTATGAAGGATTTATCAATCTGTCAAGTGCAACAAGTGCATCTGAGTCTAAGGAGCTTGAAAATCACTTGCATTAAAGCAAACCCTGAGGCTATTTCTGAAGAAACCTGCTAATTCTGTAATTGCAAAACCCACTCGACTTTGACTCTGCGTCTTACCCTGCGCCACGCTCATCGAGGTGCCTGTGAATTTGTTGCTCTTTTTAGAGAGTAAAACTATGCGGCGCAACGAGCTTTTTTATGGCAATCTTGGATAACGTCTGCATTCGATACGCTCAGGGCCTCCCACGATAGGCTACCTTCATGATTGTTTTTGTTTCTTTAAAGAGCCTCACTCTGTTGCAGATTAAACATGGGCTAATTAGATGGGCCCTTATAAAAAAAGGCCCAGTAAAAGAAATGAAATTGTTACCAAGCGCAATTCAATTGAGGCAAGCTTCTCCTCATTTTGAACCTCATACCGTTGAAACAAATTATGTCCACATGTGGTAGATGTGAACGTCAAGGTCCGTGTTGCATCGCGTAATACATTGTAACATCGATTATTGCCACTCGCGAGTGTTGCCATAGCATATATTATGACGGCATTCAGCAACAAGATCTTTGCATTGAGGTATGTATTCATGTTCATCTTGTCATTCTGCTCATATATATGATATATCGTGAATAGCAGAATGACAAGATGAACATGTTGGGTGCAGGGCAAAGACGACAGGTCGTGAATCAACGAGCCGTGTGGGTGAGAAGCAATTTAAGGTTCATGACGCAAACGATCGTCAATGGTCCGGCAAGCTAATGGTGCTAATCTTGATGGTTGTATTGTTTGTGCTTGTGGTATTGTGGAGCCCGACACGTCACGTGTTACACAGGTGCACAAAGCAGATTGTGATCACGACTAGTAGTTTGTGGGTTCAGCCAATGAAACGAATATTATGGCTAGCTAGGAAGAAAACGTATTTAGCAACTTTTGCTAAGGTTCCGGTCGTAAATGCGTTTGCAGATTGGTCGGCGCGAGAGTTGATGAACTGCCAGAAGCATTTGAAGGCCGTCGAATGCTGAAGGCCGGTGTGTCAGCGAAGCAAACGCTTGTTTTGTATACCTACTCCAACTCAGACCCGGAGTATGAGAGAAATTTGCATTACTTTGTGCAACATGGAGTGTCTGAAGGAGATCCATGCTACTACATAATCACGGTGCAACAAGTAAGGACACCATTTGCGCCTCAATCGAGCTTGGTAAAACATCGCACATCAAGCTCTCTAAGTTTGTGACTTCATCGAGACACGTGCACAACATTGGGTTGCAATCCAAGTGATGTGTGTGGTGCAGGGCCACGGCATTCTTCCTTCACAAAAGCTTTTGCCAACTTTACCGCAAAACGCCCGCTACGCCTTTCACGAGAATACATGCTTTGATTGGGGAACGTTTCGATGGGTGATGAATCAAACAATATCGAACCTGGCCAGTTACAAATACATTATCTTCATGAATTCTTCCGTGCGAGGCCCACATCTACCTGTATATTGGCCGGTGAGCTTTGATTGCCTTGGTGCACACGGCGGCTTTGACATGTGTATTCAGAAATTGACCAGCTTGTCAGCACGACTTTGTTACCTGGGCTTTTATAAGACATCCAACATATGGGTTGTGCTACAGGCCTTCGTGCATTGGAGCACGATTTTCACATCTCGCTTGAGTAATGACATCAAGCTCGTTGGATCAACCATCAGCTGTGAGAGCACTTACTTACATGGCGATACAACCGCAGAAAAAAGGCAAAATCCCCATGTGCAATCGTACGTGATGGCCACCGACCAGGTCAGCCGAGCATTTTGGCTTGACATGTCGGGTTCCGCAATTATGATTCCTTTGTTGCTTGGACTGAGCACGATTAAACTTTGCGCAGGAAGGCGTCAAAATTTTGATGGAAGACAAGCTCGTTTTCAAGTGTTACGAGAGCTTGCACGACACAATTTGGAATAGCGAACTCGGCGCTTCGGGGGCCATGTTTAATGCAGGCTACGGCATTGACAGTCTCATGCTGAAGTACCAAGGTATCGATTGGCTAGATCGAGACAATTGGAATTGCAATGCCGGGTAAGCTACTTGTTTGGCCTTTTGGCGCAAGGACCAAGCATGACATTCGGTGAGACATGTGTAACGTGCAGGCTAAACCCGTACAAAATGGACATGTACGATGGGATCAACTTGTCCCCATTAGAAGTTGTATTTGTTAAGTTAAAGGACTACATGTTGCAAGCTGATTGGACGACGCCTAAGACAAGTCAAACCTACGACATGTGGAGATCTCATGAGGTAAGGGTCGCGAAAGTTGGTTTACGCCTTCAATGCCGTACTTTGTAGTGTGACGTGGTATACAGGGACTCCAAACGATGGTGCAAGAGAATAAATTTGCTGGGAGTTTTGATATCTATCGCCATCATGATACAACAACGGCCTCTAGTCAGGTACTTCGATCTTGATCTCTTGTGTTTGATGATGACTCTCTTGTGTTTGATTGTGGGATCCACGCCGCTAAACCTGACGTCGATCATTCCGGCACGGTGGCTCGAAACTCGACGGAGGGGAAGTTGAACTTTGCCCTACAACCGACTCTGATCTAATGTATTTTTGCAGGTTTGACAGGTAACTTCCAAATTGGCAAGAAGGCGGAACAAGCTCCTAGATCGACGGCCGATGACATGATTTGTAAAGGTTTGAGGAGTTAAAGTTGAAAAGCTTTAACTGAGATCAAAAAAGCGCTAGTTGTGGCATCAAGCATTTAGAAATATGCGACAATTTGAGGGTGTGGTTCGAAGAGCCTTGCGTTGTTTTGTTGCATTGCACTTCATGAATACATGATGCTATAAATGTTTTTCTGTTTTGCCTTGCCATACACGTAAGGGCCACTAGGAGCCGTTGTTATGAGCATAGTACACATACCAGCTGTGGAACCGACATGATTGTGACCTGATTGTGTTCACTCTGAAGTCCATCTGAGACTCATGGCAGTGATGTTTTAGCGGCGTCAATGCAGCAACTCTTGCACATGGTGACAAGACGCGTCCGTACGGTGGCTGCTTCATAAGGTGCACGTTCTCGCGTGTAATATGCATACACACGTGCAAGAGGTGCTAACAAGTGTACAATTGTTGAGACTCATATGCGCTGCTGTTGCTTGCTGTCGTACCGCCTATTGCGCGCGAGACATCATGATCAGACCCCGTCTTTCCTTTTTGCTTTCTTTTCTTACCTACACTCCAGTTATCCCCTTCTGAACTAGCTAGCCGTCCGGAACTTCATTAGCACCCAAAACAAAAATTCGTTGTCTCCTCCTGAACTTGTTCACGCCGCCCCATCTAGCAACACTGTGCTAGGCATTCCGGCCTGCTCGGATATAATCGGAGAATTTTAATACTCACCGAGAACGCTAGATTCTGAATCTCGTATATAGACGCTATAATATAGCATATATGTGCCCTTTGTCTTGGGCACTACCATTCAAAAATTAAGAGCAGCAATTACGGACACAGAAGTGTGAGCTTGCGGAAGTTCATTGTTGGCAAAAAGCAACTTGAATGACAGGAGGACTTGAGCAACCATGTCGTGTTGAAGCCTACAGCGCCTGTCGTTTAGATTAAATGATGCATGTCACAGAAAATCTGATGCGTGGTGTCATAGCTGCATAAATGCATGGCTATGATAGATGCATGGCTGCATGGCTGCCCACTGCATATGCACGCCATTGGTGTCATACATGGAAAGATATGCATGACAGCTGCTAGCTATCAACTTAGCAGCTTATTCAGTGAATGAATACATAGCTGCGTAGCTATATGGTTGCAAAGCCCAAGATTTATCGATCAAGAACCGCGAGTCATTCCCAGCCAATCAAGCGGTGACTTTTCATCCTCGTCCTATATAGCTCCACTCCTATCGTTAATGAATCCTACACTTCCTAGGCTGTTCGTCAACGTGCCTGTACCGTGCTACGACTGTCATGCGACTTGTTTTGTGTCGTGTGTCTCGTGGCGGACAAATTTGAGGAATGTTCCGACATAGTAAAATTCACACAATTTACGTCGTATGACAAAAACCTTGCCCAACTTTCGTGTAGTGGTGGTAAACAAAATTTGGCCACCACAAACATACGGGCATAGACAATCAGGGAAGAATGAGGATGCATGTGAGGCTAGCCATGCTTCAACACATGTGCAAGGTGGTCTTGTTATATTGTACACAGCCTCGGCGGCTGCTTGATGTCATGACATGTCATGATCATGACAACGCTGATCATCGCCGAGTCGTGCTTCCGTTCTCAGTGGTGTTTTGCATTTCCCACTGTCTGATTGCAACAGCCTTCTCATGGTCACTTGTAGCACAGCAGCACTAGAGAGCAATTGCCCAAAGGTGCACTAGAGAGCAATTGCCCAAAGGTGTATTCTGCAGGGACCATATATGTTTGCAGGCCCTAGGGGTGATTGCCCCGCCAAGCAATTTTGCAATGCTGTCGACATTCAGCAACAAGACTAGACACGGTTGCCAGCTTGCACCCCCAGTGTGGATTCTTGATAGATTGGATCTCAGATACACTTTCCCAAGGATATCGATACACTAATTTGCAGAGCTTGGTAAAGTGCCTGGATCATAGAAATATTGTGTCAGATACAGTATGTAGTGGAGCATCTGTTGCTTTGCATCAAGCATTAATATTACCCATGTGTTTTTATCAGCTTAAGCCTAAATTCGGCTAGCCTAGATTAGCATTATTGTGAAATTCATTGTTGTAGTAACCTAGTAGCACTATGCTACTATACTAGTAGCAGCTGCTGTATGGATGTTTGTACAATATGTTCAAGACGTTCATTGGCCTGCAAGCCGTCCAATGCACAAAGTGGAAGCTGCGAGGAGGTCTTTGAGCCGCGATCAATATTGTTGACAATCAAACAGAGCGACGCTCTCTGAACCTGCTAGTGTAACTTTGGTCCTGTAACATAAAGTCTGAAGCGCGACCGCGAAAGTTCGTGTGTGGGCAGGGGCTCGGGGACCACGCCTGAGTATGCAATGCGTTGTGAGTTTCGGTGCAAAATTTTTACAGGTCGCGTCTGGCTGAGCGGTAGCTGAAAGCTGCAAAGATTCGCTGGCTCATAGGTCTGCCGGCCACGAGCATCAAGCAGCGGGCAACAGAATCCAAAGATAATCTCTAGAGCGGCAGTTCGTTGTACATGTATCAGCAGAGGCTTTGTCGAAGAGTGCAATCAGGCACAAGCAGGTACTTGTCCACAGAACCAAGCACAAGGCAGACAGGCTCGTGACGTGAAGCTGCTCTTTCTGGCTATCTGTATGTACATGTGCTTGAGTCCTCAGTCTGGGTGTGAAGAAGCCGCCTGTAAATTGATTAGCACAGAAAGGTCGCACTTGCAGAGGGCCAAACCCTATAACGCCCAGGGTTCAACAGCATGGAGTCCATTACTAATCGAATTTACACAAGCATTTTTGAGACTCGAGCAAGTTCGAAGTGGCAGCAGTTCAGGCGCATATCAGCTTGTGATAGGCTCGTTGCACTGCACACTTTTTGGCACTGCTTGCAGGAAGTGCACGCGTGTGACATGCGCGTTTGTAGCTCACCGATCAGCAAAGGTCTTGTTGCGAGTGCTGTGCTTGCATTCGTGGTGGCGTTTGCGAATGTGAGATATCAAATCCGATGTGTCATCTATTGCGCGTCTACATCTCGTGAGACTCACTGATGCACCGCTGTCGCTTGCAGTTCAACGGGGACACAAGCCTATTGCCCGCAGAACTAGACAGGTCTTTCTGGAATAGACGCACGCTTCCTGTCAAAATGGTTGCAGCACCTAAAGACCTGCAATTGGAGTGAGGGGAACTTTGGCTTTACGAGGTCTGTGTCCAAGCTGCAAGCAGGTCATATAGGGTCTGGCTGCTGTTGCGGGAAACACACACAGGCATTACTTAGTGATTGTAATAGTGGGTGATACTTCAGAGCATGAAAGGTGCTTCCCTTTCATAGCATGCGTGCCTTACTGGTGTCTGAATGCATCAATGGACCGGCTCGATTATGTCTTCTGCAATAAGCGTGGGCAAGTTTTGTACATTATACAGGTTGTTAGTTGGCATAGAGGTACAGAAAGTTCACTGCTTGTCTTGCTTGTTGGACTTCTGCTCAGGCACCATAGCTGGGTTGCATAATCCTGTGAAGTGTCAAGCATAATCCAGTGCGCATTGCATACTCTGAGGGCAATTTTCACGAACAGGCATGCTATGACGGAGGGTCACTGCTGCAGAGTAGCAATGCTTTACAGGTTTTGTTATGTCATAAGGTGTGTGCTGCTTGACTGCTGCAGAGCAATTTGGTACATACCGGATAGCACAATGGGCCTAGGAAGGGGGTGACCCTGGTGCAGCCAGTCTTCTCTCCAACCCAATGGCAGTGGCCTCAGACTGCACTCCATGCTGCCCCCAGTCAACCGTCCATTCAAGGTGTGCTTGTCAAGCCTTGTCGAGCTTTGTATCTCAGGTGCTCTGACTCACGTTTGGTTGATGCCCCGAAGCAAGGCAAGCAGTTGATTGAGTAGTTGCCTTTGCACAAATTTAGACAAAACACAATACCTGCGAGAAGGATAGTAGTAGCAAGTAGTTACATGGTTGTTGCACTTCTGGTAGGTGCCCTTACAGTATCAAGACAGTGTCTTATGATCGCTATCACTAGCCCTTCCCAAACTTGTTTGTTGTAGGAAAAATCTACATTGTGCAACACGTCCACTAGCTCATCACCCTGCTGCACTTCAGTGTGTCAACTTGACCAACCACTGACACTGCTGCTGAGCATATACATAAACATTTTTATGTCATGCAGGAAGAGGTGCAGACTTGTTGATTGTGTTGGTCATCTATGCTGGCAAGCAGCCCAGGTGAGCATTATATCTGTGTGCAACAAGCTTAGTGCACGAGGTTCTAAGCTGTCAAGAGTTGTCTCATGGCGCAAGCTTTTGATCACTTGACAGCTTCAGATGCCCATGTAATACGTGGCTCAGAAAACCAATATTTTCCACTTCAAATCAGTTCTATGTCACTTGTGAGCAGGCACCATTAGCGTATGTCTTGCTGGTGCATGTGTGGTCTTGAATTACGGCACATCAAGCTTTCTGCTGCATCCAACTTACGTCGATGACTCATAGAGCAGAAGCCACTGGAAACCTTGATGTTTGTGTGTGTTACATGTCACAAATATCATGTCATATGTAGTGCCATCAGGTGGTGCCACAGCACATGCCACCTAGCAGTGTGACATGATCAAGAAGAGAAGACCAGCTCACAACAGCATGAGACATTCAAAGCAGATCAAGTTGGCACAGAGCTTTGCAGCAAAAGTTGTCATATTAGGGAGGAAAGCTGTCTTGCTGACTCTATCAAGATCGCTGGTCAAAAGCACCAAAGTTCTTGACAGCTGTTACATGTGCAGGTGGTTGACAGAGCCAGCATCTGAGGCATGGAATGTTGTCACAGTTGCACCATATGATCTGGACATAGTCTCATGCCTGCACTGCCTCTTTGTATATCGCTACAGCTCAACTCAGAAGCTGGGTCGGTACCAGCACCTGTACCAGCTGATGCAGACGGGCATGTGGGATGACCTGGTTGTTGACAAGCACAAGTACCTGTACAGCCCAGAGGAGGGTGTCATCCAGGATGTGTTAGCCATCACCACGTGAGTCACCACACCACATGTGCAGACCTGTATGTTGAAATGCATAAGTGTAGTAATCTTGCAAAGTGATTGTTCACTGCTTCACTCA
>JAABUP010008708.1_pt1 | contig 12817 bp, 12 predicted proteins | sample 5559201 | NCBI WGS metagenome assembly JAABUP01 (sample SAMN10711887, study PRJNA513373) | rock metagenome | isolation source: Antarctica rocks | place: Antarctica | reverse complement strand
CCGTATCAAGCCGTCCCCAAACCACCCCCGAGGTGGCCGCGTACCCGCATGTCTCTACAACTATCACGCGAGAAACACTCGTCTCAGCCGGGAGCGGCTTCAGGCTCATGAATAATGGCGGCTAAGCGCTGCCATGCCCACACCGTCATTTTTCCTGTTCGGCGTCGAGCCGATCGCCTGGACTATCGCACAGACGGCGCCGAGGCAGGCAGTGATGCTGGCCAGGATGCTGGCCAGGATGCTGGGCCGGGTGTTGGCGGTCGTGATGATGGCGACCTACGGCGTGCGTCCGCTCGGGGCAGGTATCACCGGTTCCGCGCCCGACGTTGCTGCCGGATGTGGCCGCGACCTAAATTACTGTCTTAGGAAATCGGCGAGACGAAAAATAAACCTTGATGCCTAGTCGCTTTGTAGCAGTTGGACATTCGTGGCACGGACATAGATATGAGCAAAATCAGGGGTAAATCCGGCAATGATCCCAGGGCCGTCCTTTGGCTGCTCGACAGTGCCACTTATAAGAATGACGTCCCCTCGCTTGAACTTGCGAACCGTATATAATTCTGTTGGAGGAATGGAAATTGGAAACGGCGGGAACGCGAGGTCAGCGATTCCTACTGCCGAAACTGTTAGATCATAGTACACACTACGATGATTAATGAAGGTCACGTTAGAAACTGACACACCATACATAGCATAAGATTGGGTTTGATCCCAATCGGAAAGATATATTGCCCGAAAGAGTACGTTTTTGCCGATGAGATTGCCGCTCAACGCTGGGCTGGCTAAATCTCTGTAGTCGAGTTCGCCCAGTACAGGTTTAGGCTGCTTGAACACGGGTAGTTCGGGTTTAACTGGATTTACGGTGATGACCGCATTATTTCCGTTGTTCATGACTGCGGCACCCACTGGCCCAACAGTCATATTCTGCTGGGTTGATTCTTTCTGAGCAGAGGCAGGAAGAAAGTAAAGCAAAACACCAGGAATGGCAATCACTAGTGAGACAAAACCAATCCACCAACCGCTAATTTCCCAGAAAGATCTTTTTTGTTTCCTAATCATCTGCTTTCTAATCACTCAAGACGATAATGATCTGAGTTTTCCTCAATGCGCTGCCAGCAGTGAACTACAGCTTGACAAGTAACATCTCATGGCGGCATTTAATTAGCTTACCTTTAGATCAATTAACGTTGGATATCAACAATCTCAGTGCGTTCCCAGCACGTGCCCGAGTACTAAAACGGGTTCTTCACCGCGCCCCGCTTCTTCGGCGGCGGGATCGCGTCAGGGAGGCCGGTGTCCGCCTCCAACGCTTGGACCACCGATGCCAGCACAGCCTGCAACCGCTGCGCCAGCGCCAGCCCGGCCTTGTCCCGCGTCAGGTCCAGGCTGCCATAGCAGGCGATGCGGTCGCGCCCGTTCTCAAACTTGAGGTCCCCCACCTCAATGGCGGCGCTATCATCGGCGAACGGCTTCATCTCCGGCATCAACGGCTCCTTTGGTCACGGCCTGCCCGCTCTCCGTTGTATCCGTTTTGCCGCTCCCCGCCATAGCCATGCGGCGTCGGCGTGGGCAGCCGCATCACGGCGCTGCGCGCACGCGGCGGCAGGCTCGGGAACACATCGATCCCGGTCAGCCCGGCCAGTTGCGCCATGCTGACCGCCGTCCACGTCGCGTCGTCGGTGTTCTCGGTCACGTAGGCGGCGGCGGAGCGGCTGCCGGGGTCCAGCACCGCCTTGAACACGTAGGTCGGCACCACGACGTGGCCAACCGTCGCCAACTGGTCGCCCTTGAAGATCGGCCCGGTGACGACGTAAAGCTCGCCGCGGCGCTCGGCCAAGGTGCGGACGGCGCTTTCGATCCCCTCCCATAACCCGCGGTTCAGGCGCGGAGCCTGCGGGACCATGTTGGCCAGGCTGAAGCTTTCCTGCTGCGCGGCCGGGTCGGGCATGTCGCCGCTCGGGGACATATGGCCGCGGTCGAAGCCGCTGCGGGCATAGTCGGCGAGGTCGGCCCGCTCGTCGGGCGGCAGGGCAGTTTCGGCATGGAACTCGCTTTCGCGGCGCAGGGTGCGGGCAGCGTCGATGCGGTCCGCGGTCAGGTGCTCGGCCGAGTAGAGCGGCGTGCGCGTGAGCGCGGAGTGCAGCACGGCAAATCCCTCGAAGCACAGGGCGCGCGTTCCGGCCGCCAGGCGGGGGTTGAGCAGGTTGGGCGCTTGCCCAGCGGCAAAGTGCTCGGGGCACCGGGTCGGCGCAGCCGCGGCAGCCCAGCCCTGGAGCAGCAGGGCCGCGGCCCATGCGAAGATGCGTGGCATTGTTCTCAAAGCGGCATTCCTGATCCCGACTCGGTGTGCGCCGCTATTTGTAGCGGCTTGCATATGGCGCTGTCGCGATTTTGCGTCGCGTTCGCTATGTTGTTTGCGTGAGCACGCATGCCCCCCCGCCAGTCGACCTCGCCCCAGTCGGCCTCGCCATCAACGGCCATATCGCGACCCTGATCATGCAGGACCCGGCCAAACGCAACGCGCTCGGCGGCGCCATGCTGGCGGGGCTCACCAGCGCGTTCCGCAGCCTTGAGGCCCAGGACATCCGGGCGGTGGTGCTGCGGGCGCGTTTGGACGACCGGGTGTGGTGCGCCGGGTTCGACATCGGCGACCTCAGGCCCGACTTCGACCCGTTGGCGCAGGACGGCCCGTTGCAGGCGCTGTTCCGCTGCGTGGCGGAGTGCCGGGCGCCGGTGGTGGCCATGCTGCACGGCTCGGCCTGGGGCGGCGGCACCGACCTGGCGTTGCGCTGCGACATCGCGGTGGCGGACCCGACCTGCACCTTGGCCTTCACCCCGGCGCGGCTCGGCCTGCCCTACGACGCCGACGGGCTGCTGAACGTGCTGCTGCGCGGCGGTATGCACGTCGCCATGGAAATGTTCAGCACGGCCGACCCGGTGCCGGCGGAGCGTGCCTTGGCATTGCGTCTGGTGAACCACGTGGTTCCGGAGGCGGAGCTGGAGGGGTTCACCTTTGCCCTCGCGGGCCGCATCGCCGCCAATGCGCCGCTGTCGGTCGCCAGCGCCAAGCAGCAGTTGCGCGCCTTGGCGCAGGCCATGCCGATGCCGCCTGCGTTGACGCAGCGCTTGCAGGAGGGCCGGCGCAGGGCGCTGCAAAGCGACGACTACCGGGATGGCTTGGCGGCGTTCCATGCGCGCCGCGCTCCGGTGTTCCGGGGCCAGTAGCCTCAGCTTGCCGGGCGCTGCCCCATTCAGCTTGTGGGGCGCTGCCCCACGATGAAGCGCCACACGTCGTCCAGCACGGGGACGCGGCGGCTGAACAGCGGCGCGAAGGCGGTGACGATGCCGATGTGGCCGACGCCTGGGTAGGTCCGGCTCTGCACCGCGCCGCCCGCCGCCGCGACCCGCGCCGCGAGGGACCGGGTGTTGGCCGGGCGCACCGTGGCGTCGGCGTCCCCGGCCAGCAGGAGCAGCGGCGGGTTGCGGCCGTCCACGTAGGTGACGGGCTGGCTCGCCGGGCCGTTGTCCACGGGGGCGAACACCGGGATGATGTCGGGGTCGGTCATCGGCAGGAAGTCATACGGCCCGGCCAGTCCCACGACCCCCGCGACCTGCGCGCGGCCCAGCCCGGCGTGGGCCAGCCAGCGCGGGTCGACGGCCAGCATCGCCGCGTTGTAGGCGCCGGCCGAGTGGCCGACGATGAACAGCCTGTGCGGGTCGGCGCCGAACTCGGCCGCGTGGGCGACGGCCCAGGCGACGGCGTGCGCGTTGTCGTCGAGGAAATCGGGGAAGGCGACCTCGGGATACAGCCGGTAGTCCGGGACGACGACCACCGCGCCGCGCGCCGCGAGCGGGATGGCCACAAAGGCATAGCTGCCACGGTTGCCGGTGCGCCAGCTTCCGCCATAAAAGAACACGACGAGCGGGTGCGGCCCGGCGGTGTCCTTGTTCCAGTGTACGTCAAGCTGCCGCCGCGGCCCGTCGCCATAGGGGATGCCGCGGTCGACGGAGACGCCGTCCGACGCGACGGTCGCATTCAGGAGGGCAGCCGGGGAGCAGCCCGCGAGAATGGCGGCGCAAAACGCTAAAATAACTGGAACGATCCGGGGCACGTGCTGCTAACCCAAGGGTTTCACCTGGATCCCTATGTATCGCTCGGGCTGCGGCGCGCCATCCCTTATTGGTTCAGGAATTGTATGAATAGGCCACCAACTCGCGTAATGCGGTTGACGCTGGGCGAACAAAACTAGATTGTTTCAATTCCAGGTGGATCAAGGCAGGCAAAATGGCGTCCGCAACGTATAAGCCTGCGCCATTTTCGCCCGTGCCATTTTCGCCTGTGCGCGTCGATGCCGGCGACCTGCTGGTCATACAACGCTCTGGGTTGTTCGACGTGAGATGGTTCTCCGCGCGCAATACGGATTTGGTCGACGCCGGGATCGACACGTTGGCGCACTACTCGCGCTACGGATGGCGCGAGGATCGCTGGCCCAACGCATATTTCGATCCCGCCTGGTACTTGAGCCGTAGCCGCGACGTCCGCGAGAGCGGGCGGGAGCCGCTGCTGCACTACATAGAGCACGGCGAGGCCGAGGGCCGGCAGCCGGTCGAGTGGTTTGATCCCGAGTGGTATCGCAGGACCAACTCCGTCCCGGCTGGACAGCTTTGCCTGGCGCACTTCTTGGTCCACCGGTGCGGTGGCCTGGTCGGCCCCATCCCGGAGTTCGACCCGGCGTTCTACCTTAGCCACTCCCCCGACGTGCGGGCAGCGCTGATGGACCCGTTCGAGCACTATATGGTGCAGGGCGCGATCGAGAACCGGCAGCCGATGGCGAGCTTCGACGGCGTGTTCTACCGCAAGCGCTACCTGCGCAACCTGCCGGGCGCCAACCCGCTCGTGCACTACCGCCAGCACCGCCACGAGCCCGGCGTGTTCGCGGTCCGCCCCGCCGTCGACAGCGACATCCCGTCCGAGGTGCGTCGCAACGCGCAGCCGGGGCCGCTGTTCGAGGAGGTGCAGCCGCTGCCGCCGGATGCAGAGCTGCGCGCGAAGGTGCTGGCGTTCTATCTGCCGCAGTTCCATCCAGTGCCGGAAAACGACGCCTGGTGGGGCCGGGGCTTCACCGAGTGGACCAATGTCGCCCGCGGGCTGCCCCGGTTCGCCGGGCACTACCAGCCGCGCATCCCGCGCGACTTGGGCCACTACCGGCTGCAGGGCACGGACACGCTGCGGCAACAGGCGCAGCTCGCGCGCGGCGCCGGCGTACACGGCTTTGTTTTCTACTTCTACTGGTTCAACGGCCACCGGCTGCTGGACGCGCCGCTCGACGCCCTGCTGGCCGACCCGTCGGTGGACCTGCCATTCTGCCTGATGTGGGCGAACGAGAACTGGACCCGGCGCTGGGACGGGTCGGAGGACGAGGTGCTGATCTCGCAGGACTACCGCCGGGCGGACGAGCCGGCGCTGGTGGCGGAGCTGCTGCGCCATTTTCGCGACGCGCGCTATGTCCGGCTCGGCGGCCGGCCGGTGCTGATGGTGTACCGCGCGGGGCTGATCCCGGCGACGGCCGCTGCCGTGGACCGGTGGCGTGCCCTGTTCCGCGCGCATGGCGAGGACCCGCTCTTTGTCATGGCGCAAAGCTTCGACGACCGCGACCCCCATGACTTCGGCATGGACGCGGCGGTCGAGTTCCCGCCGCACAAGCTGACCAACGACCTGGAGCTGCTGAACCCTGGGCTGCGCATGCTGGACCATGCGGCGACGGCGCGGGTGCTGTCCTACGACGCCGTGGCGGCGGCGGCGGACCTCGCGCCCGCGCCGTATCCGCTGATACGCACGGCAGTGCCGAGTTGGGACAACGACGCCCGGCGGCAGGGCGCTGGGATGGTGCTGCACGGGTCGACGCCGGCCGCCTACCAGGCCTGGCTCGACCGGCTGATCACCGCCGCCGTGGCGCAGCCGGTCGAGGGCGAGGCGGTCGTCTGCGTGAACGCCTGGAACGAGTGGGCGGAGGGGGCGTACCTCGAACCCGACGTGCATTTCGGCGCCGCCTACCTGAATGCGACCGGACGCGCCGTGGCCGGGGTGGCCGTCGAGGCCGGGCGCCGCAAGCTGCTGCTGGTCGGGCACGACGCCTGGCCCTCGGGGGCGCAGATGCTGCTGCTGAACCTCGGGCGTCACCTGCGCGACGTGCGCGGCATGGATGTCGCGTTCCTGCTGCTGGGCGACGGCGCGCTCGCGGCGGACTACCAGGCGGTGGGGCCGACCACGATCCTGGCCGGGCCGCAGGACCTGCCCCGGCAGGCCCAGGCGGCCGTGGCCCGAGGATACGGCCGCGCCATCGTGAACACGTCCGCAGCGGCGGGCACGTGCGAGGAGCTGGTGCGGGCCGGCGTCGCCTGCACGCTGCTGGTCCACGAGCTGCCGCGGCTGCTGCGGGAGCGCGGCTTGGTGGAGGCGGCTGGCCGTGGGGCGGCGGTGGCGGCGAACGTGGTGTTCGCGGCCCCCTATGTCCGGGACCGGTTCCATGAGCTGGCCGCGGTGCCGCCGGGCCGCGCTGTCGTGCTGCCGCAGGGCATCTACCGCCCGGTGAACGTGACTTCGGCGGCTGCGGCAGCGATGCGGACCCGCTTGGGGCTGCCTGCGGGGGCGTTGCTGGCGATGGGCCTGGGCTATGCCGACCTGCGGAAGGGGTTCGACCTGTTCTTGCAGGTGTGGCGGCTGGCGCAGGCGGCGGACCCGGCGATCCACCTGCTCTGGGCCGGCGACATCGACCCGCATGTGCTGGCCTATCTCGGGGCCGAGATGGCCGCGGCGGCCACGACCGGCACGTTCCACCACTTGCCCCACGATGCGGACGCGGCGGACTACCTGGCCTGCGCCGACGTGTTCCTCGGTACTATGTAGCACCCGCCACCACAGGAAAGTAGAAGCAGCACTGCCCTAGCTCTACTCTAGGGCATAGACAGCAGCAACCCCGTTCTCTCCGGCCTGATCCGCAAGCGCCAGGAGATCGCCGCCGAGTTGGACGGCGTGCAGTCCAAGCTACGGCAGCTCATCCTCGACATTGACGCCGTGGACGCGACCATACGGCTGTTCCAGCCCGACATAGACCTCGACGTGGTGAAGGTGCGCCCGACGCCCCGGCGGCACGAGGCGCATCGTGGCGACACGTCGCGGCTGATCCTGAGCCTGTTGCGGGAGGCTGCTGAGCCGCTGTCGCACCGCGAGATCACGCAGCGTGTCATGCAGGCGCGGGGGCTGAACCTTGCCGACCGGGCGCTGTGCCAGACCATGCGGGATCGGGTGGGGGCCAGCTTGCGCGGGATGCGCGGGCGCGGGAGGGTTGCTGGTGGGGAGGGCAAAGGGCCGGGGGTACGGTGGGGGTTGGTCTAGCCACGCCAGACGCGGACAAGGATTGCACCTACTTACGTTTACCCTAGGTGTTTATGGAACACGTAGGGTCACAACATGTCTATTGCCGAAGCCCAAACCGCCCGGCCACCTTCCTTGGTTGAAGTCCCGACATGCGAACTGCAATGGGAGCTAGAGCGCAGGGAAGGCATTACAGCATATAAACTTGGGCCAGAGCCTCGTTTCAGCGTCATCGTGGATGGTGCGGTGGTGCATGAGGGCAAAGGCCCATGCACATTGACTGTCAATATTGACTAGCGGCGCAGCCCATACACCGGTTCAATGAACTTTGCGAAGTAAGTTCCTTTGGAAACCGACGCAACAAGTCCATCATAGATGTTGAGAGGCACGCCATAATATATATACGGGTGCCGCCCATCTCGAAACCATATGGTTAACTCTCGCAAGCGGGCATCGTATTCAGCGCGTGCGATTGCGGTGAAATTGAAGTATGGCATTCCCTGTCTTAGCCCGCACTAGGCAGAGGTAGGAAGTCCATCCAATTATTAACGCCAGCTCGCTACCCCGCTATGGCCTGAACAAGTCCCTTGATGATGGTGCGAGTAGCTGTGGGTGCCGTCCCGGCAATCGGCGCTAACCGGTCCATAAGCCGCGCTGGTTTCTCGCGTCGGGCCATGAACGGCCGCGCCGTCGCTGGATCGGTAGTAGCTATGGTCTGATTGATGATCGCGGGCGAATGCCGGTCCCGCAAACAAGAATGCCGCGACGGCAGCCAAGGCGAAAATGTTGCTAATACGCATAGATTGAATGGTCACAAACGTTGAGCTTGGGTCAAGAACTCCGTAGCCTCGGCGACAAAAAGCAACACTCAGGCGCTTTATCGGCGTTCGCCGAATTGGTTTGTGTGGGCGTCGTAGTACGCGCATAAGGCTCACTGGGCTAATATGAAGGTCAGAATGATTCGGGTCTTAAGATGCGCTCTAGCCGCTTGTTTGTTCAGCCCGCTGGTTGGATGTGCATATCAACAGCCACCCGCAACGTATGGCACGATCTCTCAAAGCCAAACGATGATGGACCAGGCAGCCGCGATGGGGAGCGCACCCAACTTCAACGAGGGTTTGGCAAGAATTAATGCAATCTGGCAGCGCGATCAACGTATCAACGCACAATGGACTGCGAGCGGACACAACTAAGTCGCTATAGCGGCGTCGCTTGCACATCTGGTTCGTGGGTGCAGAAGGGATTAGGCGTACGATGGGGACTGGCCTAGCCATACCTTCTTCAAACTAAGTTCCCTCGACCGACAGGTTTCGATGCTACACAGCGGTCAGAAGCTTGTGACCCGGTTTACTGGCTGGTTGCAATGCAAGGCTGTGTAAGCACATACTGATCGGCTTCGCGCGCACGAGAATGTGTCTTGCATAACGCGGCATCGAGGCACGGAACGCCTCGTCGCCAAACGGGCGCGAGGATGGCGGACCAAGGAGGGTCAGTGCGTAGCAATACGGAATTTCGGGCGCGGCTTGTGCGTGTCAGGGTTCGTCAGGGAGAGGCAGGCTTGCTTTTCGCCACAAGTCCTGATTTGAGGGGGCTGCTTGTCGCCGAACGAACGGCTGAAGAACTTGAGGTCGCAATTCCCCAAGCCGTCACAGATCTATATGCGGCTTGCGGCGAAGCGGTCGTTGTAAGCCGAATGGCTACCACTGATGCTCACGACGATGATGAAGCCTGGGTTGCTTTTCCTGCTGAGATCGCGCGCAAGGCACTTGTCTCGACAACATGATAACAACTCCAGACCACCGCTATTGACGCATACGGTTGCGCTCTAATGCGTGAAAGATTGCACGCCGCTCGTCCGGTGTTTTCAAGCGCGGGTCCGGAACATTCCAGTTGTTACCGCTAGGGTCCTGATAGACAGTAGGTATGGCAGTTGGCTTTAGTTGGGACGCGCGGACGCGCGCGTAGTATGCATCCACGGTCCAATCTTCGGCCATCATACACTACCTTCGGCGGTGCGCTCTTGACGGGATCTCTGAAGGTTGCTACTCCGCTCATGCTTACCGAGGTCGGAGGATGTTACATCCGACCTCGATTAGCCGAGCCGACGATAGCATTCTGCTAGGGCGCCAGCCCTACAGATTTGGTAAGACGGCTTGCCACATGGGATACTCCTCCGGGTCTTACCGGTATGGGGTTGAACGCTCCGCTTGGGGTTCCTCGCCGGGAAGCATCGGCCCTTTAGCGGATAGCTTATCAGCGGCGGTTCCAGACTCTGGAGCCGCCGTTTGTGGTTCTGCCCTACCCGTAGTGGCGCTGTCAATACTCTGCGTGGACTGGCGTGCCGCTACAGACTGGCTCCAAGCACGAAGGCCATAACCTTCACCGCGAACATTATCAAATCGGTCTGAATGCGAAAGGATACTGGCCAACGCGGCAGTTGGTTTTTCACCTTTAAACTCCAGACCTTCAGCTTCAAGGGCGCGCATAATTTCCAGAGATTGCGCACGTCGTTGGACCCTAGAAAACCAGCGTTCTGCTGCTGCTTCAACAAGACTGGCCTTACTTCCTGGACGAGATTTTGAGGCGTTTGAATCGCCGTTGCGTGGTGACGCGACGATCACCGCAACTTTGATTTCATCTTCCAAACTGTCACCGTAAGCTGCGAGCAGTTCCCGAAGTGCAATGTATTTCCGGAAGTCTGAGCTGTTATCTCGCAACATCACAAACAGGCGTTGCCGTTCGGCTTTTGCGCCCCTGATAAAATCAGTTTCAAACATGAAGTTGGCTCCAAGTGTGTGGAGTAGTGGATACGGTGTTGGCATGTTCTGGGCAATCAGAACTTGACAAACTTCGGTCAAGCAAACTCGGTGGCAATGACCCGATTTGACACGTTGAATTGGCGTTACACCATATCCGAACGCTGCCAATAACCGCAGAAATCGACACTGGGCCGCGCTTTCAACGCCAGCCCGACCACGCCACGAACCTGCGTGCCGTTGTCATCCCGGCGATGTCCCTCGCGGTATGCGCTCTCTTGTGCGTAGCGGGCCAGATACACACCCGCGATATGGTGATGGTGCCCGACCTCACCCCGGCGCAGGCGGCTGAAGAAGCTCTCTGCGCCGTTCGTGCAGGCGATGCCGTCGCTATAGGAAAGCTGGTGGTTGATCCGCTTCACGACGTAGCGGGCGTGCAGGTCGTTCCAGCTATTCGCGTCGTCGGCATGGATTTCGGTTTCAGCGGCAACGTGGTTGCGGATATAAGCCAGGGCTGAGCCTTCCGTGGGGAACGCCGCCGGCATTACCATGCCGTCCCGCTCGCGGATCACGACGACGCACTGCCGCTTGCCGTTCTGGTTCTTGGTCAAGCGCCGGTCACGGCGATTTTCCTTGTGGTTGGCAGGCTTCACGTAGCCGCCGAAGTAGGCCCCATCGACCTCGACCGTCTTGCCAGCCCCGCCCAGCTTGTAGCCCTTGACCTCGGATGCCATCGCCTCGCGCAGCTTGTGGGACAGCACGAAGGCCGTCTTGTATTGCACACTGAGATCGCGGGACAGCGCGAGCGCGGACTTGCCCTTGACCTCGTTGCAGAAGATCACGGTGGCCGCGAGGTAGGTGCGCAACGGCAGCTTGTGGTAGGCGAACAACGTCCCGCTGGTCAGGCTGAAATCCTTGCGGCACGCCTTGCAACGGAACCGGAGCTGACCGGACGGGCGGCGGGCCTCGTAGCACGTCGGGCAGGCGCAATGCGGGCACACGGCCTTGCCGTCTGTCGCGGGCCAGCGGATCGCAGCAAACGTCTGCTCTGCCTTCGTGTCCGACATCTGCAACACCGTCGCGATGCTGAGCGAGCGGGCCTTGGCGGAAAGGAGGAAATGCTGAGACATTTGGCGTATCCGCTATAAAGTATGCAAATATGCTATATCCCTGGCATTGCATAGTCAACAGAAACTTGGCACATATGCACGGTATTTTGCATAAGGGCCAGGGCGATGGGAATGGCTGCGAAGGAGAAGGAATGGGGAGATCGTGCAAAACGGTTCCTCAAGGCCGAACTGAAGCGAGCGGACATAGGATACAAGGAGCTTGCGGAGCGGCTACAAGCGCACGGGATGGACGAGACAGAATCCGGGATTGCCAGCAAGCTGTCACGGGGTACATTTGCTGTTGCATTTTTCCTGGCTTGTATAGCCGTGTTGGAGATTGAAGGATTCCAGATAGAAGACTTATAAGTGCGCCATTATTGACGCTTGCCGCTTTGTTGACGGCTGCCGCTGGAGTTCCTCAGAAGCGGCTTAGTACGACTTTAAACAAGAGGGCGTCACAGCCACCAGTCGTTCGTCTTGGGCCAATCCAGGAACTGCAACAAAGCGAAGCCGGACAGCACCATCAAGGTAGCTACGAGGACTATCAAGACACCGCAAACCATCCGCCCATCATACAAACGGCCCCCGCCCCAAAGACCGAACAGGAAGCCGCCGGGGATCAAAAGGAAGGCCCGGAAAAGTCGTCGCCCGACTGGTGGCTTGTGAAATTGACTGCCGGCCTCCTCGCGGTCGGTGCTATCCAAACGCTGGTTTTCGGAATCCAAGCGATTCGCCTGAAACAGACCATTCTCAAGATGGACGACGTCGCTAAAGACGCATCTAATATCGGGCAGCTTCAAGTAAGAGCTTATGTTAGTATTGCAGAAGCTACGGTCGAAATGCGAGAGATATGGATGTTCGGTCAGCACTTTGCAGATGAACCACGTTTCAAGCTGAAGATCAGCAATACAGGAAACTCCTCCGCGCTTAAGTTCAGAGTCCGTGAGGAAACAATTTACGTCTATGATACTACAGGGAATGCCCTCAGAGGAGGTCATCATTTCTTTTCTGGAGATCGGGGTAGAGACATCCCAAACGGCGTGAGCGAAATTGAGCGCGACAGCCTCGACTCTCGCCTTAATACTGGCGATCTTATCAAATTTTATGCTGGTGAATTGCAGATGGTCGCCACATTTCACTTCATATACGAAGATGTGTTTGGAAAGGTCACGACAGAAGCAGTCAACTTCTGGACAAAGTTCCCACTGGATATGTTGAGGGCTGAGCTTCCTATGAAAGTCCACAGCATTGACGCAGCCAAGACGGCCTTCATCCTTAAAAAGGGCTATTTGGCTGCTACAAAGCAGAATGAGGCACATACCCCAGAAGGGGGCGACAAGTAACCTGAACACGACCGCTACACCCTACCGCCCTCCCATCGTTCGGGACCGGGCACTACGGCGTATGTAGCTTCCCGCCGCGGGGTATGCAGGTTTGCCGTGGTGGCAGCTGCTACATAACTATTCGCGGGTCGGCGCCCCGCCTGCGGGGATAGAAACTGTGTGCTAGTGTTGGCGCCGGAGAGGAGAGGCCGTCGGTATTTTGGTGGTGTCCAACCCCGTTACATAACGTGGTCC
>JAABUP010008707.1_pt1 | contig 12820 bp, 12 predicted proteins | sample 5559201 | NCBI WGS metagenome assembly JAABUP01 (sample SAMN10711887, study PRJNA513373) | rock metagenome | isolation source: Antarctica rocks | place: Antarctica | reverse complement strand
GGGTGCTCCCTAGGACTTTGAGACCTTCCCTCACGCCATAGGGCGGGTCGCAGACGATGGCTTGTAGGATCCGTTTCCGCCGCACAGGCGAGTTGGTGAGATCCGCGACGAAACCTCCGAGGTACTGGGACGAAGTGGCGTACTGCTCGAAATTCCCCTTCACATTCCGACCAGGTTTGTTACCCCGGATGCTGCGGCCATCGAGATCGCTGCCGAAAACCGCGGCGCCGAAGTGCGCGCAAGCTAGCGGGAAAGAGCCAGTGCCCATGAAGGGGTCGTACATCAGTGTCCCCGGTGCGACTTGCGCGAGGTTCGCCGTGACGAGGGAGAGCTCGGCGTCCATGGACGTTGTCGCGATGTAGCTGCGTTTCTTCAGGTCGTACTTGTTCATTGCGCGGCGTCCGCTTTCGGCTACCTGACGGCCGAAGAAGAGGCGACGGGGGATCGGGGCGTCAAGCTCGTGGTCTTCGAAGACGTCGAATTTATTGGTGGGGTTCTTCATTTGGATGGGGCCGGTGAAGGCCATGTATTTAAAGGTTTCGATGATGGCGCGGTGTTCGGTTAGCGTGTGACTGCCGTGGAAGATGTCCAGCTTGAACCTGAAGGTTTCGTTGGTGAAGCGTGGCCAGAGGGTTTCTGTGCGTGCTCGGATGTCTGCGTGCAGGGCGTCGTAGTCGATGCCTGTGCCCCATAGTTCGAAGATGCCTGTGCTGAGGATGGAGCGCGATATCAACGCCTTGGCGGCGGCGGTCGGATCGGAGCAGTCATGAAACCGGATGACGCTGTATGGTGACTGCCCGTTTGGTGAGCAGCGTCTCGGCGACTGGCAACGGGAGAGGTAGAGGACGAGAGTGAAGAAGCTACCGACCTTTGGCTGCTCGTTGCAAGACCGTCATAACCCAACGAGCGACTGGTGTCTCTCTCTCGCCCTCCGCCTCAAGGCTAACGTACATCGTCTGCGTAAAAGATCCATTCAAATTGGACGCCCGCCAGGCGAGCGAGCGCCTCAGTCTCAGGCTGTCTGAATGTCTCATGTACTTGTAAGAAGCGAATGAGGTAATCCATGTTGGCTCGATTGTCGAATGAGCATGTTGACGAGAAGAGAACTCTGGGTAGCAACTGAGCAATGCTCCAATTTCATGCAGCCTGCAATGTCGAATAATATGTAGTGGCTGTGAGAAATTTGTGAGGTGGACTAATCATCGCAATCATTGGTTCAAGTGCACCGGGCGCTAGCGGCAGTAATAGCCCGTCGTCAGTTGGCGCACGACTACCAAGACGATGTGGCTGCCAGACTTGGCGCAAGATATGAAGTCGAGGAACTGGAAGGAGTACGACCCAGCGTTACCCGTCAATCCGACTGGTCGTTTACCCAGCAGTCCTTCTCATCTTCACACTAGGTCAAAAGTCATCCGCAGTGAGATCCTCGAAAATCTCCATCGCCAGCTGCTCCTTCAGTGCCCCTGCCTTTCCCTTCCGCATAATCGTACTGTGGCCCGTGACGACCTTACCCGGCACTCTCAAGCCTCGTCTCGTCGTATCGCCACCTTTCGCCGGACTCCGATTGCCCGCGCTCACAGAAGGCTGCAGTATCCTCGTAGATGTACCGCCCGGCACTATCTTACACGGACTGCCACTCACCTGCCTCCTCGTCCCGCTCCTCTTCGTCGGGGATGGCGTGCTCTCGGGCACCGGTGCAGTCCCAGTAGCCTGAGACCCAAACCCAAACCCATGACCCTCCCCCGCCGTCCTCGGCAAATTAACCACCCATCCCCTCTCATCCACCAACCCCAAAAACCTCGCCAGCAACTCGTTATTCACCAACGTCCTCCGACTCCCCAGCACAACCAACTTACTCTTCGCCCTCGTGAAAGCGACATTCACCCTCCTCCAATCCCTCAACAGCTCCCCCACGACCCCTTGCTCATTCGACCGCACCATAGAGAGGATAACACACTCTTTATCCCTGCCCTGAAAGCGATCCGCGGAGTCGATTTCGACTTCTGGGCCGATACCCGCGGTTTTGAAGACGTGCCGGATGAGAGCCACTTGCGAGCGGTAGAGGGTTATGACGCCTATATTCCGACCAGGGACGCCGAGGCGGAGGAGTCCCAGGACGAGGTGCACGGAGAGCGTGGCTTCGACCGCGTTCGTGATGTTCTTCCCGGAAGTCAGGGATTCGGAAGCGGGAACGCCGATGGGATCGGTGTTGGCATAGACGACTTTGCGGGATGGTGCCAACACGTCCGCAAGCCAGCAGTGGCTTCCGCAAACCGTGGGAGCATCGCGGTGTAAATCCTGCAAGCCGGCCATGTCTCCTACGACAAGCGTCCTCCGCGCCACCTCCTCGTTCCCGCACCGCAGCTGCCCGTCATAAATCAACGTATTCGACAAACTCATAATATCCTCGCACATCCGGTACTGCTTGCCCAGCGTCGCGACGGCCTCGGGGTGCTCCTCGCTCAGCTGCCGGAACAGCGACACATCCAGGCCTCCCTCGAGCGCGGCGCGGTTCTGCACGAGCGGAGGCAATTGGTAATGGTCGCCCACCAGCACGAATTTTCGCGCGAGTAACAGCGGGCCCAGCGCAGTCGGGAGAGTGATCTGGCTGGCTTCGTCGACGATACAGACGTCGAAGGCTCGGCGGTGGAAGAGCGCGTGGTTCGTGCCCATGCAGGTCGTAGCTACGATGCGGCAGCCCATGTAAGCCTGCTCGATCTCTTCAATGCTCTTCCGTGGCGTGGCGGCTAGCAAGCAGAAGTTCTGTACTTCCTGGTTTATCTTCGCGGGCACGCCGAGGCGCAGGATACTGTTCGGGGGGGCGATGTGGCGGAGCTTAAGTAGGATGTTGTCGACGGCGGTGTGGGTGAAGGAGGTAAGGAGGATGGTTTTGTTGTCCGCGAGGAGAGCGCGGATGATGTGGGCTATGGTTGTGGTCTTGCCTGTGCCAGGCATGCCGAGGATGAGAGCATAGTCTTGCGCGCTGAGGACTTTGGACACAGCTGCGCGTTGGTCTTCGTTCATGTCGCCGAGTTGCGAAGGGGGCAGTGTTGGGAGCTGTGATGGCGTGGTGAAGGTGGGTTGGCCATTAAGCACGATTTGCTGTCGCACTATCGTGTGTATCGGGTGGGAGGACATCAGCGTGACAAGGTTGTTGCGTACGAGGGCCAAGCCATTCGAGAACTCGTCCTTGTCAAGGCGGTACAAGACCTCTGAAGCAGAGCTGGACGTAAATGCCCCACTGAACTCCTCGCCGACGGTCATGATACCCTGGAGAGCGTGATTGCCGGTCTCGTCAAAGCCGCCCAGTCGCTGTCTCGCGTTGCCAAGCCGGCGATCAACGGCAACAGTAATGTCGTTCTTCGTCGCCGCAATCACATACCCGTTGGCCAGTGCCCACTGCCCACGCTCCGAAGAAACGACAACCGGCTCGCCTAAAGTCAATTGCGTGCCTTCCGCGAAGGAAGTGCCCGGAGTTGGCAGGGCGCGCTTAAGAACGTAAGCGTAGCGGTTGATCCTGCCACCACTACCTTCGATGCCGTCGACCACAGTCTGCGTGACGGCCGATGCGGTCGAACTCAAGTCCTGGCTCAACACCAAGCCGCCGAAACAACGGCCTATGGCCTCTCGTTCAGTGGACGTCATCGTCCACAACTCCTTGCGGTACCGGCTCATCTCACTCTCTTCAAACGTGAGCAGCTTGTCCCATTTGGCGAACCAGGTCTTGAGCGCATTGGCTGTCGATCTGTCCTTGACAGACAGCGCCAAGTGGCCGACAGCCTCGCTCCACACCAGCGAGTGGTTCTTCTTTCCGTCGTCAATCATACCGGCGGAGTCCGAAGTGCCGTTCTCCACCATCGCATGGTATGTGAAGCACGACTGCTGAGCGTAGCACCTGCCGCACTTGAACGGGTCGTTCAACATGGCTGGGAGACCTGAATCCTCAATCTCCTGACTCCGCATGACGGGCACGTCACTTTGCTCCTCGACCGGGCGCGGATGCTTCGCTCGGTGGATATAGGCTGCGAGCCGGTTACGTTGCTGCACCATTTGCCGAATCTCCAAGGCCGAGGGAGCGATTCGGGACATCGTCGAACTTTCGAGATAGTACAATATGCCAGCCTTGACCGCGACATCGTACCGGTCCGATAGGAGAAGCGTATAGAGCGCTGTTTGCGCACGATGCGCAGGTGATTGCGTAGTCCGCCCAGTCTTGACCTCGAAAGGCGCAACGACCTTCTTCGCCGGCTCATCAGGGTGGTCGACGACGGTACTTTGCACCGTTGCGTCAATATTGCCCTTGAGTCCGTACCGTGGCGACCAGACATGCTCCTCGACCGCAATGAGTTTGCTGACGCTCATCCAGACTTTCTCGCCTTGCTTGTCGTCCACGATCGAGACCTCGGAAGGCCGCTTCGCGACGAAGATCCGCGCCCACGCGGCCAGTTCGCCCATCTTGGCCGTGACTTCCTCCGTGGCGAGCACCGTGTCTCTCATGCCCAGCTCCCAGAGACCTTCAACGTGGCTCTGAACGGTGCGTGTTACGACGTCGGCGAGGAAGGCGGTGTCCCACTGATTAGCGGACAGTGCCTGCTGGAACACCTCGTGCAAGATCTTGCCGTAGACCATGGGTTTGCTTGTTTCGCCCGTAGCTTTGATGCGGTCTTGAAGGACGGCTTTGCGGATGCAATCGAAGGAGTCGGCGACGGTGGTAGCGGAGAGCAGGTGGTCCGGATGTACGATGAGAAGAGCGCTTGCGTTGTCGTCGCTCATAGTGTGTTGACCGGGCGGATCCCTCGACGAGGAAGGTTCATCCTTGTGATGAGGCAGGTCTGAGATATGCGCGACATCGCCGGGAGACACGGCGGTAGTGGTCCAGGAGTCGCGAAGAGTGATTGCGACCGTCTTCCGTGTCCGCTCGTTCTCGGCCATCAGCAGCTTCTCGGGGCATCGCCGACCCTTCGCATTTGTATAAACGCCATCTACGATTTGTTTCACCTTGAAGCGATGTAGATTGTTGACAGTGTCGCCACCCTCGAGAGACTGCGATGGTTTGGCTGGGCTGCTCCATTTCTGTGGACTGCGTGGCTTTCGAGGACTACTCTTGCGAGGAGAGGGCTACACATATATGTATAAGCTATCTAATATACACAGTCGGCACATTGGGAGGTTGACTTGCCCTATACGCTTGAGTGGCGCTGATCTCCGCCTGGGCAAGCACGTCTGCATCCAGGTCGCCTCCTCCAAATTCATCGTCGCTATCATCCTCCAGAGAAACGGCTTCTCGCGGCGCTTGCGGTGGCTGGCTAAGGAACATCGCTTGTGCTGCTGGCGGGTCTGGATGCGGTGGGATAGCATGCAGTGGTCTTTGATCGAGAGGGACCTGCGACACCAGTTCGTCAAGATCCTCCGCCGTTAGATCAAAGTCGTCGCCGAACTCATCCATGTCATTCAGAAGTGGTGCGGGCGCAATTGGCAGAGGTGGAGAGGGCTGTTTCGTGGGATACTGTCGTCCAGAGGTGCTGATCGTTCTGCTAATCGAAGGACGTTTGAAGGCCGGCAACGGTGCTTTGCTTTGAAGATGAAGTGACGTCGGTTTCACCACGTCAAATGCCGTATCTACAACCGTTGCGGCGTTGCGTTCTAACATCGAATCGCCGGAGGGTAGGTTGTGGGCGGTCGATAGCGCCACCGCAGCCTGCGGCATGCGTGTTGTGCCCGGCGGTTTCGGCCATACTGCAGGCTGCCACTTCACCTGTAATGGGCTCACATCGGCCGCGTGTGATGCTTCCGTTGGTTCCGCGACCGGACTCGAACTTGTCGGCGCCTCAGCCTCAGCGGGCTGTTTCGCAGCCGATTGCGCAAGCTTCTGGGTCGCCAATGTCTCTTGTATCTTCTCCACCATCTCCGCGACTCTGCTCTTGTTATTGGCACCGGTCTGCTGCTCATCTCGCCAGAGGCTGACACTCGTTCTCGAGTCCATTCGCCTCCTCTTATTCTTGCTAGTCGGCCAGTCGTTACCCGTGCTTGCCCATCGTCTGAACCCTGCGCTCTTGATAGGCGTCTCGTTTGGTCTTGGTGACGCCTGAGCCGCGAGATGGCTGAATTGTGGCAACTTCACAGTCCCCTCACTGTCGTTGCCAGCGCCGTATGTCTGCCACAGAGCTTTCGTTGGATCAGGGTCTGGCGTCTTCCTTTCCCCTTGGGTACCATTGGCGGCGAAGAACATGGACGCCTCTTGCCGCTGGGACGAGGTTGCCGAGCACGACGGCGATGAGCTCTTAGCGCGCTTGCGCTTCCGGTGCGGCGTCAGTAGCGTGTTGGAGCTGTTTGGTATCCAACCAAGCTGCTCTTCTGGCGAGTGTTCCGGCTGGGGCTGCTTCTTTCGCACATTCTCGTCGAAGTTCCCGATTAGGTCTTCGAGAGCTAAGCGTGCGCCGGGCGTGCAAGGAAAAGTATTCGCGTGGGGCAACTGCGGTAGAAGGGTGGCCATGCCGGCTTCCGCTTGCGATGATGTCGCCGGTCCTGCCGACTTCTCCGGCGCTGACGACGAGTTGGCTTGTATGTTTGAGGTCGAGCCACCAACTGGCGCCTCACTGCGTTCTTGCTCTTCGCTCGCGCGGGCTTGTTCTCGCGGCCCGTCGTCGAGCTGCTCATTGTGATTCGGTGCGAACTGGAAAGCCTTCAATTTGGTCTTGCTTTGGGAGGTGGCGGGTATGGCAGGCTTTGCCGAAGCTGCATTGGGATCTCGCTCGGTCAGCGGCTGCTTGTTGCTGTGGCCTCGATGCCATTGCCCAGGCCGTGGCTGCGTCACAGGTCAGTGAATGAAGGTGATGTGGAATTCGGCTGAGCTCACTTTGCCCTTGTGGCCCTCCTCGAAGAATCCTTTCGTCCGGCTCGCCATCGTGTCGTAATGCTGGCCGGTCTGTAATCACTTGACTGCGATGCATTGCCAGAAGTACCCAAGATACATGTACATAAGGATGTGTTGGATGGCCATGAGATGTCAAAAGTGAGACGAATGTTTGCGGGGGGGGACGCGCCAGGCCAGACGCGAATAAGTGGGGTTCGAGGTCACGTTACTTTGATCTCAATGTTTGCCACTGGATCTTTCTCTACATTCATGGCATGAAGCCAGATGCTCTTGACGACGCTCCTCTGACCCGCCTCAGTCATGATAATTGCGCATACTCAGTAGCCACAACCGGTATGCCTCGCGACAACGCTACCTACAGAAATATCCGATGGTGTACCACAGTGCATTGCAGGGATCGCAAAAGGCGACCTCAAGGGCTACCAACCTTCCAGTCCATCCGTCGATAGGATTTCAATGAGGTCGGAGCAGCGGACCGCGGAAGATATGTGATCTCACTCCCCGAACTCGACACCACGCCTTTCGACTGCATATGCTACCATGTCGGCTGCGCTTCGCTCATCCAACATGCGTCGTAGCATTGCCCCGCCCAGTCGCCGAGGCATGTATACACCATCATCATCAGCCAGCAAAGCTGGCCAGGAAATAGTTTAAGTCGTCGTGGCATCTGGCCGAGCATTGGGGTCGTGCGGCAAGGTCTGATGGCGGCCGAGTCTCGAAGCGTCCTGATTCATAAGATTCGCACGGCTTGTCAATAATGAGCGGTAGATGAGAGAAGACCTCGGTGCGATACGTGGTGGGGGGGGCAGTATGTCGACGGGGAGTGTCTTTGCCTCGGGTCGCTGGTCGCGCGGTGGGTTGTTTTCAAGAGGCTCAAGCTTCGCGGCTGCGAATCGGCCCTGCATTTGAACTTTGGAAGATCTCCACAATATTGACGAACGCAGGGCCGGCAAGGTTCTTTTTATTAGGTTGTTTGGGGAACAGCCCAGGGCGAACGCCACTGCGGGCAAGCTTCGCGGTGCAGGACGTGGGGCCGAACCGCCGAAAGATGCGGCCACCGGAAGACACCTCACCATGGCAACTCCAGAGGATATTCCTGTGCCGGCGTGCAGCATGGACTCATCGAGGGAATTTAAATCGTTAACGCTTGCGGACAGCGCTGGGCACAAACGAGTCGTGGCGTTCCTGATGAACGTGCGCCCGTATCGGCCTCGTCAAAGCGCTTGTTCGCCCGAGTCAATTTCGAGCAGCGTCGAGCGTGAGTCGAGTCGCAACTGGCAAGTCGCCACAGGTCGGTCGCGCTGTCGTTGAAGACGCGTCACCCCAAGCTGCACCTCTTCTACTTTGATCCACGCTAAGCAGTCCATTACCTCTCATCAACGGGAAAGCGGCAACACAGAGCCGCAGAACAGATGCATCCTCCACCACTGAGAGGACCCTTTTACCGTTGCTGTGTGAGATTTAGCGTGCGCCGCTTGTTGGGTCTGAGCTTTCGTTCATCAGCTCTTATTAAAAGGTATTCGTCTCATCCTCGCCCTCCTTTCAGTCTTGCCCATCTCCCATCACACACACGTCTATCCATCCTCCAAGCATTCAACCAGTATACCTCACATCCTCGAGCCATATACCCCATCACCTTTAACCCAACAAATATCCCAGCATCACGATGCGCTCCTCCATCTTCATCGCGCCTTTCATGGCAGCAGCTGTCGCAGTCGCCCAGAGCGAGGTCGTGAGTCTGCCCTCCACAGACCAGTCCTTTGACACAAAAACTGACCGACCCAGGTCGAAACACTAGTCTCCGCCAGCGGCAACACAACAGTCACCACAACCATCTCATACAGCGTCCCCCAGACAACACTCCTCACCCAGACCAACTCCGAGGGCGTAGTCACCGGTCAACCCGTCGCCGCCACCATCCCAGCTGGTGAGACCGCCTCACCAGTGGCCGCCACTATCCCTGCCGGCGAGACCGGCTCGCCCGTGGCCATCACAAGCCAGCCCGCAGTCGCCACCATCCCGGCAGGCCTACCCGTCGGCGTCACGAGTCTCGCGCAGAACGCCAGCGGCACCCTCTCCTACTTCACAGTCAGCGTCGGCACCTCCACCACATTGGTGATCGGTGGTGCGGGCCCAGTAGTAGCTGTGGCTACCGCCTCCTCCGGTACCGCAAGTGGCAGCGCTGCATCCGCCTCAGGCTCCGCTTCTTCGGCCGCATCTGCCGCGTCGGCCTCCGGCAGCGCGAGCGCGGCTTCCGCCACTGGTGGCTCAAGCACCGCTTCTGCCGCGTCGAGCTCCAGCACCGCCAAGTCTGCGGCGTCGATCAACGGCGTGCAGATTGCGTCGGCTGGGCTTATTGGCCTTGGTGCTCTGTTCGCTGCGCTGTTGTAAGAGATATCTTGTTTGGATTCAGAAAGGAAAAGCTTGGTGAAGGGTTTGGATGGGTCGCATTGGGTCTGAGGTTGGATAATGGGACACGGGTGGGTGCATTACTTAGCGAGCACATGGGACGGGGCGACGTCGTACATGCTGATACCCGAGCGACAGCTCCTGGGCAGGTGTAATTAGTACGAAATAGTAACCTTCAAAAAATACTTACGTGTCAACACTCCTTGCCTCACACTCGCATTGTTCATCTCTACTGGGTCACGCTAGCGATGCAGGTCCGCCTCGGCACCTCACTTCCACTCTCGACGTACACCTTGCTTGACAGACAACAACCTCTCCCCAGCCTGCACGACATACCAATCTGCGCTCACACGGATCCCCAAATAGTAAAGATGGTCCAAAACGCCATGGACGACAGCACGCGGAAGCAGTATCTCGCCGACGACCCACCGACCATCGTGCCACTCGCCATCAAACAGCAATTCGAAGCCCTGAACGACAAGGAGAAGAAGTACGCCCACTACATCTCTCGCGCGGCTTTCTCGGGGACGCGAGTGAATCTGCGGCAGGTCTCGCCGGAGTCGGAGGCGATTTACGATTTCATTGTTACGCTGCATAAGGGTTGTGATGGTATGCAACTCTCTGCTTGATATGGGGTCGTGCGTGCGATTCATCATCCTTCCATTCTATATGGATTCGATGCTGTGGCGGGGACACCGTTATGGGGGTCAATCCACACACCGCTTAGCTCTATATGCTGATTCCTTCTAGGTGACTGGAAGAAACTGGCATCCCGCGCCGGACTCTCGGACGAGGATCTAAATCACTTCCTCAGCTACGCCGCGCAGTTCCTCGGCAACACAGGCAACTACAAGAGCTTCGGCGACAGCAAGTTCGTCCCGCGGATTCCCGCTGACAAAGTCGCCGCTCTCGCCAGCACGTCACCAGAAGCGCAGAGCCTCTACGAGCAATTCAAGGATGACCTGTACGAGTCCACTTCCATTCCTCGGATGCATTTGGGATACCCGGATCAAGGACATGTTTCTACGTACTACCCGGACTCTCCAGATATTACCCAGGACGAGATTGAGACGGTGGCGAGGTTTCTGAAGGATCGGAAGCTCATGCCTGAGAACACTAGGCTTCGCAAGACCAAGGGAGGTGATTATGAGGTACTCATCGCCTCTGCAGTCACGAAACCTGAAGTCAGAGATACGGAGGAGATGTCATGGACCCTCGAAAATGGCAAGAAGCTGCAATTGGTCTACGGCGATTATCAGAAGGAAATGGCCCAGATCGCGAGCAACATTGCTGAGGCGAAGAACTACGCTCTGAACGACGAAGAGGCCAAGATGCATTCGGAGTACTACAAGAGCTTCCATGATGGGTCCATGCTCTCGCATATGGAATCCCAGCGTCACTGGATCCGAGATAAGGGTCCAATGGTCGAGTGCAACATTGGTAAGTGTCTGTGTCGTGTCTTGTACTTGAGACCATGGCTAACAAGCTTCGCCCCGTGTAGGTTTCATCGAGACATATCGAGACCCACATGGCATTCGCGGAGAGTGGGAAGGCTTCGTGGCCATGATCAACAAAGAAAGGACGAAGGCTTTCAGCAAGCTCGTCGAGTCCGCACCCGAGCAAATTCCGAAGCTACCCTGGGGAGAGGCGTTCGAGAAGAACACGTTCCTGGCGCCCGACTTTACCAGTCTCGAGGTCTTGTCCTTTGCGGGCTCGGGCATCCCGGCTGGAATCAACATACCCAATTACGACGACATCCGACAGAACGAGGGCTTCAAGAACGTGTCCCTTGGCAACGTGCTGAGTGCAGCAGCGCCAAAGGAGCCGACGCCGTTCATTCGGGACGAGGACCAGGCAGTTTACGATCGCTACCGAGACGAGTCGTTCGAGGTGCAAGTCGGCCTCCACGAGCTACTAGGACACGGCTGCGGCAAGCTGCTCCAGGAGACAGAACCGGGAAAGTACAACTTCGACCACGAGAACCCACCGCTCAGTCCGATTACTAAGAAGCCGATAACCACGTACTACAGGCCGGGCGAGACGTGGGGCAGCGTCTTTGGCGGCATGGGTCCTTCGTACGAGGAGTGTCGTGCTGAGAGCGTTGCTATGAGTCTATGCCCTGACTACGGGATATTGAAGATCTTTGGCTTCGGCAACGGCGAGGAGGACATTGATGGTGTAGCCGGCGACGTGATGTACGTGTGCTACTTGTCGATGGCACGAGCCGGTATTGCTGCGCTGCAGTACTGGGATCCGAACTCGCGGAAATGGGGCCAGGTACGTTGACAAACCCTACTATCCCCTTCTACACCTTCCGTGACAAGACTGCGTCCCACTAACCTCTCCCCGCACAGCCACACATGCAAGCCCGCTTCGCCATCCTCCAAGTCTTCCTCGAATCTCCCTCCGCCTTCTGCGCCCTCCACTCCACCAGCCCCGACCTCTCCGACCTCACCATCCACCTCGACCGCCACAAAATCGCCACCCACGGCCGCCCCGCCATCAACGCCTTCCTGCAAAAACTCCAAATCTACAAAGCCACGGCGGATTTCGAGGCGGGCAAGAAGCTCTACGAGGCGTACACGGATGTTAATGAGTGGTATGCTACGAAGCTAAGGCCGCAGGTCCTGGCGCAGTCGAAGCCTAGGAAGGTGTTTGTGCAGGCTAATACCTTTTTGGAGGGGGATGGTGGGGTGGGGTTGAGAGAGTATGAGAGTTCGGCTGAGGGGATGGTGCAGAGTTTTGTTGATCGGGATTATATCTAGCGTTCAGCGAGCAAGCAAGCGGGGAGTTGTTCTGCGTGTCGAGGTGATTGGCGAGAAGGCTGCGAAGCGACTGGTCGACGTCTGGCTCTCCAAGACTACGTTGGCGGTCTTGCCGCTGGTTTCGATGAAGTGAGGGCGAGGAGAAGTAGGGATGGCGGCGCGAAGTCGCTGATGAGTGTCCGGCCACTGCTGGCCATGCGGGTCGGGCGATGAGAGCGGAACGGCGGGTGGACTGTACTTTGGAAGGTACCTTTAGCGGTAGATTACCGTGGTCATCATCATCCTCAACATCACTTTCTTGCCGGGCAATATACGACGACAGTATCACCATACACGCTACGTCAGCACGCTACCACATGCGGGACGCTGGGACACACGGATCTCCTGGAAGAAAGACTAGGTAGACTCAGCCGGGAGGCCTTGGTATCTACTATCCAAAGTCCCAGCTACCACGTACCCAAGATAAGCTCTTCGCAGTGCTATATGTAGCACAGCTCGCAGCATCCAGCCGTGAGACGCAACTGCTGTGCATGTAAGTCCTGCCACGCATCACCCGAAACCACTAGCAGTTGGCACCCAGCTGGCCCGAATACAGCGGCCCAGGATTCAGCGCACCGCCATACTTACCGTCCCTGTCGACAAGACGAGCCTCTTCCTCAGCGAGCTCAGCCTCCATCTTGTCAACCTTAGCCTTGATATTCACGATCTTCTGCCTCTTCAATGCCCTCGCCTTCGCTCCCTTTTCTTCCTCGGCCTTGCGCTTTACAGTCGC
>JAABUP010008703.1_pt1 | contig 12824 bp, 6 predicted proteins | sample 5559201 | NCBI WGS metagenome assembly JAABUP01 (sample SAMN10711887, study PRJNA513373) | rock metagenome | isolation source: Antarctica rocks | place: Antarctica | reverse complement strand
AACTCAGCTAAGACCATGTGGTTTGCTGTAGACTTCCTGACACCTAACAGACGTCTTAGAAAGTCCCGATGTAAAGCTTCTGCTGCTGCACCGCATTTAGTGTTTGTGAATCCAGATTCCTGGATGCTGGTTAAGTCCCTGCTGTGACCTGTGAACAACAACTTGTGTTTATCTGACACGGCTATCTCACTGGAATACGGCTGAACGCTACATTAGTTGTAACGTCTGGGATGCACATATGGGCTCTGTAATTTCCATGACGACAACGGCCGTACCCTTTTGCTACAATTGGCTCCGAAACCAATTGTAGCAAAAGGGTACGGCCGTTGTCGTTATGGAAATTACAGAGCCCATATGTGCATCCCAGACGTTACAGCATGTGCCATACATGCCCGGGCACCCAATAACCAGGGACACACGATGCCCGCTCTGTAGAGGTGATGACTCTCAGGGCCACATCTTTGGGAGCTGCATGCACTCAGACATGAGCAAGCAATATATAGCTAGACATGATAAAGCCATGAGAACAGTCATCCAAACTTTTACTAAAGGGCAGTGTGGTAGTCATTACCTGATTGCAGATGTAGGAAAGGTTGAAGGACTCACAGCTATGGGCGTGCACAGCAAGAGAGTTCCAGCATTTGTACTCCCAGACAGACGTTTACAAGCAAGGGGCTTGAACCCTACGGTGGGGAGGGGTTTCTTGCAGAGGGGAGCGGCAAACACACGGAGCAAGATGAGGCCGGACATGATGATAGTGGAAATGACAGCAGCGGAACAACAACAGTACTTGCGTTCTGATGACAACTCTGGATCCAGACTGACACCCTTAACACCAGTGATGCCTAATGGAAGTCCAAGGAGCATAAAGATTGTGGAAGGAGGATATTGCCCTGACACAAGATATGAGGAAAACCTGCAAGAAAAGGAAGCACAGCATAAAGCATTGGAGGGAGCTTTCAAGGACTATGGATACAATGTTATCACACTGCCTATAAATCCGGGCCACAATATCACACTACCTCTGACGCTCTAGCAAAGATTGGTGTAGAGCATGGACCTGCAAGCAAATTTGTGTCCAGATTGCATGAACACTCTGTTTTGACATCTAGGAGAGTACTAGAGAGGGAGAAGACAGACAAAAACAGACAGAAGAGGCCTGATCCACCTTAGGTTTAAACATTAATGGGTGATCTGCCTGCCCTCAATAGTCTGTCAGGGCAGTATACTGTATGTTTTTGCTGTCCAAATCAACTGATGGTGACTACAAGAACAAGCATCATCAATGACACAACTGCTGTTCGCTGCGCTTATGTCTGCAGACTTTACATGAACCACTAGTGCATGTGCATAATGTGAGGCAGTGCTGATGCAACAGCTTATTTCGATTACAATGGTGGCAAGCAGGATCTAAATATCTATGCCAGGATTGCACAGACTGACCACAACCCTTGCTCACACAAGTCAGGAACCAAGGATCGCTGGCGATCATCAGAATACGTAACGGCAACTATTATACCAGGGAGGACCCAGCTGCTTGTGCACAGTTGACACGTATGGCCACTTTTAAGCCATCACAAATGACCAACAATTCATTATACCAACTAAATTGCAAGTAAGGCATCCCTCATTCAGTCCACGGCCTGGTGGCTCAACGGTAGAGCATTCGACTCCAGTTTACACATTACGCAAAGACGATATCGAAAGGTTGCGTGTTCGAATCACGTCTGGGTCATTTATTTTGCTGGTTTGAGTGACCACAGAGGACCGAACAGCCTACACAGCATTTGCACAGCAAAGTGTTCGCTGGTGCTCAATGGTTTTTCAATGTGCAATGAGTTGTATGGATGAGAAAGCACATTATCTCTCCTCGCAACTTTTGCTCACAAGCTTGGCTATTTCTTGATCATCAAAAGACAAGCTGAACCACAAAGTGAATTGCTGCCCACATACTGCCCACAAATTTGTCACTACAAATAAAGGGGGGGGTTTAGTATGGCTACTAGTTGCTGCCTAGTATACCTCTAGTATGTTAGAGCAGCAGTAAGATGGGTTTAACAGGGGCTGTTGCATATCAGCATGATAGGAGGATGTTAGCATACTAGGTTGCCTATTACCCTGCTAGCACATGCATATAAATTGTACTTTTACTTAATCTCAAGAACACTCATATTCAATCACAACCTGCGAAATCAGCAGCAACAACCCATAGTCTTTCAATCTTTGATTGCATGTTGCTGTCAGAAAAATCCCAGTGAGCATATGCTAGCAGCAAAAGCCTCAATTGCACTCAGTAAACCAGACAGTCATATTGTAGTGTCGACACGTAAGTCATGTGCATTTGAGCAAGTTTGCTCAAATTGTTTAAGGCAGTCCACTAGCGCACAACTGTTAAACCTTATGAATATTCACATTTGGCTGCATACACATATGGATCCTGCTTTGCTGCAAGGGCCGTAGCAGGACGTCGTGCATGCACACACAAGTCTGGCTGTGCGAGATCAGCCCTGCATTTGCACACATCTGCTTGGTGAAGTTCAATCACTCAAAGAGGATATTCAATGGCTCGCGGCTTCAGTCATGCAAACAATGACTGCGGAGCGTCCTCATGGTCATCAGGAATACTTAGGGGTTACTTTGCCCGTCATAAGTCCCCACAGTGGAGCATACACATGCAACACAGGCATGGCTGCAATCAGCAGTGCAAGACAGATTTTGCTGCAGTCAACAGTGACAATATACATTGCTTCCTCAATATGTATGACCAAAAAGCCATACACAAGAGAGCCAAACTGACAAGATGCAGTCCATAGATGAAAGCCATTAGATGATTGGTGTTGACTTACACTGCTGCTATGCTGTGATGAGCAGCCTGAACTGCATAGCTTAGTCACACCTGACTTCTGCTCCCAACTCTCCTCGCCATCCAGGTGTCACACGCACGAACTGTTCCCACAGCTGCTGGCATGATTCCTCATACTGCCATCATCACCATGCCATGATGCTGGTGATCATGATAATCACTTCAGGTGTGCATATTGTATAAAACCCCTTCTGGAGGGTGAATGCCTTGCAGCCCTCTGTTTGTGTCCAGCCTCAATGTAGCGCTCGCTTGAAAAACTGCTTGAACGACCTCCTGGGCTTGGCTGCAGCTCCAGGCAAGAGGAGAGCTTGCCGGTCTGCAGCATCCGTCTTTGTGCCAGCTGCTGCATCTGCGCTAACAGGTTTTGAGCCTGAGCTGCTGCTTAGTACAGGCTGCAAGCTGGCATCCCTGCTTTGCAGTGCTAGGTCTGTCTCCTCTGACACTGCACCAGCGTTGTTTGCTGTGCTGCCCTGTGACTCATCATCTTGGGTGGAGTCATCGCCAGGACTGGTGGCTGGTGCTGCAAAAGAGAACCTGACCTTGGCTGGAGTGGCTTGTACAGCACTGGGCGCAGCATCTGGGATCTGCAAAGGGGCAAGGCGCAGGGCACTCCCAGGCACAGCCTTGCCCAGAGCAGGGCTGAAGGCAGAACCAGCAGTAGCCCTGCCCTGGGCAGCATGGTCCTCACTCCTGACAGCGGAAGGGCTGCCAGGTGTTGGAAGTCTGTGCTTGGGAGCAATGCTGGCAGCAGAGGTAGGTGATGTGTCCAACACTTGCGACCTGGTGTCAAAGGTGGGAGCGAACATGGAGTCAGGCGTGTATGTTCCCCTTGGTGTGGATGCAAGGGCATAGGCAGCAATGAGCTGGTCCATCTTAGAATGAAGAGATGCCACTTCGTCGCTGTGGCTGTTGAAAGAGGCTCCAGACATACTTAGGGGCTGACCCAGACCACCTGAGGGCAACAGATAGAGGGTATGCCGCTGCTGCTGCTAGACCTGAAATGTCATGGCCGCAATGGTTTCCTACATCTGCGAAGAACTGTCTACTACTGACAGCCAGTGTCAGTGCGAGCAGGAGCAGCAACATGTAGATGGCTTTCATTTTACCGCCGGTGCGGGTGGTGATACTGTCAGCCCTGCAATATCATAGCTGCAGACCTGACCTACATGGTGAAGAAGAGCGGTGCAAGGATGAGCTGCAGGCTGACCCCCAGTGACATTACTTGACATCATCAACTGTCTACTACTGACTCGCTGGTGCAAGTATGCCATCTGAGCATTCAAGAAAATGCAAGAGGCCTCAGTGACAGTGTTTCAAAGATGTTTGTCTGGCTGTAGTCAATGGCTGTGTCAAAGCACAGCACTTCTGTAACATTATAATTACTGTTCAACACAGTCCACGCACAGTGAAAGCGCTCACCACTTTCATTTGGCAAGACAGGAGCAGCATCATCCACAATGCGCTGCAGAATGGTACTCAGTCTATCAGAGGCTTTGCCTTTCTTCCCTTTCTTTGCAGAAGAGGGCCGGGGCCCCGAACCTGCTGATGAAGGCCTAGGGGCTGCTGCTGGAGGCCCTGGAGCTGCCGAGGGAAGCGCCCCTGCTGATGACGGCCTAGAGGCTCCCACTGGAGGCCTTGGGGCTGCTGCTGGAGGTACTGAGGCTGCTGCCGGAAGCCCTGCAGTGGCTGCTGGAGGCCCTGAGGCTGCTGCTGGGGGCTGTGCCCTATCTGATCCTAGCCTTGCTGCTGTTGCAGGTGGCCCTGCTGTGTCTGCCACTGGCTCAGGGGCCGTCGCTGATGGCCCTTCCCCTTGTGGCATCAATGTAGGGGCTGGTCCAGCTGCCCCTGGCAATGGCTCAGGGGCTGCAGCTGGCTGCCCTGAAGCTGGCGGTGCCTCAACTCCTGCTTGAGTTGCCTTGGGTGCAGCTGCTTGAGCAGCTTCTGCTGATTTTGTAGGTGCCACAACAGCAGCCTGAGCAGGGTTTTGCACAGCTGCCTGGTCGGGGCCAGTTTCAGGCACAGGTGAAGATACTGCATCAGGCATCGCAGGTGCAGGCAAGGGCCCTGCCTCACTGCTCGGGGGCAGATTGGTCTCTGCACCAGGCGCTGCTTCATCTTCTTGCTGAGGCTTAGCTGACCTGAGCTCAGAACTCAGCCCAGGAGACTCAGTTGCAGGGCTCAAGTCACTGGGTTCCTGGATGGGCTGTTCCCCAGCGGTAGAAGGGGCCAGATCAGATGGATTGGGTACTGACACTGCTTCAGGCTCTGCAACTGCTTCAGGCTCTGCAACGGCTTCAGGCTCTGCAACTGCTTCAGGCTCTGTGACAGCTTCAGGCTCTGCAACTGCTGCAGGCTCTGCAACGGCTTCAGGCTCTGCAACTGCTTCAGGCTCTGCGACGGCTTCAGGCTCTGCAACTGCTTCAGGCTCTGCAACTGCTTCAGGCTCTGCGACGGCTTCAGGCTCTGCAACTGCTTCAGGCTCTGCGACGGCTTCAGGCTGTGAGACCCCTTTCGGCTGTGAGAGTGTTTGAGGCTCTGAGGCTGCTGCAGGCTCTGAAATTGCCTCAGACTGTGAGGCAGCTTCAGGCGCTGAAGCTTGTTCAGTCTGTGTCACCGTTTCAGCATCCAAATGCGGTTCAGGCTGTGAGACTGCTTCTGGCGCTGAAGCTGGCTCTGGCTCTGTCACCGGTTCAGTGCCCAGGGCTGGTTCAGGTTGTGAGGCTGCTTTGACCTCTGCGACTGGTCCATCCTTTGCGGCTGATTCAGGCTGAGGAACTGCTTCTGGCTCAGCAAGTGCTTCACGCTGTGACACCCTTTCAGGTTCTGTAACCGCTTCTGGCTGTGACACTTCTTCAGGCTGTGCATCTGTCTCAGGATCTGGTGCAGACTCTGCTTCCTGGTGAGGTGCATGGGCAAGGCTTGGCCCAGGCTCTGTGTCGGCCCCTGCTGAAACAGGAACCGGTTGAGCAGCATGCGAAGTAGCAGGTCTGGCAGCTGGTGCTGCAGCTGGTGCAGCAGCTGGTGCTGCAGCTGGTGCAGGAAGTGATGCTGCAGCTGTTGCATCATGCTGAGCCGACGGCCGTGCTGCAGCTGCTTCAAAAGCTGGTGCTGCCTGAGCAGCTGGCGTTGAAGTTAAACCTACGGCTGGGGCTGCAAGTAGCTCTGAAGCTGCTGCTGCAGCAGGCTGAGCTGGTGCAGAAGGTGGTGCAGCAGCTGTGTTTGGGGCAAACACAGGCGCAAACACCGGTGAGTAAGTGGGAGAGAAGACAAAGCTAGGGGCAGGTGCTGATCCTGGCACTCCCACTGCTGACTGACCTGATGCAGCTGCTGCAGCTGGTGCCGCATCAGCTGCCCTGGCAGCTGCCACAGGAGCGGAAGCAGGCACATCCGCGGATGCTGGGGACACTGCAGACTTGGCTTGGGATGCTGCAGGCTCTGATGGGGATGCTGCAGGCTCTGGTGCTGCAGGAAAGTCTGGTATGTCAGCATGTAGGGATGATGCCTGCTCAGAGCTTGCTGGCGCCCCTGTGCAAAAACATGATGTGGCATGAATATAAAAGCCAATACACTGAACTGTACAAGCCAGCGTGATGTTGACTTTGCCAAGACTGCTCAACAGGGACATTGTACGAACGCTTGCAGTAAGCACATTCGTTGACTGCAGACTGTCTAACAGACGCACGACCGATGTTTCTACACCCCTGTTGTTGCTGATAAACGTTACTGTACGGCAGTCAGCAGTGCTGTACGCCATGTAAGCAGCATCTTTCACAATATGCCCCGACACTTTCAGAAGATGTCAGGCGACAGTTGGCAACCTCATGTTGTCCTTCACAGGGAGGATGTCAGCATCACACACTGTCAAAGCCTGTGCACAATTATAGCAAATGCAGCATATACCAACCTGAGTGTTCATACACCTGGCCCACGTCGCTGTTGTCCAAAGCTGCAACTTCACCAACAGAAACTCCACTTTGGTCACTTAAGGGCTGCTCAGCAAGGGGCTGTTCCTGAGCAGCCTGCTCAGCAAGGGCCTGATCAGCAACCTGCCCTCTTTGTAGTAGCTGTGCTGCCCCAGGCTTGATTGCTGAAGAGCTGCCAGCAGCGAACTGCTCTACAGGAGGCTGATCAGCAGAGGGAGCTTGAGCGACTGCATTGGAGTTTGCCGTAGGCAAGGCCTCATCACCAGTGGGCAGAGCCTCAGACTCAATGGGCAGGCCTTCGTTGCCGTTGGGCAGGTCCTGATGGGCAGGCGGGGCCTCCTCACTGGGCTGACTGGCAAAGGGCTGCTCAGCAAAGGGGACCTCATCCACAGGCTGCTCACCAGGGACCTGCTCAGCAGAGCCCTGCTGCTCAGGCTGGGGCGGCTCCATCTGCCCTGCCTCCTCTGCAATGCTAGGCTCAGGCACAATGCTGTTGCTGCGCCGCACTCTGGACAGCCGACCCAGCAGTGACATGCGCCGAGGCGTGGTGGGGACTGAGTGCATCCCAGACGGCCTATGTGACAGCATGTTGGGATCACTGGCTGCCCTTCCCAAGGCCATCTCAGCCTGTCCAAGACTGCCCTGAGGCACCAACACTGGAGGCGCCCTGCCCCTGCCCCTGGGAGATGCAGGGGCTGACCGGGATACTAGCCCTTCTGAGCCTGTAGCCTGTTCAGGCACTGCTGCAACCATGCCCACTGCTGTTGCTAGGGGGATGCTGAATGGCTCAGGCATTGCTACTTGAGCATCAAGGTACAGGCTTGGGCTACGCCGCATGATGATAGACTCTTCTTGGGACTCTGCTGGGGGTCCTACAGACTGCTTGCCTGCCAGTGACTGTGCATCAGTCATGGCTGCACCTGCTGTGGACGCTGCACGGCCGCTGCTGCCACGACGGAGCAATCCTAGCAGAGATCTGCTCTTTGGTGAGGTAGATGATCCCTGTGACTGATCCCCTGAAGGTTGCCTAGCCAGCAGACTGGTGTCGCTGGCTGTTCTGCCAAGCACTGAGTCTGGTGCTGCTTTGATGCGGCGCAGGCGAGACATCAGAGACTTACGCTGTGGCTTGATAGGAGTTGTCAACAGCAATTCCGACTGCTGCCATGTGAGCAAGGCTGGCTCACTTGTGGATCTGTCCAGAGGTGCAGCCGGTTTCAGACTCCTTCTGGGCACAAGTTGACTTGCCTGTGCAATCACATAGCATGTCAGGTATCAAAACATAACCATCAGGTGTCCATTTCAGCATTAATGTCATTTGAAAGCAACACCAACAATCACGAGCACACACAGAAGGGCCCCGCCAATAGGATAACAAACAGAATGTGCCTGCTGAAGCTGCTGCTACGTACGGGAGAGCCCAAAGTGTCAAAATAATTTGCTGAATGACTGACATCCTTTTTGCATTATGTGCAGGTATATTGAAGTAGAACATGTGACTTACACGCACACAATAAAACAGCCTTGTATAGGCTTCAAAGTTGCACAATCGCTGATGAATTGCCTGATGAACTGACAGGTGTGCAGAAAGCATGTAGAAGCAGGTTTGACGATGCCTACATACTAGCTGTCACCCTCATAGCAACAGCTGTAATTGCAGGAGTGGCTGCATACAAGATCATGCAGCGGATACATCAAGTCTTACCACTTCCTCACACGCTGCTTTGTCAGCAGGCCCGGCATCAGCAGCTGCCTTAGCATCTGCCACAGTGCCCGCCAAGTCTGCAGCTATCATCACAGCTGTAGCATCAGGCTCATCACCCAAATGCTCAGGCTGCAGGTACAGATCTACTTCTTCTGTGGTGGTCAAAGGGCTCTGGTTTGTAGACGGTAAGGCTTGCCCAGTAGCATCCGACGTGGCAGCAAAAGATAAGCCTGGTGAGTCGTGCAGCACAGGTGTCACTGCTGGAGTCTCCTGTTCAACTGCTGCAGCTGCTTTTGGAACTTGTTGCCGAGCTTCTTCATGTGCTGCCAGAGGAGCTGAGCCAGCAGCTATTGGTGCTGCTTCTGCTGCTGTTTCTAGCTCAGCTGCATGAGCACAGCTTGACTCAGCTGGTGCAACTGCTGCTTCAGAAGCTGGCTGTGCAGCTGCAGCAGCAGCTGCCACAGGGATTGCTGCTGCCAATGGAGCAGCTGGTGTAGTACTTGGATGTGCTATTGCATCTGGTGAAAACAGTGGGGCAAACACAGGTGAACGTGTCGGCGCAAACTCCAATGCAAAGCTGGCAGCAGGTGACACCGCTGAGAGCTGCAATCCTACTTGAGCTGCTGGTTCTGAGGCAACATCACTTTTGGCAGCTGCTGTGGAAGCTTGGTCTGCAGCTGATGTGGAAGCCGCTGCAGTACTTTCTGGACCTGCGACAGGTCGGGTGACTGAAGCTTCAGAAGCTCCTATCGAAGCTGCAGATGCTGCTGCAGCATGCAGCTCAGCATTAGCTGCATTAGTCATCACAGCAGATGCTTCCAAGGCTTTGCATACAGGCTGAGGCAGCTCCGACATGGCATACGCCGAGTGGCCCTCAGCACTGCGGTCATGGCAAGTGGGCTCATAGGTGGCTTGTTGAGCACCAGTCTGAAGACTGGCCTTGTCAGGACTACCCTGTCTGGACAAGCTGTTGAGTGTCTGCAAACCATCCTGAGGGTGTGTTGCTGATATTGTATCAAGCTCGTCAGCTGTTGCAGCCGTGATACCTGCACGAAAGTCAGACGGCATCAGCTGCAGATTCCCACCTATGTTCAAGTACGGGGTGCTCCAGCAAGCAACAGCCCCATGCTGTGCTTGCACATGCTGTGGTCATAATCAATCACTGACTGAGTTGTTGCTCACCAGGATGTCGTGCTGCATGCTGTTTTGACAGCGTCAACCGTAAGCCTTGTGGTGTGTTACTGCTGTTCTCTTCCAAGCAAGGGGACTGACAAGCAAGCCGATGCCACTGCTCAAAAGACTTGGAAACAAAACAGAGGCTGTGGAAGGACCCAGCTAAGGTAAGCTTAGCCTTGTCAAGCCTGTGTCTGTAAACAATGCACCTGTACAGTTGCACAGAGTGCAGTCAGCAACAAGGTCTCCCTTAACATTAGCAAGCCTGGCACGACAGGACTTGCTCTCTCACCGCCACTGGTCGAACACGGTCTGCAATGTTGAAGTCTCCTGTTGTTGGGCAGCTAACTTGGGCGGTATGTCTGGCATGTCAGACTATTACCGACAGTCTGAACGACTTTGACGCGCGCGTGGAGTCCACCAAGTTCTAGCCGAAATCACAGGTTTCGCTCAATGGATGCTCGCCGAGAGCGCCTAAAGGTAGACGATCCATTTTGGTTCAGAGCATTTTGGAGAACCATTTTTCGAATAGAGAAAGGGAGTCAGTCATGACGCATCAGAAGCACAGTATATCTAACCCTAAACCCTAAGTTGCAAGAATTTGTGTTTGTCTCAACAAGCTTATGTGCTTAAGTAAACATATCTTGTTCAAGTCTGATAGAACAGATGAGAATACGTCATTCCAATTGGCAGGACAAGCGCAGCAAGAGTCGTACAGTAAATGAGTAGATGAAAGGTCATGTGGACATTACTTGCAGAAAGCACTGTTCAAATGGTCAAAGACCAGGAAGGTTTCTGTGCCACATTCACGGTGAATGCAATCGAAACGACAATCAGTGCCCTATGCAGCAGGTGGAACACTGTTCCAGGAACAGCGCCTGCTTTGTCCTTCTGGCAAAAACATTCCTTGTGGTTGCGGCGGTACACTGATACTGAGCCTCTGAAAAAGGGCTTGCAACTTCTAGAGTTTGGAGTCATCGTCGAGAGTGCACCTCTCTCCCTGTTGGCAAACGTGTAACGCTTGCACGTGCTTCAACGTGAGCACTGATAGTACACCTAGCAATGACTGGCCTCCGATTTACGACTCTTTGTGTCCTGTATCTTCGCCAGTCAGCATGGTCGACAACAAAATATGGGGCATGGCAGCTATTGCAGTTGCTGCAATGATCTTGCTGGTCGCAACTGGGCCCCCTCTCAGTGAGTGCTAGCTTCTCTTGCATCTCAGCGTCCGTTCGCTGCGCAGTGATCGTGTACTGTTGCCAGAGCATCACGTATGTTGTCTTTATTGAAGGTGCCTTCGGTGTATTGAAGGTGCCTTCGATGTATACACGCACACGACGTGCACTGTGAGCCCCTGATCAGTGCAACTTTGCACTGTAGGTCAACTCAAGCTATCCGTCATTCTGGCCGGAACCAAAGGGAGCTTTGGAGACACTCATGCGCACCTCAGTTCTGGTCATGACATACCTCTGCTGGGCTGGGGCTCCTTCCATGCCTCAGCAGAGGACGCAGTGACAGCTGTGCAAGATGCAGTGCATGCTGGATTCAGGGTAGGTGCAAGAGTGCCAGCTACTGTGTCTGCTAGTGAATGCTGGAGAAATTGGCTGGTGTGTGCAAGACATTCTGTTGCGCTGTAGCATGTGGATACTGCCAAAGCATACGGCAATGAAGAGGGGATAGGCAGCGGTCTTCAAGAGTTGTTCAAAGAAGGCACCGCTAAGCGAGAGGATCTGTTTATCACCTCCAAGCTATGGAACGACGACCACGCACCTTCGGCTGTTTTATCAGCACTCCAAACCAGCTTATCAAAGCTACAGCTAGACTACCTAGATTTGTATTTGATTCACTGGTGAGTGCATATCTGTTCATACTGCAGCTGCATAGTCATGTCATCGCCATTGCTACATGTGAACCAGAACATGCCAAAAGATGTTGTTCAGTACGCAATTTCTGTTCCTTAGCATTGAAACATAAGGCCCCCATATAACATGACTGTCATTGTTGTTTCAATCATGTTGCATGATCGTTGGCAACCTCTTGCTGGCCCCGACGGGATGTCTGGCGTCAGGAATGCTATCAGACCTGCTTGCCAGCCTGCCGCCATTACTCAGCATTGCATTGTGCTCTTTTCTTTTGAGAAGTCCTGTCCTGGTGTAGTACCCAGTCAGTAACATCCGGGGTATGCAAAAGGTTGATCACACAGGCAAGATGTGGCTGTGACCACCAAGCTGCGCTGCCACCCTGTGGTTTACATCACAGCGTACATGATGCGTGACACGGCAGACCATCTTTCAGAGGCCAGAGTACTCTAATGGGTACTTGTTGGCAGAGAAAGATTGCAATCAGTCAGGCAGGACCTGTGAAAAGCCTTTGAGAATAGTCTGCGGTCTACTTCTCCCCTTGTCATACCTACTCTCCTGTTGCTGCAGTCAACACATTGCCTTGGCCTTGCAGGCCTTCCTCGCTGGAGGCAGGCCCAGAGGTGGTACCCCCCTTCAATGAGACCTGGGCCGCCATGGAATCACTGGTGGACAGGGGTTTGGTCAGAAGCATTGGTGTCTCCAACTTCAGCCCTGAGAAGATACAGACCCTGCTCAAGACTGCTCGCATCCGCCCTGCTGTCAATCAGGTCAGACTGCTCTTGTGAGCATATGCCTGATCACCGAGCTCATGCTAGGTCATATGCGTCATGCTATTCATGCTAGCTTTGAAGACCTGGGTTGTTCATGCTGAGAAGCTGAGATGCAAATGACATGAGTTGTTACCTGCAGGGGAGCTATTAGCAATATGCGTGTTTTGCATGAATACACTGGTGGGCCAGCTGCTGTACAATGCAGCTGGAACACAATGAGGTGTCTGCAGAGACGCTGGTGCCTGTGTACGCTGCAACCGCGCTGATTTCATTGTAAAGCAGCACAGCAAAGTTGCGAGGCTGCAGCAATACATGTGCAGGTGGAAGTCCATTGCCACTGGCGCAATGACAGGACTGTTGAGTGGTGCAAGAAGGAGGGGATCCATGTGACAGCCTATGCCCCCCTCAGCAGCCCCCAAACCATGAGTCTGGAGCACAAAGATGTCCCCAACCTTCTCAAGGTAACATGCATTGCTGTGAACACCCCTCCCCTCCCGCCTCCCCCCCCCCCTTCCTTCCCCTGTGATTGCA
>JAABUP010008701.1_pt1 | contig 12828 bp, 17 predicted proteins | sample 5559201 | NCBI WGS metagenome assembly JAABUP01 (sample SAMN10711887, study PRJNA513373) | rock metagenome | isolation source: Antarctica rocks | place: Antarctica | reverse complement strand
CCTTGCTTGGCTGCCCCCATGTGGCAGTACACCAGCCCACACTTCCCACTCAGCATGCCACCCACCCTTGCTTGACTACCATCACACATGTCTTGTTCAAGGTATGCAGCTGCACTAGTAGTACCAGGGCCCAAGCTTGTCATGTCAGGGTCAAGCAGTATCTTGAGGCAGAGACAACTGGAAGATGAGGAAGCTTTTGTAGGGCAGTGCTTCCATGGGCAAAGGCTGACCAGGTGCTGGTGTTGGGCAGTCAGGGCATGCAGCCCCTCTTGATTGTGCTTATGGCAATTGAGCAGGGTAAATGCATATGAGCACTGCTTCTCTACAGCACCTGGCAATATTGGCTAAGTGGTTGACAGAGGGCGCAGAGGAGCGGTGATCCGAGACCGCCACCTCACCAACTCCCAGGCAGGTGTCTATCAGACACATGTCCCTCTGTATGCTGCCAGTAGCTGTAGGGCAGGGAACAGCATACCCACCACACCAGTGATAGCAAGTCATGCCACTGTCGTTCAAGCCTCTGCATTTTGCAACCAGATTCTCCTGCATTGCATACAATGTGTTGAGCATGCTGGCGGCATTTGCAGAGCAAGTGCTCCTTCTGCTATGAGCTGGGCTGATGACAAGGTGGTCATGTTGCACATGTGACAGTGGCTCTTTGGGCACCTGGCTCCTTGTTATAGTGTCTGTGCCCAACACTCCCACTGCAGTTGTGATGCCTGCGTCCAGGAAGTCACTGAGCTGCAAACAGTCAGACATGTCATCATGGGCTTAGGTGACAAAGCATTGTGCCGTATAGGTCATATGTGCTGTGTTGCCACAGTGTGGACGCTTGCTTTACCTGGGCCTCTGGACAGCGTGAAGCTGGTCCTGCTTCACCACCTCCTCCAGTCATGTGTACATGCATGTCGATGATGCCTGAGCACACAGATGTGTGTAATTTTATGCAATGCCTCCAGCAGACTAGGCTTGAAGCAACCTCCTGAGGGAGGCAGCATACTTTCACGTGACCCAAGCAGGTGCTGTTTCCTAAGTTAACAAGCCGCTGCACTTGCCGGATATACTATACGCGCTAATGTTGACACAAAAGGAATGCAATTGCAACCACAGGCGGCATATCGCGACAGCGGTGCGTTCGGAACATTTTCTTGTCGCTACTTGCGGCTTTCGGCACACCGAGCTGTTGGGCAGTGGTCTGCATCGTGCAGCGGTGAAAATCAAAAGCAGGATGTGGTGGTCAGCTTGCCATCTGCGTTGTGTAAGCACTCACCTGGTACGATCACGCACCCCTCCACGTCTTCTACGTGCAAGCACGACGTCAGGCTCTCGAACTCAGTTGCTTCTCCGTCAGTCAGGAGCCCCGCAATGCATGTGCCTAGGAATGCAGTACGTCAAACAAATAGCTTCCGACAGCAGTACTCTAAACGGTTTGAACGAGGCAACAACAGTGCACCTGCCTACAGGATGTGCCTGTGACCTGACTTGACCGGACAATATACCTCAGCTGCATTCTTGAGCAGTGTCAATGGGGCTGACATGAGGAGGTGCTCTGCAGCAGCGCAAACAGGCGATGTTCGCAACTGCAGATCGGGGAGAACATCATGACTGAAAGGTGACTAAGTGCACACATGGGTCAATGCTGTAGTCATATTGGCACATAAATGTCGGGCATGGCGGTAGCAATTGCTGGCAGCGGCAAAGTGAGCATTATATACGCCAAGTACTATCATAAGTACTACACGTCCCGCCAGGTAAAGTCGTTACGGGATGAAATTTTGGCCTCTCCAGATTGACGGGCTCTGCATTTTCAACTGCAACGACCATCTGTGTTGTGATCATCTGTGAGCCCGAGCGGAACATCGTATTGTTGTTCTGTATTGCCTCGATCATCTTACTCTCACACGATTCTGCTTACCACAATCGGCCGAGCTCAGCTAGCGTTCGTCTGTTTTGGCTAGTGAACCGTCTGCCAGCAACTCGAGTTACTCCTAAACTTGGCGACAAAACAGTGACTCCAGCAACTCCTCTGTCTTGCTTCAGCAGCCCTCCTGCAGAATTATTGTTTGATCGCTCATCGCAGCCACAGGCATAAGCTTTAAATTCTTGAGAGGTGAGTTTCGCCCGCCTTGCAATCTGAAATAAACAATCGCTTGGTACCCAAGAAAGTATGACTTCAGCGGTGTTTTGTTGCACGCTAAACGACACGTGTGTACTATACGCACCGCACCTTGATGCCTATCATGGTTTTTCGACTTCAGCAAGTCCTTGCCTTGTTCACCCCGCTCACCGACACTGCGTTGGTTCTTGAAAGTCAGTTCTTGAAAGTCAGAACACTCCAAACACTGCAAACAAGCGGCGCATTTTTTGACGAACGCTGCACTCGGAATGACTGTGGCTTTGCACACGGCGTTGCACAAAACGTAGTTTACAGATAACATGCTGTTGAAGCGAAGGCACCTGACCCTTTAACTTTGAGTATATTTATACAGAGTCTTAGACCTCCTTCACATTCAGCTAAAGCCAGACTTGCATTGCCCTGTTCAGGCATGGCTATGCAAGTGGCAGCCCGAACACCAAAGCAGCTGGGATGTTTTGGCACTCGCGCGTGGCCCAGGCCCTCTGGAGGAGTTTCAGCAGTGTACACAGCAGCACTGTTGCCACAGGTGATTCATATCTGTGCATGATGTTGAGCTTGGCTCGCCCTGAGTTATGGACACTTTTGAGCCCTTGCAAATACGGATATAATCATCGTGCCCAGCCCAAGGACACGTTCAGAAGAAGCAGTTCTACATCGTTGTGTTGCAGTTCTGATTCATGTGGCTTTTGTGCTCAGGGCTGCATTTGGTTCATGCAGGTTGGCTCTGCTTCACTGCTGTTCCCAGTCAGTCCATCTCCATCTGAGTCTGCCAAGACACAGCCACGCACCTCAGAACAAGTCAGGCTGCTGCAAGACATGCGACTGGCAGCAGTCCTTGCACATGCCTCTGTAGCTCAGCCACAGCCGGCTTCAGCCTGCATCAAGCTTCAAGGCTTTGATGATCCACAAGTGGCTTTCTCAGCCAAGTCCACAGGGCAGCTGCTGCAGTCCTTGGCTGTCTTCAGGACATGCTCTGTCAAGCCTCTGGTCCAGAACGCGGATGTGCTGCTTGCAGCCGCAAAGAAGGTGGTGGGGCCTACAGTGGTCACTTCTGTAGTCCGCCATACATTCTTCAAGCACTTCTGTGGAGGTGAGTTGATGTCCTGAGCTCGGCGGATGGTGTATCCCAGCAGCAGCCATACTGGCTTTGAGGTTCAATGCAGTGCATCAGGATCAAGCTTGCTGCAACATGCATCTTATGCTGCTATGTGTGCAGAATCTGCAGTTTAGTATTGCTGCAGCTTCATTGTGTAGCAGCCATACACCTTAGCTTAACACTTCTTCTGTTGCTTTGCCTGTTGCCCCTCTTGTACGGGTATAGCTGCCAAGCTGTTTCCCTTTTGTTGTTGTCCAGCTAAGCGTGACACCTGTCACTGACTGCTGTGTGCTTGTGGCACAGGTGAATGTGAGCACACTCTGAAGCCAACTGCTGACATGCTGCGTCAGCATGGCATTCGCCCCATCCTCAACTATGCAGCAGAGGACGATGTCAGTGATGCCCCCACAGCTGTGGAATGTGCAGATGCTGCAGCTGAGAGAGCAAGTGACTGTAACTTGCGCCCATTCCTGAAGAGTGTGGAGGATGCTGGTGACAGGGAGGGCAAGGGTTTTGTTCAGGCTAAGGTAAAATAAGTATCCAGCTGCACAACAGATCTGCAGTAAACACAGTTGCTAGCAATGCTGCGCTGCAGGACACAGCTGCAAACCTGCTCCAGTGCAGTTGCAAAAAGCGCAGCATGATGAGCCATTCTAGTGCTCTGACTGATGACTGTTGTGTGATTGGGCTTGTGAATCTCATTCAACCTATTATTCTCAGGTCATGCTGCTCACAAAATGCAGGTTTGGGTAGAGATGTGGCTGATTGCCTTGCCAATGCAATCAAAAAAACTTTCAATGCTGCAGGTGACGTGTCTAGGCAACTGTGACATGATGAAACACGTATCGGCCCATTTTACCTCTGTCAGCCGAATCACTGGGCACCATGTGGAGGACCTGCGGGCCTGCCTGGCAGCAGTGCTGAGTCCTCACCACCTGCACCTGTTAGACAACATGGTGTACCGCATGGAGAGCATTGCAGAAGCTGCAGCATCCAAGGTACATGTTCTGATATTGACCTGCACAAACAGGCATGCGCACATTTGGCCATCAACAAAGACACCATACAGCTTGGCTTCCGCCTGAGACTCATACTTTGCAATGTGCACTTGCTACAGCCTGTGTGATCTGTAAGGCGAATGCAAATGTGTTCAAGGCATAACGCAAGTGGGGTGGTGTGCAGGGCAATGTGAGGCTGCTGATTGATGCAGAGCACTCCTACATGCAGCCTGCCATTGATGCAGTGGCCATCCACCTCCAGGCCAAGTACAACAAGCAGACTCCAGTGGTCTTCAACACCTACCAGTGCTACCTGAAGGACTCACACCAGAGGCTGGCAGCAGACATCAATCTGGCCAAGCAGAAGGGCTTCCTGCTGGCTGCCAAGGTAGTCAGGGGGGCCTATATGCACCTTGAAAGGGACAGGGCTGCAGAGATGGGGTACCCCAGCCCCATTCAGGACAGCCTTGAAGACACTCACTTCAACTACAACAGGTCAGCAGCTCAATATGGTTGAGAAACGACCACCATTTGTACAAGGCTCCTACTCTGGGTAGCTTGCTCTGAGTATTAGCTGTGTCACAAAGCTGTCTATCACAGATGGCTGTGGCATTGGCTGTGCATAAGCTAGTATGTCCTCTTCGTTGACAAGGAAATGTCAGTGCTACCTCATAATAAGCTGAAGTGAGTGATCAGCTGTGCAAGGTGAAAGACTTGTCATGGGTCATGACGTTTGTGTTGAAAACTTGCAGGTGCATTGGTGAAATGATGAGGAGCTGTAAAGACGACAAGTTTGAGATGATGGTGGCCAGCCATAACCAAGCCTCAGTGGAGGCAGCAGTAGCTCTCATGCATGACCTGGACATGCACCCCACCAACAGCGGTGTGCACTTTGGGCAGCTGCTTGGCATGGCCGACCACCTCACCTACACTTTGGGAGGCAATGGCTACCAAGCTTACAAGGCAGTGCCTTATGGTCCTGTGGAAGAGACAATCACCTATCTGCTACGGCGAGCCAAGGAGAACAGTGACATGCTGGGCGGAGTTGGAAAAGAGACTGCAATGCTCAGGTCTGAGCTGTGGCGGCGAGTAAAATGTAACAACCCAATAACACAGTTCTTCAGTAAGCAACCAGCTGAAGCCATGCTTGCTGGCACTGCCTAAGCTGTGATATGGTGCCCAATTGGGAGTCAGGCTTGATGTATACTACTACCAATTTCGTTGTTGCTTCTGAGCACAGCTTGTATGCTATGTGACTGTATGACCAAGTCAGCTGACTTCAAAGTTTGGGAATTTGATTCAGGACCCTATTGGGTCGTTCAACTGAACGCAGATCTATTGACTATGTCAATGTCAGATACGTGTGATACAGGCTTTCAATGTATGTACAACGTTAAGGGCTGAGATGCCCTCTCATTTCTGTACCATGTATGTTGCCCATTGCGACATACCACTTACAGGCAAGTGTAGACTTTGTGCTTGTGCACTGTAGGGCTAGTTGCCACTGAGTTAAAACATATATAGGTCTGCAGCTGGACATGCACTAAAGTAATCAGTAACAGTGTATATAAACATCAGGTGTAGCTAGGCCTTTCTGTACGCAACCAGTTGAGTCCTATTGCAGACTTGGCAGATTCGCTCAGCTGTTTAGTACAATTATTGTAATGCTGGATACCAGGTGAAGCAAAACAGTGTGGATGTCCTTACACACTGTGTTGTAACAAAGATGCATAGTGCAAGTAACTGTGCAATACAATCTGTGAAGTCGATGCTCTATGTGTAGATCACTGGCCAATGTGTACCTGACTTCAAGCATGCATGCTGCTGCACATACTAGATTGAGCGAGGCAGCCCTTGTATTATGCCAAGCAAGGGTGTTCAACTGGAAGCCGTCCTCAGATTCACAACTGAGGAGAAAAGGTCGTCAAAGTAACGTAATTTTGCATTGAGCACAACATGCATGCCCTATCAAGCAGGGGCAAAAAGAGGTTTGCATGCTATAGCCTTCTGCAGAAATACACAATTCAGAACAAAATTGATAGCGTCACAAAAGTAGCATGGCTTTAGGATGTGTATGCTGCCAATTGGCCTATGAAATATGGTGCTGCTCTGTCACAGACGCACTTGCTGTAGATCAAGATCCACTGGTCACTACTGTGCCAGGCAGCCTTGCAGTGCTTGGCAGGAGACATGCCCATATGTTGCAAGATCATTGTTCCCGTACAAACACAAAAGTGCCATTCTGCGCCCGGCCAATAAGCATATTTTCATCCAAGAAAGAAAGCAGGTATTCACCAACTCCTGACCGTCCTTGCCTGCTTGCAAAGGGCAAGGGAACCTTGAGATTGGCCTGCAGCAATAGGCGCAGAAGAACTGAAGTTTGTGTCTGCCGCCTATGGCAAAGATATAGCAAGGGGCACAACACCCAAATAACCAGCTCAGAAAGCAGCTGACAGACACATCAAATTAGCATGGTAGCAATATGTTGTTAGCATCTAACCTCTTTGATGGCTAGCAATATTTGCTGTTGAATCCAGCCCCGTGGCAGGATGGCGGGTGCAATCAGGGCTTCTGTCAAAGATGTGATGTGCACGTCACTGAAGCCAGCTTCTTGAAAGCGCAATGAAATTCTACGAGGGCTAGAAGCTTCATAGTTCACCCCCACACAAAACGTAACTCCATCACCTGCAGTGGAATTGTGTCGCGCTAAGATGGTAAAGCTACAGAGCAGGCCTTTTCAGGGGGTACTATATTGTTGATACACACTGCGTATGGTACACACTGTATGAGGAGTGTATCAGACCTTAGTGTGCATTGAGCTGTGCAGATGTGTTGATGGGTGATATGAAGCCATTGCACTGCCCGTGGAACAGATTGAACTTATCTCGTTTTCACAATGAAACAGAGACAATATGATCAGTGGCATACGTGGACATGCCTTCTTCTAGCAAAAATGGGACACTGGCTTTGATGATGTTCTGGCACAGACCAGACTCCAAAGAACCAAATCTCTGATAAACATTGCCTATCCTGACTGGTGAGAATGTGTCAGCAGGCCTGACCAAGGGTGCCTACAAGGACAAGCAGACCTGGCGTTGCAGCATAGGAGCAATGCTATACCTTCTCACAAGCAACTTGAGGCAGCAGGCAGACAACATCATGTGCAGGCTGTGGCTGTAAGCAGTCAAGTCAGGACAAGTGCACCTGCTCCAGGAGAAAATGCATACCACATCAAGAGCTGTTGTGTATATAAGCCTCCAGAGGCCTTGAAGCTGTTGAAAATCAACTTCTCTACCAAATGCCTCCAAGTCAATCTATGTGTACACACACACAGCATCGTGATTCCAGTGGGTTGGCATACTGAGGCATTGCCAACAATGACCGTGAAGCTTACAATAGCTTCCTCTACAACTGCTCGCTGTGTAGGAGTGATCAAGCCACCTCTAAAGGTACCAGCTGTTGCAAACTGCAAAGCTCGCTTAGCTTCGAGGACACCTGTAGTTCATGTGCTCGTGACAATGCTTGTTCAATGCATCGGTCTGACAGCAAGAGCGGGCAAGTCTTCGTGAACTAAGATTACCCTCTTTGCGCTTTGTCTGCTTCGACTGCTGACGTGTCTGTGCAGGCGAAACAGCCGCTCGACGAGCATTTGTCGATGGCTCCGCCTGAGGCTTGGCAACATTCACGCATGGTACACGGTGCCCGGGCACCGTCCTTCCACTGCGAAAGCGTGCCTGTAGCTTGTAAGAGATCGTTTGTTTGTCTAAAGTCAAGGCGGCGTTGGGGCAGGCCAAGCCTTGGGTCATACTACAATGGTTCAGATGTGACTGGCGTCTCGTGTACGGTAAACAAGCACAGAAAAGGCTCATCAATATCAGCCACGAACCTGACAGCAGCACAGGGACGCAATGGTCCCGAGTTGGAACAACGATTTGGTGCTTGCTCCGAAACCAATATTTTAAGTGGTCAACGTCGCACAACGTCGCACAAAACCACTTTCTTGTAGCCAAACCTGGACAAAAGTGCCGTATCTGCGTACCCATGGTATTTGCCGTTGTCATTGCGGCATTGGTGACGGTCGTTTCCAGCTGGGTGATTTGGCAAATCTATCAAGTGTACTTGCAAAGTCTGCAACTTTCGCCGATACCAGGGCCACCTGCAGCGCCAGGATGGCTGAATGCTGTGCTTGGAAATCTTTCAGACTTGTCAGACAATCAGTACCACCGCACAACTACAAGGTGGTCCGAGAAGTATGGTGGAGTCTGTAGACTGCGTTTTTTAAATAAACACGTAAGTTGCATATATATCCTGCGTGCCTGTCCCTGTCTGCAAAGTCTGCTGCAAAGTATCAGACACTGTTCATGCCTTCTGCCTGCAGGTTATTCTCATTGCAGACCCAGTAATAGCTTGCGAGATGTTGAAGGACAAGTCTATGGACAAGAGCACAAACGCATATGCGACAATGAATGCAGTAAGTCACAGATGTTTGTGCAAATTGTTCTACTCAAGATTGACACCACGACGTGTGACTTGGGTTCTATGCAGTTGTTTGATGATAAAGGTCACAGCGGCTTGTTGACGAGTCAAATGACTCCTCACTGGCGGGCGGTACGCAAGGCAGTTGCCTCTGCTCTCAGCCCACAGACCTTGAGGTGTGATGCTGAGACCAAACTTTGGAAAATTTGCACAGTCAGCGCCTCTGCAACTGTTGCTTGGACACCAGCACCCGTCCTTTTTGCTGTTTCAGCCAAGATGCAGCTATTCATATCTTTGCACAGGGCATCCTTTCCAAAGCTACGCACTGTGGCTCAGCGTCTGGTTGAGAAGGTGAGGCTGCATGGGCCAGACCTTCCGGTAGACATGGACCTGCTGTGTGCCCAGCTGTCCTGGGACATCATTGGTGAGCCACGCTTTGCAAACTACCATGGGCAACTCACTGCAGGTGTGGTGACGAGAATTTCCTGTTCTCGTCACCACACCTGATACTGTCTGCCAGCTCAACTTTGTGCATATGCTACACTGCATTGTGTATGTTAACCCTCGCAGTGCATATGCCTGCCAGCGAACACTTCATTGTGTGCATGCAGGCATTGTGGGGTTTGACACAGACATGGGAGCAACCAAAGAGACTGGGCATGATGCATCTTCTGGCACCATTGCAACTGTCAGAGCTGGAATGCAGGAAATTGAGCAGCGCTGGGGGCAGCCCTACCGTGCTGAGTTGTGGAAGTATCTCTTGCCAGTACGATAGTTCAATGAACTGCTATCAACAACTCATCTATGGACTACAAGCAGTTCTGATCAGGGCTGTCTTTTTTCATGTAGCAAGCTGTCACATGATATTTCATGTGTTTCATGGCTGGTTGCCAAATTGCTAGGTTCTTTGCATTTACAAATGCTGAAGGCAGCATCAAGTGGTGCTTCTTCCAGCAGGTCCTGACACACTTTCTGACTGACACTGCTCCTGAAGTGACCTTTTGGTTGCCATGACAGGCTGCACGTAAGGGAGAGCGAGATTTGAAAGCTGTCCATGTCATTATACGCGATTTGCTGACTAAGCTCAGAAAGGTGGATCCAGAGTCTCTGGGAAACACGATAGCTGGGCAGCTGCTGCGCTTGAAGGATCCTCAGACTGGGCAGCTCATGAGTGATGACGTGCTCATGCCAGAGATTGGCACTATGTTCCTGGCAGGCTTTGAAACCTCTGGCCACACTGAGGCTTGGGCATTGTGAGTTTGCAGCAGGGTTTTTGGCTTGATATGCTTTCACAGCTTGTATTGCCATATCAACATGCTTACTACCATGAAGGGATCTTTCGCAATCGTTATATCAAAGAACTTCTCCGTCAAAAGATGATGGTGCAGCTGTTCAGGCAGGAATGTTGGAACTGTCTGACTAGTGTTGCTTGGGGCCTTGACTGCACTGACATAGGACAAGGTTTGCATGTAGCTCAAGGGGCACTCTCCAGGCAAAGTACCAATTGCGTGTCACCTTACGCATCTGGCAAACATGGATGCAACATGTGCACAGGTACTTGTATATGTTGTACTTAGGTACTTGATCAGTCAGCATCCAGAGGTGGAGGAGCGCATCCTGCAGGAGCTGGCAGAGCACCAGCTGATGCCTGCCAAGGACGGCAGCCTGCACGACATGCAGTATGAGGACCTGGGCCGCCTCACCTACCTCAATGCTGTCATCAAGGTACTGCACAAGGCTCCACCTCATTGCAAGCTGTGCTTCTTGAAGCATGGTACCATATTGACATTGCAGACCTGCTGTTGCCCATCAACAGCAGGTCTGCCGATCACATTGCTGGCATGTATTTACATGAGCTGCAGGCTGAATGTTGGTCTCACTGAGCGGCTGAGTGCAAGCAGTCACTGTAACTACCCGAACCAATCTAAGCATACCTGCTGTGTTGCAAGATGCTGTTGCTCATGGTATAGGTTGTTGGGCTTGCAGCATTCTGATGCTTTCAGCTTGGAGAACCACTGCTGCATTGTTACACACAAACGTCTGTTATGGCATCATCGTTTCCATCTTTTTCAGCACTTCAATTGATGCTGAGCCTTGTCTCCTGCACTGCTGTCATGGTGTGTGACTGCAGTGCCACAGATGTGCGGTGATATAAGCTTGTTATCACAGCATTGGCTGATACATCAACTGAACTGCAGCAAATTTTGCAATTGACCCCATAGTCAATCTGTATGCCAGCTGTCTGTTAGTTTGCTATGCAGCCTTATCACCAACAGCAGCTTGACATTCACATAGCTCTCCCGCCCAAAAATAAAAGAACAAGAAGAAACGGCAGCTTGACATTCACATTGTGAGTGTCGAATTTGGGAATGCAGGAAACATTACGCATGTACCCAGCAGGCCCCAGCACAGATCGGCTGGCCCACCGCGATATGCATGTTGGGGGCTACTTTATACCCAAGGGCACCATCTTCTGGATCAGCCTGTACACGATGCAGAACCTGCCCTCCATCCATGAAGATCCTGCTGCCTTCAAGCCTGTAAGCACTGTGACTTAGTGTTACTGTTCATGCAATGTGCCGTGATTGCTATGTCGTCCTGACATTGCCTGTATCAGTCGTGGGGATTGCCATGATCATTATGTGCTGCAAGGACCACAGGATTGTGCTCAAGTAGCGCCATATTTGCTTACAATCATGTTGCTGAAGATACACTTGTGTTATGTTACTGGCCTGCACATATCTGCTGCTGCTGGCGTTTGTTGTTGTTTGGCCCGTACTGGATGGTAGCAGCTTGCATGGGGTGGCTCTGCACAGTGCATGAGCAGGGAAGCCCGTCATAGTCAGTGCATTTGTTGTGCTGATCTTGTGGCTGCTAATGCTTGTTGCATTGCCAGCTGCTGTGGACTCGGCTAGGCAGATGAAGAGTCTTGAACCCCTGGCCTTGAGATAAGATGGCTACCACTTCATACCATATTAGCGTTTTGCGTTTGTATCCAAGACACTCTCATGCTGAGGCGCATTCCTTTGTCACTACAGGAACGTTGGTTCGATCCAGACTATCTTTATCTGAAGACCGCATCTGACAGGGTGTCACCACATGTATCTGATTCTGGTCAAGCCAAGCCCCATAGCACAGCAGGTGACAGCTCACACAAGCCTAGATCAGACTCAGAACAATCAGCTGATGACTCATGGGTGGATGTGGGAAAGCAGACTCAGGCAGCTGCAGGAATAAAGGAGCCCTTGAACCAACCAAAGCGCTGGTTCCCTTTCTCAGAAGGGCCACGCTCATGTGTAGGACAGACCCTGGCCAATATGAATGTCACAGGCACATTGGCAACTTTGCTGGCGCACTATCACTTCAGATTGGCTGATCAGGTACTGGCTGTGATGTTGGATATCACTGAGTCAGTTGCTTTTCGAGTTGATTGTTTCACACATGACTTGCTGATGACCTTTCACTGGTGTGGAGAGCTTATTCAGTGTCTGCCTGAAAATGAAACAATATCATGCACTAAGCACTAAAGGCCTTGACATGATTGCAGATGGGAGGACCCAAAGGCGTTCAGGAAAGCGAGAGTGTCGCAATTACCTTGGCTCCCTCTAAAGGCCTCTTCATGCATGCAGAGTCCAGGCTCATTATGTAAGATGTTTACAATGAAATAGAATGCTAGCAAAACAATACAGCTTGTTTCATGAATAATGACCCACACATATGCACAGCTGTATACTGTCCATTCAGATCATGACAACTTCTGCAATACACATCTTTTGCTTACTTTTCCGAAACTAGATGATACGCCTGTAGTCAACAAAAAGTATGCAGGAGAGACGTACCTTTCCATAACAAGAGATGAATAAAAGCACAAGGAGAAGGCGGCTGAAAGAGAGAGAGAGAGAGAGAAGAGTTTTGCAAATGGCCTTCCACTTGGCGCTTGTGGTTTCTTTCGTTGCATGTATGTGTAATGAATAGCCCAAACAAGTGGGGGGTAAAAACTAGGTCTCAGGAGGCAACGTTCTTATGCCTCTGTTGGGTGGATCTGGACACTGTTTTGATTTTTTTGGTGAAGCGGGGGGGGGGGGGGCGTGTCCAGGGGAGTTGTCCACCATCAGATGTGG
>JAABUP010008700.1_pt1 | contig 12830 bp, 13 predicted proteins | sample 5559201 | NCBI WGS metagenome assembly JAABUP01 (sample SAMN10711887, study PRJNA513373) | rock metagenome | isolation source: Antarctica rocks | place: Antarctica | reverse complement strand
GTCTTAGTCTTGTTCAGAGACATATGAATAGGGTGTATGTGATAAGTGATGAGAGAATGAAGAGTAGGAGATTGGGAGTGTGAATGAATGAATGGGTGGAGGGACGATGGGATGAGTGGGATGAGTGGGATGGGATGAGTGATGGACAGACAAGCAAACAGCAACAGCAACAGCACACGGTAAAGAAGATGAGCTGAAGTGATGAAGGAGGACAACAGTGATGGTGGTGATGGTGACAGTGATGACAACAACAACAACAGTGGGTGTACATGTGATTGTAGAGGACCTGGAGTGTCGGTGAGTGTGGGTGTTTGTTCATGCGATGAACTTGTCTGAACTCGTCTTGCCTTACTAAACGCACGGATGGAATATCCCGTGAATAAATATTGATGAGATGAATTGAATGACGACAGCGAGGTTGGATTGCTGCCGTAGCGTTGCGGTGCTGTGATGGACGTTTTCGTGGTGTTTATCTACGTTGGTGGTGTGATACGACTACCTGGCTAGATCATGTGGGACGGTGTCTTAACCCCTGTGCCAGTGTACCGTGCCCGTTTCGGAAACGCATGCGTGGTCCTGAAAGCCCCGCTCCGAACATAAACATGGATGAGAGTCACGGAGCACGACGTGGGGTAATAGATATGTAGTTATCGTACAGGATATCAAGAGGAAAGAAACGCGAGTGAAAGACTAGCCGGGCAGTGAGGTAGGTAGGTAGGTAGCTAGCTGCCTAAGGAGACTCGAAACGCCGTATGATATGTTTGTCTTTCTTCCCTTCCTGATGAGTCGGACATTGGTATATTTTGAAAAGGATGGCAAGGAAGGACTGTCAGGGACCGAGACTCGTCCTCGGATTAATAGTACAGGTGTAATACTCAATCGGCCATAGCGCCATGCGCGCCAACGTTCAGGTCGATGCTAGGGGTGATTTCGAATTCCATCTCCATCTGTATCTCCAGTTCTTTGCTCTTACTTTCATCTTCGCGTTCTGCATCTGCGAGTTCCTCCCCACCGATACCGTTACCAATACCATTGACATCACCCTTCCTCTCTTCGACCTCCACGTCCTCGACATCCTTCTTTTCCTGATCGACTCCGGCCCCACCCACTACATCAGCAAGCTTACTCCTCGTCCTCCTCCCCAACTTCCCACCTCTAGCACCGTTCCCAGGTGTTGGACTCCCTAGGTTCAGATTTTTCCCACCCCTCCGAACAGGCGTACTCGTCCTCCTTCCAACCCTCCCAAACGGCCGGCCTGGACGTCTCCGAGTCGTGGTGCCAGGCACGGGAGGGAAGATCTCGAAGCGCGTTGGTGGGATCGACGATGATGGTGTGGGTGTTTGACATGCGTCGCCGTCACTGTTGAGTTTAGGGGTTGATGTCGATGGAAGTTTTGAGGGCGAGGTGGGCTTGTTGATGGGCAAGGGAGAGTAACCGGGAGTTGAGGGCGGTGGACCGGGCACAATGGTTTCGGGGATTGGTATATCGTTTGGGTCGTTCGTTTTGGGTGTAAGAGCGTCGTTGGTAGTGTCGTCGAGTTTATGATTTTCTTGTATTTCCTGATTGTTGGTGTCGCCGTTGACAATTACTTCGGCATCTTTGGTGTCCTGGCTTTCGGTTGCGGTGGTGAGCTGTATGCCTCCGGCTGGAGAGACGTCGTCCTCTTCACCTTCGCGTGGCGCGAGTGTCGGGAGAGGTGGCGCGCGCTCATAATGGGCGAGGTTGCTTCTACCCATGATGTAGGGTGTCCAGACAAGGGCTTCCGGATTTAGTTGGACGTAGCCTTTGGCTTCCCAGCTCTCAATACACTGCTTAAAGTATGAACAGTCGAGCCTCAATGCGTATGTCCGTGTTACGGGGTCGCGGACAAGAGCACGTAAGCCTTCGAGGGCGGAGACGATATCGTCAGCTGTCATGCCCGTGCGATCGGAAATGTCGGTAATACTGAGAGGTATTTTTTGGTTTAGAAGTTGATAGGAGAGGACGAGTCGCCAGTAATTGCGGTAGGAAACAAGACCCATATCCGAGAGCGGTTTCTCTGGAGATCCGCTCTTGCGCTCCACTCGTGTGAGGAGGTAGGAGAAGTCGATGAGTAGGTTGCCGTATCCTTTACGTTGATGTATGGGTAAGGTGAGGATGCAAGAGACGTTATTCTGACTGCTTGGCCGCTTTTCCTTCGAGAAGTAGCCAACAAAATGACAACCGAATTCATCGTACTCGGTCATGACGTAGAACAAGAAAGGCTCGACGTCGTAGTACAGTGTTTTGGATCCAAGGAATAATTTGGCGAGAAGGCAGAGGTTTTGACAATACACAGGATTTTTGCGTCCATCAACTTCAAAGACCGATATTGATCCATCACGATAGATCTCGTCACCTGGTGGATGCTTTGCTGGACATTTAAGTTTGTGCCGCCAAGCGACATAATCCGAGTTCATGTATTTCAGGCAGAATTCACAAATGTAGAGTACCCGATTCCGGCTGTACTCTTCAGGATACGGCGCCGCATACCAGGTATCAATCTCCCATCCACCAAAACTGATGCACTTGATCTTGCTAGGTGGCCCCGCAACCTTTTGCGATGTTCGACTGGTCTGTTCCCCCTGGGTCTCGCTCAAGATCGCTGCCTTTTGCTTCCACTCTTCTTCCGCTTGCTGACGGGCATCATCGAAGCGTTTGCGATCAGTCGCTTGGGGGAGAGTCTTTGATGTGTCTGCGTCGACCTCAGATAAAATCCCGCCGTAAGGCTTCGACTTGAGTTCGTCATTTTCTCGTTCGTGAAATGAGTAGAGACCCGTTGCGTGTTGTGGTGGATATGACGGAGCAAAGTGTGTATGATGTACTTCGGATGCTAAACGCCTCCCCGGCCGGCGTCGGACTTTCTTTGGTTGTGAGTCAACAAAGGTCGAAAGCTTGGATGGATCGATATGAAGTGCGAGAATTATGCTAGTTCTCTTTTGTCTTAAGACTGAGACTAGCCCATTTCCCACCCTTCTTGGCCTTTGAGGCCTTGAGGGGCGCGACTTGTTCACTGCCTCCAAATCACCAACATGTTCATCAACATCCTTTGGCATGTGATTGTCCTCTTCATCATCGTCCGCCATGGTAAGTGAAACAGACCCATCTGATTCCGACCCCGCATTGGGGCGTTTTCTCCGTCTCTTCTTTGGAGTAGTTACTCGTTCCTCGACCACCTCAGAGGAGGCCTTTCGCTTTCGCAGAGAACGGGATCCGTCCATCGGATCATCATCAAGGATGAGATTGTTGAAGACAGAGTGTGATCCAGGTCGAGGTGCACCACGTTGAGCAGGAAGTAAGTCCCTTGCAAGCTTTGGGGCAGAAGATCGTCTCCGCGAGATGGAATCTTCTGGGTTGTCTGGTTCCAGGGCATTCTCGACACAATTTGGACATCGCCATTGTTCCGCATCTACAATCAGTCATTGGCATCTATCATCTGCGTTCAATTGATCAAGAACCGAGTTTGATTTACCTTCATCCTGTTTGAGAGACTTGGCGTCCCGAGCGCATTGCCGATGTGCTGCAAGGCGGTTAGAAAATCCGAGGGATCGACAAAGCTAAGCTTTCAAAGCCGCAACTTACAATTATCTCCACAAACAGCACATGCCATGTATTCTTCGAACTCTTCGCTTGGGTCATGCTCTTCATCTTGGCTGCAGAATCTGCAATCTGTAAGCTCTATTCACCCTAAAACAACATTTTCACTCACATGCAGTTGTTGCGATTTGACACCTCTACTTCGCCTTCTTCCGCGCCTTCATTGGCGGCTTCCCATTCTTCCTCCACACCCGACTCCGCATCGCTTGAACCTTTGCTTGAGTCTTCCTCTTCAACATCACTTTCTTCGTCTTCCGAAGCCGCATCGTCCGGCTCCACTTCCTCTTCACTTTCCAAGTCCGCCTGGCCAGCCGGTATTTTCGCAGCTCCAACTCCTTCCCCATCGTCATCGTCATCATCCACCTCCTCGCCTTCCGCATCCGCGTCGGAAACCTCGAGATCGTCCTCAACAGTGTTTATCTCTGCGTCCTGCACTGGATAGTCCGTCTCAGGATCATCTTCACCTTCCGCATCCAAGTCACTGTCGACCATGCTGTAGTCGAGTTGTTCATTTCCACTATCCAGTTGAGCGGCCTCCACTGCCGCCACCGCGGCCATGGTATATGTCACCGTAGCCAGCTTGGAATCTGCCACAGAGAGGATCCTTTGACTATTGATAGCCTCAGCTTGTACGCTGAGCGCAGCTATGGCTCAGATAACGGAGGGGTCATGAGGTGAGCTTCGTCGCGCTTCGTAGTACCGTGCGAGTCCAATGCGTTCTCCAGGTTAGGAGTGTGTCCAAAACTCGTAAGCTTGTTATTAGACTTGGCCATGCGCTGTAAAAGCTTAGAGCCACCTTGTAGCTACCTGCGGAATCACTACGTATAGATGATCTGTCAGTGTCAGCGAAGTTCGCCCAGTGATGGCTCAGTCAAGAAAGGGCGCGAATGTCAAGGCACAACGGGGACACTTCAATGGTATTTGCGCGACTTGACTCACTGTATCGTAGTATCCGACGCGTGAAACTCCAGCGAGATGCGACTAAGATCGTGTCTGGAGTTTTGGGAATGATTTCCCCGTAACCCCTTGGGCTTGAGAGGTGTCGTCAAAATCGCTGACTAAGGTACCATCTCGGTCGCTGTAACCTCACTCCAACTTTCATCGCCAACAGCGAGCAAAACTCCCAGAATCCAGGGTTGGTCACGTAGGTATTCATTCTTCGATGCTCTCCATAATGGAGTTAGACTAACGAAATTTGCAGGGTCGTGAATAAGCCCTCCGCCATGGGTGTTCCTTTCGAATCGCTGCTCCCGTATGGGGTTATGCTGGGAGTGCGTCAACGTTGTCCGGATCGAACAGTACATTGCTGACCTTTCCAAGATGTTCGCCGTCACTGGAGCAGGTCTTTCAAAGATCAGACACATGCAGAACGGAGGGAAGAGAGCAAGGCATTCGGTTGATCAATGGGATAGGGTGGGTTCTGAAAGCCCCACTTGATCTTAGTATAATGGCTTATTTTGGACAGCAAAGTACATGATCGCTCAGACAGCAACAAAGGGTCGCAAGCTGAATCTCAATAGTGATGGATCGCGATAGGCGATTGACAGGATTTCTGAGAGGGCAAACAGACAATGTGGAGGCACCGGCAGGTTTCGAACTGAACAATCCCTGGAGGGTAAGTGCATTACGTCTCGTCTTGTTATCCTAGTATGCTGACCGCACTCAGCTCGAGAAGCGTTTCATGTAGGACGTCGGAGCGAGGAATTCGCCCGCATTGCTTTCACGCCTTCCTGTACATATGCCGCCGCTTTACAACCCCATGATCCAGCTACGACTTTCATCAGGTAGCTGTCAACTCTGTCACCATGCCCATAATGCCCTTCCTCTCCTCGTATGTCAAGTGAATATCAAACCACTTCTCCAATGCCTGCACTCTCTCCTCCTCCGTTTTACATGTCACCAAAAGCTCCGTCTTCCCTTTTACCCTCCTCTTAACCTCATTTCCCACCAGCATCACCGTCCCTACCACTTCCTGTTCCTCATCAAGGACCTCTAAAACAGTCTTCACGCACACAATCATATAAGTAAACCATGACGTCCGCGACTGGGAAATCCTAAAGTTCATAACCTCATAGTCCACCGGCAAGAACTCCAAATCCGTGAAGCAATACGCATCCTGCCACGGACTCTGGGAATCATTACGATGTTGGAAGACCCACAGCTTCTGCGTCGGATCGGTATTTTGTGCTATACTGGTCCAGAGCAACCTCAGCTCTTCCGGCGCGATGCCTACAGACACCTCCCCGTCCACCAAGGGCAGAGGATGCGTGGGCCCATTAGATCCGAACCCGACATCGACCATGTAGCGTTTGCCGTCTACCGTAACGATATTGACCATGTGACTGCTGCATGAGTATATCAGTATACATGTATCTGGAAGCACTTCCGAGGAAGCTCGACCACGGGCACCATACAATCCTGTGTAACCACCATCAGCCCTGCCATTGGTAGCATTACTGACCCTCGCCCCCACAGAAACCATCGCATAACCCAGCGTGCGCAGCACCGTGCCGAAAAAACAATTATTCTCCATGCAATACCCTCCTCTTCCCCGTCCTACAACCTTCTCAAACAAACACTCTGGATCAAGCGTGATGCTATGATGGGTGGAATAATGCAACGCCAGATTCTCAAACGGCACTGTCGCCATTTGACGCTTTTGCAAGGTCGCTAGCCATTTTAGGGGGTCTGTTGCTATATTGTCTTTGATCTGGGAGAAAGACTGGGCCTGACGGCGATGGGGCTGGCACAAATGGATGTGGTTCAGATAGCGGGATATTTGGGCTTTGGTGTATTTGGGACGGTGGGAGAGATCTGACATGATGGGATCTATTTTGAAGATGAGTCGACTGTATGCTGTCAAAAGTAAGGAAGTTGTCCGATGAATATATTCCGTGCGTGTTTGGGCTCTTCTCTACATGGTTTTGGAGATCACCGATGGTAGGGCTGACCAATTGCCGCTTCGTCCTTTGGAGGTTGGGGTTCCGACCTTCTCGTCGATGTTTCGTCGTAGCATCCAAACGGCGCCGTTACCAGAAGAAGCCGCTCAGAAGCGGTCTAGCAAGAGCTTTCAGCGATTGGCTTTACTCGATGGGAACTAACATATATCGACTGAGTTCAAGATATTATCTTTTTTCCGGTTTCAAATATTCAATACTACACATGTATGGTCAAAGAATTTGTTTCCCGCTTCTCTTTACGGATGTGGCAGGTCCGAAAGTACTCTACGCACATGTTTTGCGGTTAGATACAGCGGCCCTTTTCCAAAAGAGAAACGAATTCGTGGTGAAGGACAAGAAACAGAAGTTGCTCGTTTACTTTCATGAACAGCCCTGCAAGCCTTTACAAGGCAACCGGTTTCTGTTTCCAGTGGACGTCTATGAGGAAGCGCAAGACTTGGATTGCTATGTTAAAGAAGGTAGATCGAGTCTCTCGGAATAACGTCCTGGGCGTATCGAAAGATACAGAACAAGATGTACTTCGTAGAGTCTGGGAAATGGCAGGTGAGGTAGGGTCGGAGTCTTCCATATACGCGGATACTCCTCCGATCTGATACAGCGGCGTCTGACCTAACAAGATACAGATGTACCATTACGAGATTCTAGCAAAGACACTGGGAGGCTTGATTGCTCTTAATGAGAAAATTGGTTGGGGAGGCTAGCGTACAACTTTGGATGCGAGTCTTGTTCTGATTCGAAGAGTCCACAGATAGAAAGGCCACTCACATGAACAGCATTCCACAAACTGTGATGGTGGAGATTCTCAACAAGGGTTCGTGGGCCTTAGATCTAGTGGTTCAATATACAGAGAATGTTAAAGAGCTCAAACCCATCTACATGATATTCCATCATGGACCCTCCCACACATTCCCCTAAAGCCGAGCAGGAAGCTCAAAGTACACAGCATATGCACAAATGACTCGCATCGACGCCGCGATGGGTATATATTAGAACAAATCACTGCCTGGGGCCTGATCGGTAAGACTCGTAAAAGCCTCCTCATCTGTACAATGCACATACCGCGTCCGTCACAAGGAAGGTTTCAGCGCCTAAATGCGGCAATAATATCGTCTCTCCTCCACTCCACCTCCAAACTTCCCTCATAAACACTCTCAACGATTCTCCTCGTTCTCTCACCAATGTCTAGATAGCTGCCTTCGCACTCCTTGAGCACTTTCTGTACCAAGCCTCTACTTAGATTTGGATCGTCTGCGTCACCGAAATGCTTATCGACTCGCTTTTTGAGTGTTTCGATACCGCGGCGGATCTCCTTGGCATCGTAATTGGACAGTATCTTCTTGAAAGTGCTCCGGGAGTGAGAGGCGCGACTTGCGACAGATGGTGGTGATGGAGTAGTCAGAATGAGAGACTCGGTAGATTCGAGGAAGTCCAACAGTTTCCCTAGCGGTCTCCGGATGACGGCACCGAGATACAATCCCATGTGTTCGCTCATTTCTTGGACCGCCTTGTCCCGCCATTCTTCTAACACCACGTTACCTTTCGCATCCACCTCTTCGATATGGTGATTCATATTTTCGATGAGTAGGATATGGTAATTCAGAGCCTCCTTGTCTTCCAGATCCCCTATTCCCTGTCCTTGATGACCGTGACCCACCATGACTGTCGGAGTCTCTTTCGCAATGAACTTTAAGCTCTCAAACATAGCCTTGTTGATCTTCTGATAAGCATCGTTGACCAAGAAGCGCACCTCAAGCTGATCCAGCGAATCTGATAAGGGTAGCATATTCTCAATTGCAGTGGAGAAATTTGGAAAGGTCTTGATAAAGGCAATAACACCCTTGCGCTTCTTGATCTTGACTTTAGTATCTTCAATCCCTCGGACTTGTTCCTCCACGAAGCGAGAAAATAAGCTGGATAGACGGTCCCGGATCTTCAGGAGGGTACGAACTAAATACTCTTGATTAGTCTCTTCGAGATCTGATAGTTTCGTCTCGAGGGCGTAGAGAACGCCAACGCCTTGCCTGTATAGCTGTCAGTCCAAGTTGCGTGCTAGAAGAGAGGAAGAGTTGCTTACAGCGGATCGGTTTTGATGGCCCAGTCGACCAGGCTCTGCAGGTCGGCGGGCCAAGTTGAGTAGATCTCATCCATCATCTGAACCACCCTCTTCGCCAAGTTCCTGTCTGGGTCGAATAATTTCTTACTTGTGAGATTGGGACCTTTTCTAGATTCTGGTGGCGCAGCAGTGACTGCATCGGAGAAATCGGTATTTTCGAGTGAGCTAGCATGGAAAAAGTCTACAATGAAATTTTGCTCCATGAAGACAACGGGAGTCATTTCTTCTAACGCCCCGCTAAAGGCCTCGTAGGCATACAACTTTCCATCCTTATGCTTTTCTCCGGAAGAATTGCGGTTGGCATCGCCAGGGATCGACCTTACGGTTTTTCCTCGCTTGACAGTGAGCTTGCGGGCAGTGCTTGTGAGTGATTCAGTTTCTTTTTCCTGGACAGTGAAAAGTATATCCTGTTCGTCGCCGATGGTCTTCCTAGTCACCCTCTTCCATGCAAAGACGTTATCTCGGAACTCTTCTTGATATGGCTTTTTCACAGATTGTTCGTACAGTCGCATCATCTCCTCCCACTCAAAAGAGTCTATCTCTCGAGAAAAGAGCATTAACTGACTATACCGCCACACATCGTTCCTGAATTGTTCGTGTATCCTCGGATCAAGTTTTGTTGAAGTTTTTCTGAGGCCGGTGTTCCGTTCTTGTTCAAGCGCATCACTGGTCTTCTGTTCGCCCAGTGCGAAGATCATCTTCATGTACTGCTTAAGCCTCTGGAGGAAAAGAATGCTCTCATTTTGGTACACGGTCTTCTTCTCCTGAAGTGCTCGCATGTTGCCAATTCCACTTATGACAGAGCCGCCAATGCTACCACGGTCCGCGTTGACGTCTTCGCTTGTGCTTGGTCGAGTATTGCCTTGCCGCAATTTGGGGTCTATTTTTAGCATTGCTTTATACAGCAGCCTTAGGGACTCTTCTGCAGATCGTAGACCCTCCGGGGTGCCCAATGAAGCTTCTCTGAGTACCTGAAGCTGGGATGTAGATATCGAAATGGTTTCAAGCAAGCTCTGCAGCTCATTTTGAAGGAGCTTCTGGTTTGCTGCTTGAACTTGCAAACCTTGTGATTGAGCCTCAATGTATGCAATGTCCTCACCGAGGGTCTGTTCTCAGCCGATCAGCTTTCCAGTTGCCTACTTTGCCGCAAGTGTATATGTGAATGACTTACGCCTAGTTCGACACCGTAGAGTGTGAGTAGCCCCTCTAGAGCATCGCACTCTGCAATGGCCTTGTCTAACATTCTATCCACCGTTTCCACCCTCTCGTCCTTTTGCTCTAGGTGACCGAGCCAACTTCCAGCCTCAAATCTACCAATTTCCCGTCGCATCTCTGCTTGAAGCTCGTCCACCTTCTTCGTACTTAAACCCTCACTACCCCACCCAAAATCGGCTAAAACGGATTCGATGTCTACAGTGCCACCTTCAAGTAGGTTGGGATCGATCCCCAAAGCCGCGGCATACTTTGCGCTGTTGCCTGAACGTCGCTTAGTTCGTCGATCCTCTTGGGTTTGGGGCGACTTTGATCTTGATTTCCCTGGAGAAGGCGCCCGTGGCTCCGATACTTCTGCGGCTAGTCCACTTAGGCTGTTCTTTGGCACCTCATCGGCTGCTTCTGTAATTTGCACAGCTGGCGGTCCTTGCTTAGCCTCCGGCAACGTTGGCAGATTGACAATCGCTTCTTCGACCGTAGGGGTCCTTACGCTGTCTTGACTGGTAGTTCTCGAAAAAGACGGGGCTGGCACGACACCTGTGATACCATTAGGTCCACTGGCACCTTTGTCCTTCTCCTCTCGAAGCTTGTCTCCAGCGCCGCCAGCTCGAGGTTTGAATGCATTGTACGCTGTGGCAGCCTTGCGGAAAGTATTAGCAATCTCCTTGTTCGACTTCTTCTTGATCATCGGCCCAAGCCCAGGCCGATGCACCTCTTCTTCTGACTGAGTAGGTGGTTCTGGTGGAGGTGTCGGGACTGTCGTGGCTGTGAGCACCGGAGCAGTCGTGAAGATTTTGTCGCTTTTGGTAGAGGCCAATGACGCACTATCCATCGTGTCTGGCGTTGCTGCTGAAGACATTTCGAGATTCGGATTTTCTTGCCGTGTCGTCTGGAGAGAATGTTCTGCTGGGCCTGAAGCAATCAAAGAATTGGAGCCGGCGAATCTTGGTCTGTCTCGAGACCTTGAAGGAGGTCGCGCCTCTTCTCTTCGGAGATCTGGGCTTGATAAAGGAGTCGAATAGTTATCGTGGAACTCGGCGTCAAGGTTTTCCTGTCCATAGCTGTTCATTGAACCTGCGATGGGGGGTCTTCTCCTTTCTGGCAATAGATTTTGATGAGAGTGGAAAGGCGGTGGTACGCTGCTTGTCGTTGTGGGAGAGTTGTAGTTGCTTTCCGGTGACATGGATCTTTGGAACCCCGAATACACGCCTCTGCTCCCTGATAGTGGTTTACCGTTGGATCGCAATCGATCAATGCTCGAACTTGGCACCAATCTTCCATCTAACGGATCGTTACCACTTCTGGACGATTCTACACTCTGAGTTCCTGCCAGTCTTCTTAAATTTGGCTCGTTGTGCGAAAGTGGGGGGGTTTTCAGAAGGCCAGGTGGAGTGTTTGCGTTACTCGGAGAGCTGGCGCCTGCTGACCTCAGCTGCGTTTGCGATACCGGCAAACTTGAAGGTTGAGTCAAGTCGGACCCCGGGAAGAAACCCGGTGGTGTCTGCATGTGGTCCTGACTGTCAGATCTGGACAAGAAGCGCTCCTCGGAAGGCCGTTTGCGTGGTTCTACATCGGCATCTCGGGTCAGCTCACGTGTTGTATAAGAAGAGGGTGGTTGCGTCGCTTGCGCTGATGGAGGTCGTTGTGGAGAGATTGTAGTCTCGGACCTTGCAGACGGTGAATTAGACCTCGCTTGCTGTCCTGACGGTACCGCAAGCTGTTCTAATGCTCGGGGGTCAAAGCTGATAAGTTGTGGAAGTCTTCCCCCGGTATATTTTCTGTAGATCTTGATCAAGCTAGCTATGAAAAAGTCTTTCTCCTTTGCTGTTGCGGCTTGCCAGTAGTATGGCTTCTGGACAGTAACAGTGAAACCGGTTCCACCTGCCGACTGTCTCCGCGCTTCCTCCTCTTCAGTCCTTGGAGCAGCTCCGGCAAATGATTCAATGCACGTGAGATCGTCTAGAACCCACGTCTTGCCTATCGAGAAAGTACCATTAGAATTCTCTCGAGCTTTGTGCATTCGCACACGGCCGGATTTCCGCACTGCCACAATGATCAGGCGGGGTTTCTTGTTATCGGGAGAAGAGTTAGGGGGAGGTGGGGACGACGGATGTGCTGCATCTTCGATGATGCGTATATGGGTGATATATGATTCCAGCACTAGACACAGATTGTTGTCAGCGTTGAAGAGGGCATCACCGACAGCTGACAAGGCACGGTGAGTATAATAACAGCAGCGAACCGCCATAGCGCAGAGACACACTATGCTTGAGGATCCTAGATATTTCCTCGATCACAGAGTTTTTCTCCTTTCCATGAAAGCCACTCCTGTGCGTCGATGACGGGCGCTGGCAGTAATAAATATGTGACCTACCAGATCCATCACTGTCCTTCTTTGCGAAGCAGCTCTCGATAATCCTCTTCTTCTCATTCTCGAATCTCTCAGCTTTACTCATTCCGCCTGATCCTCCAGCACCATTTCGACTCTCCGAAAATGTTCGCCCGCTTGAACCTGCGCCATTTGGTGGACCGCGCTGTCGCTGTGAGATGTCGCTGACATTCATGACGGGCCCATGGAACACGGCACGGAGACCATCTAAAGATAGCAGCTGCGCAAAACGCCAACAACGGGCGATGATTACACAGTATCAGAATCGAGAGGTATGCTGCTCAAGGACGCTGGTTGCTGCAGACGTGACATGCGATTCGCAGTTCCATCAGAGGTGAACCATGGCAAGCTCCGAGCATGCTACCATAGGAGGCCCTCTTCTGATTTACGGTGGTCTATGTGTACCTATGACGACAATCATTGCAGCGGTCCCCATATCATCATCCCACAAATTCCATATATGGATCGCCACCGAGTAAACAATGTTTCGGTCACTCTAGTACCATCAGTTCACTTTTCGTATCTTAATGCTATCAGAAAT
>JAABUP010008699.1_pt1 | contig 12833 bp, 8 predicted proteins | sample 5559201 | NCBI WGS metagenome assembly JAABUP01 (sample SAMN10711887, study PRJNA513373) | rock metagenome | isolation source: Antarctica rocks | place: Antarctica | reverse complement strand
CTTGCGGGTGGGCACCGCGATCACCGAAGGGACGGCCAACTTCCTGGTGAACCGCCGGATGAACAAATCACAGCAGATGCGCTGGTCGCGACGCGGCGCCGACCTGCTGCTCCAGGTCCGTTGCGCCGTCTATAATGGCACGCTCGGTTCCGGCTTCGGACAGCGATTCCAGCCAGCCAACGATCTATGCCCACCGATGGCGATCGCCGCCTGACCCCCAAACTTGCGACAGTCCCGCGGATGGGCACGACGGTGGCCACCAACGCCCTGCTGGAACGCAAGGGCGAACGCACCCTGCTGCTGGTGAACCGCGGCTTCGGCGACGCACTGAGGATTGGCAACCAGGCACGGCCACGGCTGTTCGACCTGCGCATCGCGCTGCCCGACCTGCTGTATGAGCGGGTCGAGGAGATCCCGGGACGCGTCGGCGCCGATGGGACAGAGGTCGAGGCGCTGGATGAGGAGGCGGCCAGCGCCGCCCTGCGCCGAGCAGCGCAGGCCGGCATCACAGGCTGCGCCATCGCCCTGCTGCACGCATGGAAGTATCCCGGCCACGAGCGCCGCCTGGCGGAGCTCGCCCGGCAGGCGGGGTTCACCCAGGTGTCCACCAGCCACGAGGTCAGCCCACTGCTCCGACTGATCCCGCGCGCCGATACGACCGTAGTGGATGCCTACCTGTCACCGATCCTGCGGCGCTATGTCGACCAGGTGGCGGGCGAGCTGGGCGGCACCCGGCTCTACTTCATGCAGAGCCACGGCGGGCTGGCCGAGGCGGGTGCGTTCCGGGGCAAGGACGCGATCCTGTCCGGCCCAGCGGGCGGCATCGTCGGCGCTGTGCGCACGGCGGCCATGGCCGGACTGGACCGGATCATCGGCTTCGACATGGGCGGCACCAGCACGGACGTGGCGCTGTACGCGGGCGTGTTCGAACGCGCCTTCGAGACCGAGGTGGCCGGCGTGCGGATGCGTGCGCCCATGATGGCGATCAACACGGGCGCGGCCGGTGGCGGCTCCGTGCTGCACTTCGACGGCTTCCGCTTCCGGGTCGGGCCGGAGAGCGCTGGTGCCAACCCCGGCCCGGCAGCCTACCGCCGCGGCGGTAGGCTGACGGTGACGGATGCGAACGTCATGGTAGGCAAGATCCAGCCACGGCACTTCCCGGCCATCTTCGGCCCCAACGGCAACGAGGCCCTGGACGCCGGTGCTGTTCATTCAGGGTTCCACGCACTCGCGAACGAGGTTGCGCAAGCACGCGGGGAGCGGCGGGACCCGCGTGAGGTCGCCGAAGGTTTCCTGCGAGTGGCTGTGGCAAACATGGCCAACGCCATCAAGCAGGTGTCGGTGCAGAAGGGTCACGACGTCGGACGCTTCGCCCTGCAGTGCTTCGGGGGCGCCGGCGGCCAGCACGCATGCCTGGTCGCGGACGAGCTGGGCATGGACACTGTGTTCATTCACCCCTTTGCCGGTGTGCTCTCGGCCTATGGCATGGGACTGGCCGACCAGACGGTCATACGCGAGCAGGCGGTGGAGCAGCCGTTGGGCGAGTCATCGTATGCGTCGCTTGACGCGCAGGCGGATGGTTTGGCCGCAGGGGCTCGTGCTTCTTTGCTTGAGCAGGGGGCCGACGCCTGCCGCGTGGCCACGACCCGGCTGGTGCACCTGCGCTACGAGGGTACCGAGGCGGCGCTGACCGTGCCACTCGGGCCGGTCGGCGACATGGAAGCAGCATTCTCCGCCGCACACCGCGCCCGCTTCGGCTTCGCCACCCCTGAACGTCCGATCGTGGTGGAAGCCATTGCCGTCGAGGTGACAGCGCCCGGCGAGACCGTGACGGAGGCGCGTCTGGCGCCTCGTGGCGAGGGCGCCCCGGAGGCGATCGACCATGTCGAGGTCTGGAGCGGCGGTCGCGCCCTCGTCGCGCCGGTGTTCGACCGGCAGGCGCTGCGGTCCGGCGACCGGCTGAGCGGTCCGGCCCTGATCCGCGAGTCCATCGCCACCACCGTGGTCGAACCGGGGTGGACGGCGGAGGTCACGGGTCGCGACCATGTCCTGCTGCGCCGCACCGCGCCGCGGGAGGCGCGGATCGCTGCGGGCACGGACCGTGCTGACCCCGTGCTGCTGGAACTGTTCAACAACCTGTTTATGAACGTTGCCGAGCAGGCGGGCGCCGTGCTGCAGAACACCTCGCAGAGCGTGAACATCAAGGAGCGGCTCGACTTCTCCTGCGCGATCTTCGACGCCAAGGGGAACCTGGTCGCCAACGCGCCCCATGTGCCCGTCCACCTCGGCGCCATGGGTGAGAGCGTGCAGGCCGTGCTGAACAACATGGGCCGCGCGTTGCTGCCCGGTGATGTCGTGGCATTGAACGATCCGTCCAATGGAGGCACGCACCTGCCGGACATTACCTGCATCACGCCGGTGTTCGATGACGGGGGACGCGAGGTGCGCTTTTTCGTTGCCTCGCGCGGGCACCACGCCGACATCGGCGGCACGACCCCGGGATCGACCCCACCCAACTCGCACACGCTGGAGGAAGAAGGCGTCATTATAGAGAACTTCCTTCTCGTCGAGTCCGGCCGGTTCCGGGAGGCGGAGTTCCGTTCGCTGCTGGCGGGGTCCCGTTACCCGGCGCGCAGCCCGGACGTGAACGTCGCCGACATCAAGGCGCAGATCGCGGCGAACGAGAAAGGCGCGCAGGAACTGCGCCGGGTCGTGGAGCAACACGGCTGGGAGACCGTTGAGGCTTACATGGGCCACGTCATGGACAACGCCGAAGAAAGCGTGCGCCGGGTCATAGACCGATTGCGCAACGGCGAGATTTATTACGAGATGGACGACGGCACGCCATTGTGCGTGTCGGTGCGGGTGGATCGGTCCGCACGGGCAGTCACGGTGGACTTCACGGGAACCGGCGCGCAGCACCCGGGCAACTTCAATGCCCCTCGGGCCGTCACGCGGGCCGTGGTGCTCTACGTGTTTCGCTGCCTCGTCGGCGACGACATCCCGCTCAACGACGGCTGCCTTGCACCGGTGACGCTGATCATCCCGCCCGGTACCTTCCTGTCGCCGGGGCCCGGTGCGGCCGTCGTGGCCGGCAACACCGAGGTGAGCCAGGCAGTCTGCAACGCCTTGTTCGGCGCCATCGGCGCGATCGCCTGTAGCCAGGCGACGATGAACAACTTCCTGTTCGGCGATGCGGACCGGCAGTACTACGAAACCATCTGCGGTGGCGCGGGGGCCGGGCTGGGCTTCGCCGGTCAATCGGCCGTGCAGACCCACATGACCAACACCCGCATGACCGACCCGGAGGTCCTGGAGCTGCGCTACCCGGTGCGGCTGGAGGAGTTCTCAATCCGCCGCGGCTCCGGGGGAGCAGGACGTTGGCAGGGTGGCGACGGCTCCATCAGGCGACTGCGTTTCCTTAAGCCCATGACAGCCGTCGTCGTGTCCTCCCGCCGGCGGGTGGCGCCGTTCGGCTTGCTGGGGGGTGCCGATGGGTCTGCAGGGCGCCAATGGGTGGAGCGCGTGGGCGGGGAGCAGACCGAGTTGACCGGCACTGACCAGGCAGAGTTGGCCCCGGGCGACGTGTTCACGATCCATACGCCCGGAGGCGGCGGCTACGGGGAGGCGTCCGACCACGGCGCATACCAAGGAACAGCAGGGAAGCACCCATGAGTATCTACACCGGCCCGGTCTTCGAGATGGCCCGCGCCCAATTCGGAATCATCGCCGACCATCTCGACATTCCCGATGACGAGCGCGACCGCCTGCTCTACCCCAAGCGCGCCATCGCCGTGTCCGTCCCCATCCACATGGACGACGGGCGGACCGAGGTGTTCCAGGGATACCGCGTCCAGCACCACCTGACGCTCGGACCCACCAAGGGCGGCACGCGGTTTGCCAGGCACCTGGACGTAGGCGAGGTCGCCGCACTTGCCATATGGATGAGTTGGAAGTGCGCTTTGACCGGTCTGCCATACGGCGGCGCCAAGGGGGGCGTGGCGTGCGATCCGTCCAGGCTATCCATACGGGAGCTGGAGGCAGTCTCTCGCCGCTACATGCAGGAGATGATCCCCTTCGTCAGCCCGCAGACCGACATCATGGCGCCCGACATGGGGACGAACGAGCAGGTCATGGCCTGGTTCATGGACACCTACTCCGTGCACCAGGGACACTCCGTGAACGAGATCGTCACGGGCAAGCCCGTCAGCCTGGGCGGCACCGAAGGGCGGCGGGAAGCGACGGGCCAGGGCGTCGCATACCTGGTGAGCCGGGCCTGCGACACGGTCGGCCTGAAGTCGCAGGATTGCACGGCGGTCGTCCAGGGCTTCGGCAACGTCGGCAGCGTCACCGCCTATGCCCTCGCCCGCCGCCACGGGGTGCGGATCACCGGCATAAGCGACCACACGGTCGCCCTGTTCGATCCGGCGGGCCTGCCGCTGGACGCGATCGAAGCGCATGTGCGCGGCTCAGGCGTACTGGCCGGGTTCTCCAACCAGATGAAGATCGATCCGGGAGAACTGCTGACGCAGCAGTGCGACATCCTGGCGCCCTGTGCAGTCGAGCGCGTGATCACCGCTGACAACGCGGGCAAGTTGAAGTGCCGCATCCTGGCAGAGGGCGCGAACGGCCCGACGACGCCCGATGCGGACTTGGTGCTTGCCCAGCGCCAGGGCGAGGTGTTCGTCCTCCCCGACATCCTGTGCAACTCGGGCGGCGTGATCGTCAGCTACTTCGAATGGGTGCAGGACCTGCAGCGGCTATTCTGGACCGAGAACGAGGTGAACGACCGGCTGGAGCGCCTGCTGGAGAGCGCATTCGGCCAAGTCACGCGCCGTGCCCAACGCGAGCGGGTGCCGATGCGCACCGCGGCGATGGCGATCGGGGTCGAGAAGGTGCGCGCCGGCAAGCAGCTCCGGGGACTGTTCCCGTAACAGGTGTGAGCAGGCGTTCAGCGGAGACCTGTTATCCGTAAGTCAATGACTTAATGAGACGTTCAAACATCGTTCTCCAACTCAGTGCTTTGAGGATATGAAATGAGGTCGTCGCATGACTTAACCCGTCGCGCCTTGCTGGTTTCGAGTGCCATTCTTGGAGTGCTGGGCGGCACCAGTCCTGCTCGCGCCGCCAACGAGGTGAAGATCGGCGCGCTATATCCACTGACGGGTGGTAGCGCCGAGGTGGGTCAAGGAGATCGGGCGGCGCTCGAAATCACTGCGGAGATGATGGCGAGTCGCCCGGGGGAATTTCACCCCCAGGCGCTCCTAGAACCGTGCTTGAAGTAGAGTAGGGCGTCGGCGAGTTGCCGGTTTGGCACTTTTCCGGCGCCCCCTCCCCAAACCGGACGTGACCGTTTCCGTGTCATCCGGCTTTCCAGTGCTCGTTGACAGTCGGATTGCTTTCGGCTGTTGCCATTCCGGCTCCCTCCGCATCCGTCCGTCGAACACCTGCGGCCCTTCGCCATGTGGACGGCTTTCCCGTCCCCGGACTACTACGGCCGCTCCGTCGCCATGGGCCTCGCGGCCTGTAGGCGATCCCGTGTCCGTGCAGGTCGAACGTTCTAGCGCGACTTAGGGGTCATCCGGAGATAAGTGATCAAACTCGATTACTTTAACACCCTGATATGGCTCGCTGATTTTTGACCGAATCAGAGCGTTTATCTCCGGACGGGCCCTTAGGTCCCCTGTTTGCCCCCTTGAACGGCCTCGTTGGCCGTCGCTCGGCAGGGAGAGATTTCGGACGGCGAAAGCTAAACCGCCCTATCCTGCCGACCGCGCCCTGACACGCCGTGGCGCGAGATGTGAGCTTCCATCGCTGGAGACTGGGGTTCAAGCAATCCAGCCTTGACCATATCGCGCGGGCCTTGCAGGGCGTTGGGTCTGGCATGTTCGCCCGAACCCCCGCTTCACCATCATGCTGTGGTCCCTTATGGCTTTCACCGTCCGGTAAGATGGTTGACCCAGAAGCATCTCTCTCAGCTTCCCCCGTCTGAAACGGGGATTCGACTTGCCGTTTTGCACGGCGCACTCTTTCGATCTCATCCGGCTTTCCAGTGCCTTGTCCTCTCACGAAGTGACGGCCATCACTGTTTCGGCTGTTGCCATTGCGGCTACCTCCCAGCTTTGGCCGTCAAGGCACCTGCGGCCCTTCGCCATGTGGACGGCTTTCCCGCCCTCGGACTACTACGGCCGCTCCGTCGCCATGGGCGGCGTGGTTCAAAAAGTGCCATTTCCAGGTAACATCGGAAATCGATAGAGCTTTGATAGTAAGGGGATTTCTCGTTTTGGGTGTTACCCTGATTTGAACCACGCCCCTAAACCAATGCTTGCAGATAAAGCGCTGTGGCACCTTGAATGCCCGAACAGGTCGCAAGCTGCCAGTTGATTCGTCGGGCCAATGTCCGCTCTTTGCCTATCGCGCTCCGAACCGGACCGTCCGCTCTCGGCCACAAGCACCTAAGCGCCGGCAGGAGCCAATGCACACCTTTGGTCTCAATCGGTTGAGCTCGGCCCGCAATCGGAGGACGACCGATTGCGGGAACGATGCATCGGCCTTCCAAGACTAGCAGTGACGTCTATAGCCCATCGGCCTGGTGCTCGACGGTGCGTGCCTCGATGTCCAGCAGCTTGGACAGTCCGATCGTCTCATGCACTTGCCTCTGCTCGGCCTCGGCATCACCTTGCAACGCCGGGTCGGCATGACCTGCAGCCAGGGCAGCATAACTCCGACGCAAAGCTTGGTGCATGGCCAGCAGTGGCGTGGAAGGATCCACGATAAGCGTGTAGCCCAGGGAAGCCAGTTCTGCGGGGCTCATCGCCGCGTCCGCCAAGCCTCCCGAGGGGGTCATGTACATCAGCGGCCGTGGCAGCCGCTCAGCGATCGCCCGCAGTGCCTCTGGCTCCCGCGCCAGCACGAACAGCATGTCCGCTCCCGCCCGGGCGTAGGCCTCCCCGCGCCGTAGCGCCTCATCCAGCCCGTCCGTGCGCAGCGCGTTGGTGCGGGCGATCAGCAGGAAATCCTTGTCCCGTCGAGCCACAACGGCTTCGGCGATCTTGGCTACCATCAAAGTGCTTGGGATGATGTGTTCGAGCCCGACGTGATGATGGGCGCGCTTGGGTAGAATCTGGTCTTCGATCTCGATTGCGGCGAAACCGGCCGCTTCGGCCATCCCGATGGTCCGGTGCATGTGCATGGGGTCGCCCCACCCGCAGGCGCCGTCCAGAATGAGCGGCAGGCGGCAAACGCTGGTGATGCCCAACCCTGCCTGGACCATGTCGAGCAGCGAAAGGTTCGCTTCCGTCACCGTGGTGAGATATCCCATGGCACCCCCGCCAAGATACAGCGCGTCGAACCCGGCCTGTTCGGCCAGCCGGGCCATCATCGCGTTCAGGACCAATGGGGCGACCGTCGGGTCTGGGCCCTCGACCAGCGTTCGGAGGCTTGGACGAACTGGCATGACGCAAACTTCCTTGTTCGGCTTCTTGGCAGCTGGCACGGGCCGGCGTTAGCTTGGCGCCCAAGAACTAGAAGGGAAACCCCATGCAACGTCCAGCCAGCCGCCGCCAGTTCGTCCAGGGTGCGGCTGCGCTCGGCGCGCTCGCAAGCGCTCGGGTCCATCCCGCTGCAGCTGCGGAAAAGCCGTTCCGCATTGGCATGCTGACCGAACTCTCCGGGCCCAATGCATCGGGAACCGGTCCTGGGTCTGTGCTCGCTGCCCAAATGGCGGTGGCCGACTTCAAGGCGGCGAATCCATCGATTCCGGTGGAGTTTCTTTCCGCCGACCATCAGGCCTCAGCCGATGTGGCGCTGCAGATCGCACGAGACTGGCTTGACACGCGTGGGGTCGATGCGATCGTCAATGTCAACAACTCGGCCGCCGCTCTGGCCGTAGCGGACCTTGTCCGCCAACGCGATCGTGTGGCGCTGTTCTCGGCGCCTGCAAGCTCTGCCCTAACGGGCACCGCATGCGGGCCCAACCACGTGCAGTGGACCTATGACACTTGGGCCCTGGGCCACGCCACAGGCGGTGCCGTGACCAGGGCCGGCGGCGACACGTGGTTCATCATCGGTGCCGACTATGCCTTCGGCCACATACTCGCCGCAGATACGGAGCGAGCCGTGATTGCTGCCGGCGGCAAGGTGCTCAACAGCGTGTTCACGCCTTACCCCGACACGACCGACTTCTCGTCTTTCCTGCTGCAAGCGCAGTCGAGCGGGGCAAAGGTGATAGGCTTCGCCAACAGCGGCACAAACACCACGAACTGCATCAAGCAGGCGGCGGAGTTCGGCTTGGCCAAGAACGGGACCCGGCTAGCGGCCATGCTGCTGACGATCGCCGACGTCCACGCGCTAGGGCTCGACGAGGCGCAAGGCCTGATCCTGGCCTCGGCCTTCTACTGGGACATGAATGACGGGACACGCAGCTGGAGCCAGCGGTTCGGCGCCAAGTTCGGCGGGCGGATGCCGACGATGTTCCAGGCCGGCGACTACTCGGCCATCGCGCATTACCTCAAGGTCGTCCGCAGCATGGGTGTCGCCGAAGCACAGCGCAGCGGGCGCGCGACAGTGGCTGCCATTAAGGCGATGCCGACCGATGATCCTCTGTTCGGCCCCGGCCTGATCCGACCCGACGGGCGTAAATTGAATCCGATGTTCCTTTTTCAAGTGAAGACCCCTGCCGAGAGCCGCAGCGAATGGGACTGCTACAAGCTGCTCGCCACCATCCCGAAGGAGGAGGCATTCCGGCCCTTGAACTCTGGCGGTTGCCCGATGCTAAAAACTTAGACAGCCTGACTGGCTCTCATTCAGAGACGCGCAGCCACCTGACGAGCTGGCAATAGCTGCCCACAAGCTTGGTCCGATTTGGAAGCAACTCGAAGGGCGACGCCTGGTCGCTCGGCGCATGAATGTCCGCTTATCTTTGGTTGAGCACCAAGAGCGGACCGGCAGCTCTCGGCCAGCACCGGCCAGCCGAACGCGCGGGGTACTGCCAGTGCTGGCCTTGTAGGTCCCAGTTGGCCAGCCTGCCGCTACTGGATCGAACAGCCCTTCCACAGCCATTCGAGCGCCGACGGCAACGTTTGCGCCACGGTTGGCCGGTCGACGTGCTTGGCATTCCGCGCGAACACAAACTGATAACGGTATCCCTTGGCCGCGAGCACCTTTGCCATGCCCTCGTCGGCCAGCGCCCAATCGTGCATGCCGTCGGCCATGACCGGGTTGGGATAGAACAAGTCCTGATCGCCGACCTCGAACCAGAAGCGGATGGGCTTCGGCGGGCTGTTGGGGATCAACGGTGTGCCGGCCGGCGCCTCGGATGGGGTCACGACGTTGACGGCCACGTTGAGGTTGGGGCCAGCCGGGCCTGCCCAGGTGGCGTGATACTCCCACGCGCCCCCGCGAAGCGCCGTGTCGTGCGGCCACTGCTGGTTCACCATGGTCGGCGAATAGGCGAGCACTCTTTGGTAAAGCTCTGGATGGGACCAGGCCATGGTGAAGGCGGCAGCGCCGCTCGAGCTGATGCCCATGGTCGCCCTGCCGTCCGGGTTCCTCGTCAGCTTCGCGCCGACATTCTGCTCGACCAGCGGCAGCACCTCACGCTCCACCCACTGCGCGTAGGCGCCCGACACCGCGTCGTATTCACGGCCGCGCTCACTGCCTTGAGCGTCTTGTCCGCCGGCGCCGATGCCGATGGCGATCATGGGCGGGACACGGCGCTGCTGGATCAAGTTGTCGAGAATCGTGAACAAATCCCGTCCCGGGTAGGCGCCGGTCGCCCCGCCGTCGCCGAAAACGATGAACGGCGCCTCGGAACCGGGGACATAGCCGGCGGGGACATAGACGTCGATGGTGCGCGTCCAGGTTCCAGGATGGCTGGTCGCGAAGACCAGGTTCGACTTGTCGCCCGGCGCTGTTTCCGCTGTGTAAACGGAGCCGTTTCGGCAGTTCGGCGGATCGTCTCGTACAATGCCGGGGTTGTAGATCACGCTGTCACCGGAGGTGATGGTGAAGGTGTGAATGGTCCCACGCGGGACGTTGTCTTGGGCCACGGTCTCGGGTGCCGGCCTGTGGTTGGGGCCGATGATGAAGTTGCCCTCGGCGCCGACCGGCGGCAGCGTTCCGTCGGGCAGTTCCGTCGCGCGCGGGTAGCCCGCATTCGCCGGGTCGCGGGTAGGCGGCGCGGTGCTGAAATCCAGGCCGGCCGTATCGATAAAGAACGGGGCGGACCTGTCGGCAGTATTGGCTCCGGGGGGCACGGAGGCGTTCGCCGCGACGCAGGCGGGCTGAGCCGTCGCAGCCGGCATAAGCCACGCGGCCGAAACCAATGCTCCGGCCAGGAATACGGAAGCTCCGTTCACCTTTGGCCTCCTCCCCTTGTCGGCAGGTCAAGCTCAGGCTGCCTTCACTCGACGGTATTGTGGAGCGGTGCGCCTGGTCAAATCCGCTCAACCGGCTTGCATGGCCGATGAGGGATCTGGGCCGCCGTCCATCGCGTACCGACCGAGACGCCGCATGCTCCTCGAGCTGCCGGCCAAGATACTGTATGAGCACGACGCGCTCGTTAGCGCGTGAGTGTCGACTCAGGAAGTGAACCGCCGCGACCGCGACAACGCAGCCGATCAAGCGCCTGGCAGTGCGGCGAAAGTGCGGCAGGCCGCGTCGATCCGCTTCGTCACCGGCCCCAGCGGGCGGCTACGAACTCGTAAATGTCGCGAGCAGGCCCGCCAGCAGCCGTCCCCGTGGGACTAGGCTGTCCACCAGCAGGTGCTCCTCCAGCGTATGCCCGCCAGCCCCGAGCACCCCTAGCCCATCCAGGGTCGGCACCCCCAATGCCCCCGTGAAGTTGCCGTCCGAACCGCCGCCTGAGCTTCGATGCGGCAAGGGGATGCCGATCTGCTTTGCGAGTGCCTCCGCCTGGCCAAACAGCGCGAGCGTCCGCACATCTGGCTCCCACACCGGCCGGGTCACGGTGCGCGTCACGTCGAACCGCACGTCGTCGCCGCGCTCCGCGAGTGCCAGCATCTGCTCCACCCCGCGATCCAAGTCGGCCTGCCGCTTGGCCATGCTCAGCACCTGCGCCGTGCAAGTGGACGCGACGCAGTTCACCCATTCCCCGCCTCGGATCACGCCGACGCTGAACGTGCAGTCCTCCGTCGTCATGTCCTCGATCTCGATGATCCGTCGGGCCATTGCGCGGATGGCGGAACGCCCTTCCGACAGCCGGGCACCGGCATGGCTTGGCCGCCCCGTCGTCTCGATCGCAAAGCGCGCGATGGCGTAACGCCCGGTCGTGACCTCGTGCCCGGGACCGCCGGGCTCCGGCACCAGCACGGCCGCATGGCGGGACGCCTCGGCCTCGATCAGGTCGCGGGTCGAGGGTGAGCCTACCTCCTCATCGCTGGTGAATAGCAACGTCACCGGCAGCGGTGTCTCTATGCCCGCCCGCACGAGTTGCCGGATCGCCTCGAGCACCAGGAGGTTGCCGCCCTTCATGTCGTAGGCTCCCGGCCCGTAGCAGCGGTTGCCCTCCCGCCGCCACGGCAGCACGGCCAGCGTGCCAACGGGGTGCACCGTGTCCATATGTCCCATCAGCAGCAGCCCCGGCTTGCCCCGCCGCGCATGCGGCAGCGTTGCCCGGATGCAGTCGCCATAGCCCATCCGGCCGGGAATGCGTTCGACCTGGGCGCCCAACAGAGAAAGGTCGCGGGTCGCCAGATCCATCATGCGGTTGACGGCTGTGGCGTCATGCGTCGGGCTCTCGCACTCGACCCAGGGCTGCAGGTCAGCCAGCATTCGCTCGGGGTCGAACGGGAGTTCTGTAGGGTCCATGGCGAGTCCTTGCGACGACGGGGGAACAGCATCCTGGAGCCGGCACCCCGGCGCCGCCAAGCCACCGCATCAGGGCCATCCAGGGGGCCAGCCAAGGTCTGCTTACCGCTGTGGCCAGCCGCAAACCGGCCAGTCTGCTCTCGACGCTTGTCTTCCTTCCAGCGTGGGCCTGTTTGTTTAAGCGGAGCGATTCTACGGTCCACCGGTCCAAACGGTCTCTCTTCGGTATCGCATGACGAGGCTACGGGCCGCGCACCTTTGGTCAGTCAGACGGCGCCGAGCCCCTTGTGACGGAAACGCCTTTGGGGGCCAGCCCCCGATTTCGGTGGCCAGAGACGCCTGAATACGATAAGTAATACCTCTGTTCAAGTGGTAATACCAGAGGCAAGCATGTCCACGACCGTCACGAGCAAGGGCCAAGTGACCATTCCCAAGTTGGTGCGCGATCGGCTTGGCATCGGGCCCGGCAGTGCCGTGTCCTTCGAACTCGCCCCCGACGGGCGTGTCATGTTGGTGCATGAAGGTGCCAAACCCCCGGCGCGCAGCTTCAGTCGCCTGCGCGGCATGGCGGGTGCCGGCATGAGCACCGACGAGATCATGGCGCTCACCCACAGCGATGGCTGACGGAACACTGATCGACACCAACGTCCTTCTTGACGTGGTGACGGACGATCCCGTCTGGGCGGCCTGGTCGATCGTACAGCTCGACGCCGCCTCTCTGCGCGGCAGGTTGCTCATCAACGACATCGTCTATGCCGAGCTGTCGGTCCGCTTTGCCCGGATCGAAGACCTCGAAAACATGGTATGCGAGGCTCTGCTTGAGCTGGCACCGATCCCCCGGCCGGCCTTATTCCTGGGCGCCAAGGCGTTCCAACGCTACAGGGCCGCCGGCGGCCCCAGAACCGGTGTGCTACCGGATTTCCTGATCGGCGCTCATGCAGCCGTCGCCAACCTGCCCCTGCTGACCCGTGACGTCGCCCGCTGTCGCAGCTATTTTCCAACCG
>JAABUP010008698.1_pt1 | contig 12836 bp, 12 predicted proteins | sample 5559201 | NCBI WGS metagenome assembly JAABUP01 (sample SAMN10711887, study PRJNA513373) | rock metagenome | isolation source: Antarctica rocks | place: Antarctica | reverse complement strand
GGTAGTACCTTTTGGTGGTATACCATCGACATCATCGCTAGCTCTCGCGAGAGCGGTGTGGGCGTCTTGCGGGAGGGAGGTGAGGACTAAGGAGGCGGAGAGGGGGAGGGGCAGGTCGGCGGATTCGTGGTCGTCGGGGATGGGGGCGGGGAGGGAGGGGGAGGGTGAGTTGGGCATTTTGGGGTTCAGGGTGGGTATGATGGTCGAGGGAGTAGTGTAGTACATTAAATGTAAAGTAGAGGCTATGTCTGCCTAGCAGTGTTTACCCTTAAGCGAGGTTAGGGCTAGATGTGTGATCACGGGAATGAAATTCGCTGTATGTCACACAAATGCATGTATGGTCAGAAATCCGGGCTACCTTGTCTTCCGTAACTCCATCATAGCACCGAAACATTGGATCCTAATAAAGTGTATATTATCCAAATGCTGGTAGAAAAATACTACACAAAGGCACAAGAGGACCTGCAGGCCTGCTTAGCGAATGGACGCACTTCATTCGGACAGAAAAGCCAAACACAATTCGAATGCATTGTGACCCTATTCAGAATTCGTATGCTCATCCCCGTTCCCTCCTCAGAGATGGGTACATGCCCAACAAATGCGCCTTTTAGATGCAGATCAAATATATACAGGCACGCTCGCCAAGATGCAGATGCAGGGCAACACCGCAATGTAGAATGGTATTGGAAGCAAAGAAAACTACTCCTTTACAGCGCGTTCCAGTGGTACAAAGGAAAGAATGCCAGATCGCGTAATGTCGTAGGAAATGTACAGGAGCGTGCATTTTCGAAGTGAGAGGGAGCCAACATATTTAGAACCCGTCCGAATCCGGCTCTTTGAGTCGCCTCCCAAGATGGGCTAGTAGTCGGTCCAAGTCTTTCCAATTCTCTTGTGTCAGGGCGAATTTTCGGTGTTTGCGTTCATTGATATGCTAGAAGACAGTGTGAGATTTGACCAGGATTGAGGGAACATGTAAACTCACATCATCAAAGTCGTCGTACTTGTCCCTACAATTTTCACAATATCCGGGTCTAGCATTCTTCTTTTCTAATGCTTTTTCCAATGCCTTACCCTTACTTCGCGCGTCTTCGGCCATCCATACATCCTCGTCTTCTTCGGATTGCGTCGTCTCCTCGTCGATATGGATCAGTGGCTCAGGAATATGTCTTCTTGTTTGTCTAAAGGCAGCAATGGTTCTCTCGGCTCGGCCGCGGCCGGCTGGGTCGACTGATCGCTGTCTTGTCTGAACGTTGGTCAGGGCTGGACCAGTATTCTTCTCCAGCACTTTCCTTTTCAAGCCATGAACTTCTTTACTAGTCCCAGCCTTGGCGCCAGGCGCTGCTGCGGTGGATGAGATCATCTGGGACCGAATTGCAGAAGTAATATTGGATGGCTGCATGCCCGAGGCAGCAGGCTCGCCACCGAACAACATTGGTCCAGCATTGGCTATGCCTTCCTTCACTACTTTAGCTGGACTTTTCGTTGCATCGATTGGAGGTGGTGGACAAGTTTCCTTGGTGGGCATCCTTGCCTGTCGTTGCATCGAGGCGTTACCTCCGTCCCGTAGCTCTTGTAGCGGCCTCTGTTGCGGGACCTTCTTTGCAAATTCACCTTCAGCATGGCTTCTGGTGGTTGCGGCACGTGTCCGCGGCATATCACGAGCCTCTGCCTTGGCCCTCGCACGCATTTCTTCTTCTCGAGCCTTTGCTCGCTCAACCTCTTGACGAGTTGGCGGATCTACATCTGGCACGAAGGGGCATTTCCCTGATCCCACACTATGAAACTGGGGCCAGTCGCCGTACTCCTCGCGGCCTGGTTTGGGGTAGTCTCTGACTAAAATGGGTTTCGATTTTTCATCCATGTCTCGAATATAGATATGATGTCCTTTGAACGGGATCAGCTCTTTAAGGGCAATACTAGAGTTTCGGTCTGAAGGGCCGTTGATGCGCTCATTTTGGAGCATTCGAGACAAATCTGCTTCTCGATCTCCTTTGGTAGGACCGACGGCACTCTTCGTACGCGAGACATTGCCTGTCTGGAGTTGAGGTTCGTTGGGAATATCGAACATTGCACGAATTGCTCGTTGCAGCTTATCCAAAGGCCATACTTTCATCCCCATCTCTCTTGCCCGGAGAAGTATGTCCGCGTTGCCTCCTCTTCTGGGCTCGACATCGCGGGGATTGGCAAGAGCAGTCCTTTTAGCATCAGGCGCTTCAAAAGTGAACTTATTCCTAGATTGGCTTGGTTGTCCATGGTATTCTGTATGCCGTTCGAGGCAAGACGGATTTATAGTGCGAGGCTGAGTTGCGGACTGTGAGCTGGTCGAGGTTGACGAGGGTGTAATAATCTCTGTGGCATCCTTTGAATCACTTTCTGCAGGGATTGGTCTCGTCGTAACAACATGTGTGACTTCTCTCGAGAAAAACTTTTCTTCCCTCTAGAATGAAGAGATTGATTAGCAAAGCATGGAGATCAGATAGTAGACCAAACTCACCGCTCCAAGGGACTTGACATGTTTCGAGCAACTGGCCGTGACATCCTCATGAAGGCTCTCAAAGTAGAAAACGAATGACGGAAACAGTTTCTTGTAATGCTTCTGCCATTGTCTGACCTCATCCATCTGAACATGTGCAGCTTTCTCCCTTCTCTCAACTTTTTGCCGGGCATTTGGCTCCCTTGCTGCCAATAGTTTCTTTTGAAAGGCATTCGGCTGAGTATTCGTCGGTCGCCTGTCGAATACTCGACCCTCTGCAGATTGTGACAGTTGCCTCTTAGGCGGACTTCTTTGGTTGACAGACCCATCGTCCAAAGCTTGCCTTTTGGCTCGTGGCTGGAGATCGTATGAAAGATCTTCCTGAGCTTCAAGCTGCCCGCGAGAGCGTTTGGAAGCTGCGGCGGCTACAGCGCGAAAAGGTGAGTTTACAGCATTTGGAACTTCACCGAGCGGAAATCTTCTTGACGACATCCCTCCGATTCTGTATGGCGCTGGTGATAAGGATACTGCTGCCATGCGTAAGAATGCTGATGTCCCTCAGCGCTGGGGACAGTAGGAGGGGCTGTTTGAGCCGGGGTCCACGCGACGTGCTTCACGTCCCGCACCAAGGAATATTTTCCTATAATGATAACATGATGGGTCACAGAGGCTTTCTAAAAGGCAATCAAGCGCAGGCCCTCTGAAGGAATGTGAGGTCGTGAACAATTGGTTGTTGTTAGTAGGAAAGACAGGTGAGGTCTCGGGAAGCCGCACATTGTTGATACTCGCTTCCCGAGCATGGCAACCACCCTAAGATCTTGGCGTTTATTTACAAGCAAACAATCACAGCTTGCCTTGATTGAAAAGAATTGAAATCTACAATTACGATAATTGCAGTCATTCTCGTGCGACTAGCTCTGCTTGAGGTGCAATACACAGCAAGGAAGAATGAGTTCGTCGGTCGATGGAAAATGCGATAACCCTAGTCCTGGACCTGAATGCAGGCATTCTCAGGTCGAGCCTTTCTGATAGTGCATGTCTACACCTCCGAAGATTCCACGTGCGCTACGCTCAGCAACCCGTCTCTAGGAGATGGAACTTTTGCAGAATATCATACACGTGTATCGAGATCGAGAGAGGATGAGACATGTCAGAAAGTCTGTTCTTGGTATTCTCTGAGATCAAGAGGATATTGAATAGCAGGAGTAAAGAAAGTGAGCTCGAGATATGTATACTTAGGCTCCGATATCGCGAGGTTGTCGAGCTGCAAAGATGACGATTATGCTCCCACTTCTGGCAGAGTCGCGCGAGATCAGGAATGGGCTTGTCGAGGATTGACGTAGATTGAACGACTGTTTTCTGTGCGAACAGATGCCCCAAATCCCTTGGTCATTTCAACATGATCCTCGGATGTCGACAGTCTTCTTGATTGATCTTCAAGATAATTTAGGAGCCATCTCCGAGAAACTCTAGATTTACGTAGGGCTGACGGAACGGCCCGTTCTTCTGACAAACGAATACGATCGCCTTGGATTCGCTTGATGTATGGCAAAGGCTTTGATCAAGTTCTCACATCATATCAAGTATTGTTGTAATTACAAGTAGAGAGGTTCAGAGCATGTAGTCCGCTCGTAGGCCGACATCCTCGCTATCTCGCGAATTCTCGTGGAAAGTAATAACGTCAGCCACATGGCATTCTCAAATGGGCATGCTAGAGTAAGGTAGATTTCGATGTCATCATGAACTAGTTCCACCTGCCCGCCTGCATTTGGCCCTTGCTTCCAAGCACGCTAACGCCGTGAACTGTGTTTATGGATTGCATCTCCGCCACAACATGTGCTGCACAGCCGTTCAAGGATGACTGCGAGCGACTATCAAGACACGATTTTTTCGGTATATGTGACGATGGTCTCTCTTCGGTGCCAGGCTACAGACATGTGAGGCAAGGTGTTTGTGATCGCCTGGAGCGCTCGTCCAGTGGGCATGCTCAGCCTAGCCAAAACATCAATCGAATGGTCCTTCCTTTGGTGTTCTGACGCTCACTCCTGGTGATCCACTATAAAACATTTCCGGCAAGCACGGTCAACAGTAACAGACATGGGCCCGGACTCATCAGCTTCCTCTCACGTTCCCTCTGACGATCCGCCAGCCGACGGGCCATTGCCCTCCTCTCCACATCAGCGTTCGTTCTCCGGATCGCGCTCGCAAGAGCACCCGTTATGGAGCTCGACCGGAATACAATCTGGACCGCGAGATCCCAGATTGCAAACTCTCAGCTCGCCGATGTCAAACCCTTCTGACACACCCTCCGACCAGCTGAGTCCTTCAACCACAGATCGCGTCTTTCCTATCAGATCTGTTGTTTCCGTTGATCGGACAGCCACACCAATGGCTAAATCGGACAGCGCAGGCTTAGATGGCTTCCCGGGAATGTCCCTGTCGAGTAATTCATCGAGTGAACGCAAGAGCGGCCCTCGCCAATTTTCAACTGGCAACGCGCCTTCAGTGGAGTCGACTCCCGAGATGCATCCCGTCGATTCACCTTCAAGACAGCGAAGAGAACCAGAAACAGCGACGCCGTCTATCCCCTTTCGTGAAAACCGAAACTCGGCTGCACAAGCTCGAAGGCCAGCCAGAGAGGAGGGAGAGCGGATGGGGGGCTCTAGGCAGATTCAAACGTTCGCCGATACCACTTCTGCCAAGTCACAGACTACGATGGGCCAGGATGGAGATGACGCTCAGAGTGTATCAGACTCTGTCAGAAGCACCGCGCAAGACGAGACTGGGGGCCTACTTACTGCTCGATTCAAGCACGTTGTGACAGAGGGAGGCCATGCAGTCATAATTGGTCGGGACGGAGACACGCTCCAACGCTGTGAAGATGAACCTATTCATATACCGGGAGCTATCCAGGGATTCGGCTTGTTGATTGCGCTGCAAGAGGTGGACGAAGGCAAATTGCTGGTCAGAGTTGTTAGCGAGAATTCCAAAAGGATAATTGGCTATGCTCCAAAGCAGCTGTTTGCGCTTGAGAGTTTTTGCGATATCCTGTCAGAGAAGCAAACAGATAATCTACTCGACCACATTGACTTCGTTAAAGATGAGGAGGTTGACCCTGCCACTGATGGCCCTGAGGTCTTTACAATGTCTATCCGCTCCGCCTCTCGAAAGATGCAAAAGATGTGGTGTGCGATGCATATCAATGAGAGCAACCGTGACTTAATAATATGCGAGTTCGAATTAGAAGATGATCCAACGAACCCACTGGTGCCTCTTGGTGAGGAAACTCCAGAGCCACCCGAAGATACCTTGAGCAGCGACCCTACGCCAGAAGAGTATGCTGAGAGCACAGTCAATGCGAGCAAACCGTTACGCGTCCTACGAAGTGCAAGAAAACGGAAGGGAGAAGCTGCAGCAATGGAGGTCTTCAACATCATGTCGCAAGTTCAGGAACAGCTCGCTAATGCTGCCAATCTGGAAGAATTCCTGAAAATATTGGTTGGCGTCGTGAAAGAATTGACGGGTTTCCATAGGGTCATGGTTTACCAATTTGACCAAAATTGGAATGGCAGAGTAGTGACTGAGCTTGTAGATCCGAGGGCCACCAAGGATCTTTATAAAGGTCTGAACTTCCCTGCCTCTGACATTCCAAAGCAAGCCCGGGATCTTTACAAGGTGAACAAAGTGCGGTTACTATATGATCGTGACCAAGAGACTGCTCGTTTGGTTTGTCGGACGCTTGAAGATCTTGAAACACCATTGGATCTCACATTCGGATACCTGCGAGCGATGTCTCCTATTCATATCAAGTATCTTGCGAACATGGCTGTAAGAGCCTCCATGTCAATTTCGATTAATGCCTTCAACGAACTTTGGGGTCTCATTGCCTGTCACTCTTATGGATCTAAAGGTATGCGAGTATCTTTTCCGATTCGCAAGATGTGCAGGCTAGTGGGTGACTCCGCGTCGCGGAATATCGAAAGACTCTCCTATGCATCCCGACTACAAGCGAGAAAACTGATCAATACTGTTCCTACCAAATGCAATCCTTCTGGATACATCATAGCTTCCTCAGACGACCTACTTAAGCTCTTCGATGCGGACTACGGCCTTCTATCCATTCGGGGTGAAACCAAAATTCTTGGAAAACTTGATCAGACACAAGAAGCCCTTGCCATGCTAGAATACATGAGACTTCGTAAAATTACATCAGTGACCAATACCACAGACATTCGTATCGATTTTCCAGATTTGCGATATCCACCTGGATTCTCTGTCATCGCCGGTCTGCTGCTTGTACCCTTGTCAGTCAGTGGTAGTGACTTCATCGTCTTCTTTCGGAAGGGTCAAGACCGAGAGGTTAAATGGGCTGGCAATCCTTACGAGAAGTTCTTAAAAGAGGGTACGGAAGGGTATTTAGAACCTAGGAAAAGCTTTAAAACTTGGAGCGAGACTGTCGTCGGGAAGTGCAGAGAGTGGACAGAAGAGCAGATCGAAACGGCCGCGGTATTGTGTCTGGTATACGGTAAATTCATTGAAGTTTGGCGGCAAAAAGAAGCTGCTCTACAGAACAGCGTGCTGACAAAGCTGTTACTCGCCAACTCGGCGCATGAAGTCAGAACGCCTTTGAATGCCATCATCAATTATCTCGAGATCGCGCTAGAAGGAGCAATCGATCAGGACACAAGGGATAACTTATCCAGGTCACACTCGGCATCAAAGTCGTTGATATATGTCATCAACGATCTTCTCGACTTGACAAAGACCGAGGAAGGTCACAACCTCATCAAAGACGAGTTATTCGATTTACCAGCTACGATACGGGAAGCCACCAATTCTTTCGTAGGCGACGCCAAACGTAAGAACCTTGAATACGAAGTCACCGAAAACCCAGGGGTGCCCCAATATGTAGTAGGCGATCAGAGACGCGTGAGACAAGCGATTTCCAACGTCACAGCCAATGCCATCCAACATACGTCCAGCGGTTTTGTTAAAGTGGAAATGTGGTTGGCTAACAGGACGGAAGATCACGTCGATGTTGACATTGTGGTACACGATACCGGGGCAGGAATGAGTCCGGACAAACTCGATGCCTTGTTTAGAGAGCTTGAGCAAGTTCAGCAAGTTCAGACCGAGAGTGATGAAGAGTTGCAGGAAAAGATGGCTCCGGATCCCAAAGCTATTGAAGGAGAGCAGCATAGTAGAACACTTGGTCTTGGCCTTGCACTGGTCGCTCGGATTGTGCGGAATATGAACGGTCAGCTAAGACTAAAATCTGAAGAAGGTAAAGGATCACGCTTCGTGATCCAACTTGGCTTCGGTCTGGCGGATGGTAAGCCGGAAGACCATTCACTTGAAGATGCAGAGGCAGCAGGTGTGGGGCCACCGGCAAACCAACCCACCACTCCTCCAGTGGAGAAGGGCGAAGTAATGCTTGTCAATAAAAGCGCACAGAAAACTACAGCCCCACAGACCACTAAAGGGATAACGCATCGAAAAAGCATGGAAAGTGTACACAGTCTTGGGAGCACGAAAAGCTTCATGAGCGGATCAAGTGCCAAAAGTGACGTTGGTCGGCTGATTGAAGCGATTCAAGAGCCCCAGATGATTTCGACGGACGAAGACGCCAATCGTCTATCTGGCCATGGCCATCGACGGCCGGGATCAGCTTCTTCGTCACGCCGTCCGGTCAGTGGACTCTCCAGAGTTCATTCTGTGGGGAACGCTTCTCCCATAGCCTCGGATCAGGCACTGCAGAAACGCGAAGGTCCAGGCGTGGCAAATGTGACAGACTCGAAGACTCCAATCAGACCCATCCGCATGCCTGGAGACACAAGCCTTGGGTCGCCCATTACCAAGCATCCTTCTCAAGACTCCGCTGTACGCACGCCATCACGTGTTTTGTTCGATGTCCCAGATAAGAGAGCAGAAGCGGCGCCGCTTGACGCTGAAGGACTTCGGGTCCTGGTGGCCGAGGACGATCCCATCAATAGCAAGATTATCCAGAAAAGGCTTGCGAAGACAGGGCACGAAGTCCATCTTACTATCAATGGAGAGGAATGCTCTAGCATTTACGGCGAAAGACCGGCGCTCTACGACGTGGTCTTGATGGATATGCAGGTCAGTCACCCAGTCGCCTAGAATTGCACGGGCCGCGCTGATTTCGTCTCCAGATGCCAATCGTAGACGGCCTTACCTCCACCAAGATGATTCGGTCGTTTGAAAAATCTCACACGAACAATTACCTGTCAAAGCGGGCAGCACTAAACGGCCGAGTACCTGTATTCGCTGTCTCGGCTTCTTTGGTAGAGAAGGAACGGCAAAAGTATATCGATGCAGGCTTTGATGGCTGGATCCTCAAACCGATTGACTTCAAGCGCTTGAGTGTCTTGCTCTCCGGCATCGTTGAAGAGGCTACGCGAGAGAGCTGTCTGTACCAGCCCGGCGGATGGGAGCGAGGAGGCTGGTTCTGCAAACAACAGCCTGACGTCTTCTCCTCCTCTACGAAACCGTCTTCGAGGGCAGCTGTCTCGTCATCGTCGAGGCCAGGGTCAGCCCCTGCTCAGATGAAAGAAGAATGGACGGACAGGGAGCGAGAACGGCTCAACAGCCTCGACGACGATGCTGTCCACGCGCAATCGTATCCGCAAGACCCAGGTCAGTCCGGCAACCTCGAGCAAGCGATTGAAGGTCAGCCATGAGCACGACAGTTACGTCCACCTCCGCGACCGGTCTTCTCCCATCGTCTGAGTCTCTCGACTCAATCTCCCTTGCAGTTCTATCCCCTGCAGAACGCTCACTGCGCCCACTGTGGCTACTTACCTCAACCATCCTTGGCCCCATATTACGAGTACTACTCTTGGCCGTCTCGCCACGACGACATGCCTGTTCAGTTCGACTAGCGACCACATCCCGAGTTACATTACACCGGCCCTATTTCTCTCTATTCACCGACCCGTTCATGATGATGTAGGATCTTCTGCAGCGACAGCCCGGCGTTCTCGCTTGAGCAGACGATGTTTGGGTTCGAGGAACAGATGATTGCATGGACGATGGCGTCGGGTCCTCATTTGCGCGGGGCCAAGGCCTGAGCGCCTTCCTCCCTTTGGCTTCTTGTACATAGCCCTTCTCCGCACATATCCAGCTCGAAATAAATCCACTTAACCGTATTTACGTCGCCATGAAGCCTTTGATAGTGGGTTTGGCCATGGCATTTCCCCAAGGAGGGTTTAGTGAAACCTACGCTGTGCCCCCTTTGGCAGCGGACATGGTGAAAGGGAGCCATTGCGCTTGTATGCAGCGGATAGATGGGTGAGCCACATGCCACGTGGTTGTCGATACGATAATGGCATGGGAAATTCCCTGATTTGCTCACCGTCAAGCCATGAGCGCAGGGTGAGAGCAAATTGGGGGTAGACGAACGAATCAGGGGGCGAGATGAGGACAGTATGAGAAGTATGGGTGTGCTTGGCGAGGTCAGCCCAGCGGGTGGCCAGCCAGACTGAGCGCCTTTCACTAGGGGGGTCATTTCCAGCCGTAGTTCTCGCAGTTCTAGCCTGGCGAAGCAGCCCAGATATGAGTCCAAGGGTCAGCATCACAGGAGACTAAGAGTTCTGTGCAACCAGCAGGGGAGAGGCTAGGGAAGTCAAGATGACAAGTTCCAGCAACAGGCGAGTGAAAGGGTCAATCTAGCCGGACTCACAGTGTAGAGTGTAGAGTGTATAGTGTAGAGTGTGTAGCAGTATTGAGGGAGAACGTCCTTCGTCCAAAGTACTGTACTGTAACCCCATCTTAATTTCCATTGGTGCCCCCGTTTCGTCTCGTCTTGCCTGCCCATATCCACGTGCCGATCACGATCACTGTTTGGCCCTGACTAACGGACTGGGGACGAGTTCTACGGTGTGCTACTCTCACCACCGTACTACCACCACTACCACTACTACCACCACTACAACTACGACTACTCATACCACTACCCCCACTTTCTAGAATTCACCTGTTCTGTTCCTGTGAGAACACCCGGTTTCAGTTCTTGCCCATCATGACCCTCACCCACCGCACAGCTTGAGACGCCCGCCTGCCTGAACCACTCTGGCCGTGCATTGCTCTGTTCCGTGAATGACGCCCGTCGCGACTAATCACGTCCCACCATCCATTCTCGTAGGGGTCCAATGCATCAGATCCCCACCATACCCATCACCCTCAACTTCCAATGGGCAATTCCAATGGCAAGCCCGTCGTCTTCACGGACGAAGGTGAGTTTCCCTTCTCCTCCTGCTCCGCGCCCGCTGCGTCGCCCGCCAGAGCGACCGCTCCCAGACCGCCTCCAAGCCTGCCGGTGTCGAGGAGACCAAAGCAGGTCCGGACCGGACACACATGCTGACCCTTTTCTTTCAAGCAGTCAACCTCAATCACTTCCGCCTGCTGCGAGTCGTAGGCAAGGGTGCGTTCGGCAAGGTGCGAATCGTCGAGAGGAAGGATACCGGCTTGACGTTTGCTCTGAAATACATTCGCAAAGATGAAGGTTTGCAGATGGCAGAGGGAATCCTTGGTGCACATGGCTCGGAGGCTTACATGGAACGCAGTGGTACGGTCGGAGAGCGTGCGGAATATAATCAGAGAGCGGCGGATGCTCGAGCACCTCAGCCATCCTTTTCTGTGCAACCTGCGGTACAGCTTTCAAGACATCGAATACCTGTATGAGTCCTTCGGCTGTCTCAATCTGTGCATGGTGTGGCTGACCGCTACGCAGATACGTTGTTATGGATCTCATGAATGGCGGCGATTTACGATTCCACATCTCCCGAAAGACTTTCACCGAAGAGGCAGTGCGCTTCTGGATGGCCGAACTAGGTTGCGCTTTACAATATTGCCACTCGCAAGGTATCGTCCATAGGGATTTAAAGCCAGATAATGTGCTGCTAGATTCAGATGGTCATGTGCATCTGGCGGATTTTGTACGCTCGCTCAAGGCCTGGATATAAAAGTGAATGCTAATGGGTGATAGAACGTTGCTTCAGAGTACAAGCCGGAAAAGCAATTACACAGCAAGTCTGGCACGCTTGCATATCTCGCCCCAGAGGTATACGGTGGGGGCGGGTATCTGACCGAGGTGGACTGGTGGTCGTTAGGGGTCACATTCTACGAATGTATATACAACAAGGTAAGGAATACTACTTTAGTCTTTGGATTTCAAGACTGATGGAGGACAGCGACCATTCTCCTCACATGGCCACGACAAACTCGAAAAGGAGATACTAAAAGCCTCCCCCAACTACCCCGTCACTCAACCACCAGTCTCCATGCCCTGCTACCGCGCGATAAGCTCGTTATTAGAGAAAGATAGGAGGAAACGGATAGGCGCTATAGGTTGGGATACATTCACAGACCACGCCTTCTTCCAGAGAATAGACTTCATCGCCTTGGAGAAGAAGCAGATAAAGCCGGTGTTCATACCCTCTAGTGAGAAGACTAATTTCGATGCGACATACGATCTGGAGGAATTACTATTGGAAGAGGCCCCTCTCGAAGCACGCGCGAGGCGGCAGAAACCAAGGGTGCAGCTCAAAGATGATGCCACTGACAAGGAGATACGGACGGACGAGCTGCACCGGATGATAGAAACGCTCTTTGAGCCTTTCGACTACACCACAGTAACGTACGCGCACCCTATCTAATATTATTGGGCCCCTCCGATACTGACATCTTCCCCACCAACAGAGACTACAAAGGCTTCGTCGACGCCCCCTCCAACCCCGACTCCTCCCTCGACATCCTCGACCGCGCCGCCGCCTCCAAAGGCAGCACCGAAGACCCCCACTGCGACGCCAAATCGCACAACGCCCTCTCGGGCGACTCCCCCAACGTCTCCCCCCCGCGCACCATGACCGGCGGCGCCGTCAAAACCACCCAATCCAACCTCTCCGAATACTACCCCGCCGACGAAACCGCCCAGCAACCTCCCCTTCAAAACGCCCAATCCCCTCCCCCCGGCACCCACCACCAACAACAGCAACATTCCCCCCACAACCCCGCCGTCTCCCCCAACAATAACTCCCGCCAACAGCCAGGCCGCGGCGGCACCCGCACCGCGAGCAAAAGCGGCGGCGTGCAGGTCGTGCTGGACGAGCAGGGCAGCTGGGCGGACTTGGGCAATAAAGATGGCAGGATGTCGAATGGGGACGAGAGGAATAGTCGGAGTGGAGGGGGGGCTTCGAGCACGGGACAGGGACATGGGAGGCCGAATGGGATGTTGGGGTTTTTGACCAGGAAAAAGGGGAGGCAGAGGAGTCCGAAGCCGATGGAGGCGGGGGTGTTGGGGAAGGAGGGGGCGAGGGTTGTTGTTGGGGGGAGGTGATGGCAT
>JAABUP010008696.1_pt1 | contig 12836 bp, 10 predicted proteins | sample 5559201 | NCBI WGS metagenome assembly JAABUP01 (sample SAMN10711887, study PRJNA513373) | rock metagenome | isolation source: Antarctica rocks | place: Antarctica | reverse complement strand
GGAACCACCTGATACGTCGCGGGCTCGAAACCCGCGGGCAGCGGGCGCACCATTGTCTCGGCCGTCACGAGGTGGAAGTAGCTGTCGTCGAGCGTTTTGTAGCCCTGCCATGCCTGGATGAGGTCCTCGGTGTACTTCATGTAGCCCTGCGCCAGGCCGGCCGGTGCGGGACGGGCGAGCAGGTCGGCGCCGGCGCGGTGAATGGCGATGTCGTCGAACTGCCGGTTGCCACCCGAGTGGTCGAAGTGGTAGTGAGAATTGACGACCGACAATGGTTTACCGGCCAGGCCTTCGGCGACGGCGCGGATGTCAGACACTCCGAGGCCGGTGTCCAGCAGCACCGCGCGGTCCTCGCCGATGACGAGGAAACTGTTGACGTGCCCCGGTTCGGCGATCAAGTACACGTTCTCGGCCAGCGGCCGGACATCGAACCAGGCCGGCCGCGGATGGTCCTCGGTCAGGGTGGCGCTGGTTACCTCGTCCAGCCTGCTCATGACGTCACCTCGTCTGCCGCGACCGGGAGCGGGTTGGCCGAATTGGCGCCAGTGCCGGGGTCGGCGGGCGCTTGAAAAGTGGCGTTCTCGCGGAGCACACGACCGCGCATCGAGAGATAGTAACCGACGAGGGAGACGAAGAACCCGACGGGAATGGACAGATCACCGCCGCCGATGCTCGAGACGAAGGGGCCTTGGAATACGGAACTGCTGGAGAACATCGCAGCGAGAACGATACCGGCCGCGAACCAGCCCAGAGCGACCGGATTGAACCCGTTGCGGAACCAGTACGCCCCGGAACGCTGGTACAGAGCGTCAATTTGGTAGTGCCCGCGTCGCAATGCCATATCGGCGATATAGACGCCGCCCCAGGGCGCGATCCACAACACCATCAAAGACAGGAAAGACGTGAACGAGTTGGTGAAGTCGAAGACGAACAGCGCATAGGCCGAAAGTACGGTACCGATGGTCGCGTCGATGAGGACGGCTTGCCAGCGCCTGACCTTCAGCCCGAGGGAGAGCAGACTCATGCCCGAGGAGTAGGTGTTGAGGAAGTTATTGGTGATCGTGCCCCCCACGATGACCGCGAGATAGGTGACGAAGAACCAGTTGGGCAGGATGGCCTTCAGTCCCGCGACCGGGTCGCTCATGTCTGTTGCGGTGGCCGCGGACACTCCGAAGATCGTGATCAATGCTGCAGGCACAAAGCCGCCGAGCGCGGTCCAGACAGTGATGCGCGTGCCCGAGGTCTTGCGCGGCAGGTAACGGGAGTAGTCCGCACCGGTATTCACCCACGAGAACGGCGCGGCGGCCATCACAGCCAGTGCCAGCAGCCACGCGCCGAGGTGTGTCGGCGCGCCGAGAGCTGGGTGGGCGTGCAGGTTGGTTTTGGGCAACACCAGCGTGCCCAGCACCAGCGTGCCGATGCCGAGGGCGTAGGAGAAGAACTTGTTCAACACGGTGATAGCGGCATGGCCGAGCACCGCCACGCCGAAGGTCAGGATAACGATCGCGGCCAGCGCCAGCACCTTCCAGCCCACGCCCGAGCCACCGCCGACCGCTCGCACGATCTCGTACAGCGACAGGGTGCCGATGACAATGTTGACCGCTTCCCAGCCGACAGCTGTCAGCCAACTCAGGAACGCCGCCGGCGCGTTGCCGAGCACACCGAATGCTGCACGCGAGACGACGAGCGTGGCGGTTCCGGCGCGGGCGCCGGGTATAGAGCCCCAGCCCACGAGTACGAAGAACAGGTTGCCCACCAGCGCCACAGTCAGAGCCGCCCAGAAGTCGAGCCCGAAGCCCACGATGATCGCGCCGTCGATAACGTACGTGAAGATCACGTTCGCGCCGAACCAGATCCAGAACAAGTCGAACGGCCGTCCGCGCCGATCGACCTCGGGGATGTGATCGATGCCGTGCTGCTCGACCGTGAAAGCTCCGGCGTCCTGGACCGGTTCGCTAGCACCCTCGCTTCGGGAATCGCGTTCCATCTGCCCTCCTCGTAGAGTCAACTTAGGATCCCAGGATGTTAGGACCCGCGTAGTGACCCTGGCAATGACTTTGAACAAGCGCGTGATGGTCAACCTGTCTAGTCGCGCCGTCAGCCCCGAAGGAGCACGGATGACCTCGCCACGACGCATCGCCGTCCTCGCCACTGGCGGCACGATCGCGTGCACCCTCGATGCGCAGGGCCAGCTGGTGAAAACCCTCCGTGCCGCAGATCTTCTGCGAACGGTGCCACCCATCGAGGGACTCGACGTTCGGCCGTCGGATTACGACCAGTTGTCCAGCTGGAATATGACCCCGGCAGCAATGCTCGAGCTAGTCCACCGTATAGACGACCTGCTCATCTCCTGCGAGAGCGTCGTTGTCACCCACGGCACGGACACTCTGGAGGAGACAGCGGCCTTCCTTTCGTTTGCGCTGCGATCAAGCGCTCCGGTGGTTGTGACCGGCGCGATGCGGACGAGTGACGAACTCGGCGCCGACGGTGCGCGGAACCTGTCCAGCGCGCTGCTGGTCGCAGCCGACCCCGACGCGCGGGGCCGCGGCACGCTCGTCGTCTTTGACGATCAGGTCCATCGTGGGGTAGCCGTCACCAAGCGGCACACCAGTGCAGCTGCGGCATTTTGCTCGCCCAACAGCGGACCTATTGGCCGCGTTCACGACGGCAGCGTCACCTTCACCGAGCTTCCGACTGCGCCGACCCGATATGAGGTCAGGCATGCCGACGCCGATGTGCCGCTGCTGCTCGCCACCCCAGGGGCGCCGGTCCGGATCGTCGAGGCAGCGCTGGCCGGCGCTGACGGCCTGGTCGTGGCCGGCTTCGGGCTGGGCCATCTCCCGCCAGCCTGGATGGAGCTGCTCGGCGAGGCAGTGCGCAGTGGCATCCCCGTCGTCATGACGACGCGTACCTACGCGGGTCCGGTCTACGGACGTTATGCCGGACCAGGCGGCGACATTGACGCACGCGAGCGAGGACTGATTCCTGCCGGTTACCGCACCCCCCAGGCTGCGCGCATCCAGCTCATATGCGCGTTGGGCGCCGGGCAGGACCCCACTGACGCGTTTACCCCACTGCGGCCGTAGCAACGTCCAGGCGAACCGATCTGTCGGTCGCCGGTCGACGAAGGCAGGTGTTAGCCGAGCAGTTGGGGGTGTCGGAGATTATCGAAGCGCAGGTGCAGCGGCACCGCGCGGAACGGCTGGCCTACTGGCGGTGCTGCAGATCGCCGACCGGCACCGCACCGTCGTCGCCGGCACCGGCTGGTGGCCATCGCCGTGTGCTGGCCATCGTTGGAGTTCGCGGCATTCCTGCAGGGCGGCGCAGTCTTCATTCCGGGGTCGCCGACCCCTCGACCCCGGACATCTCACCCGTCCTGCACCACTACTGGCAGCAACGGACTCCCATTCGACCCCACCGATCCGCAGGGGGCCGCCACCGCCATCACCCGCACCACCGGCGGCAACTTCCGCCTCATCGAACGACTCATGAGCCAAATCGCACGTGTGCTGGACATCAACCAACTCGACGTCATCACCGCCGAGGTCGTCGACGCCGCCCGACAGACACTCGTCGTCGGCCCGCAGTAGTGCCAAATAAATCCAGATCGTGCCAGATAATTCGACCATTCACACACTGCCAGATCTCTGCGAGCGCGAGATCTCTGCGGTGGCAGCGTCTTCCATGAGGTTGAAGATGCCGACAGCGCCGACGCCGCGGAGCCAGGGGGCAAGTTACTGGATTGCGACGCTGATGTTGTTGCGAAGGCCCTCTTCGGTCACCGAGCCTGGAGTCGAGCGAACGTCCAATAGTTGCGCGGCTGTGTCGTGGACATCCTCGCGCAGTTTGAGTGGTTGAGCTCGTATCTGGCTGAAGGGGCGTTGGGGCTGGTCCGGGCGGGCCGGTCAGATATGTCCAAACGCCGGCGGATCTCGGCTGATCTGGTCGCGATCGTGGAGGGTTGGACGTGCGTCGGCCGCCGCCGAAGATCGCGAAGGCGCATCGGGAGGCGGTGCGGGTCGCGGAGAGCGAGGTGAACCGGCACCGTCGTGTGCGATGACCCGCCGCATCTTGTCGCGGTCAGCTCGCTCGCAGCCGTGACGAACCGATCGTCTGTCACGGTTCAGTCTTCTTGACGGTCTGGTCAACGCTTTGGCGGCTCTTCGCAGTTGAGGGTGTAGGTGCGGGCGCGTCGGTCACGGGGTGAGGGTCGAGGTCTTCCGATGATGGAGGTTCCTACGCCGTCCACCTGGAAGACCTCGACGTGCTCAACGCTACGTTCTCGACGATCATGCGGTGCTGGCCTGCCGCGTGATCGAGCTCGATGACTGGTGCCAGGAGTGCGGCGCCCAGGGCGTCCCCCGCGACACCGTGCTACGCCAGCTTGCCCATGTTCCGCTGGGCTGGCGACCGACGATGTTGCAGGTGCGGGTGCGCCGCTACCGCTGCACCGGCTGCGGGCACGTGTGGCCTCAGGACACGACTGCGGCCGCGGCGCCGCGGGCGAAGCTGTCGCGGCCCGCGGTGTTGTGGGCGGTGAAGTCGGTCGTGATCGATCGGCTCTCGATCGCCCGGGTCGCGGCCGGGCTCGGTGCGTCCTGGCACACCGTCAACGACGCCGTCCTGGCCGCCGGCCGGCGGTTACTGATCGACGACCCGGCCCGCTTGAACGGGGTGCGAGTCATCGGCGTCGACGAGCACTGCTGGCGTCACACCCGCCGCGGCGACAAGTTCGTCACCGTGATCATCGACCTCACCCCGGTGCGCGACGGCACAGGACCTGCCCATCCTACTCGCACGGGTCGAATGACAGCTGCTGCCCTTGACCTCGTGCACCACCGGGTCGCACTCGCGAACCAGTTGCGCGCGCACCTGCGCAACGTTCTGCCCGGCGCGGTCGGCCTGTTCGCCGAAATCGACTCCGGAAATCAGCCTGGCATTCCTTCACCGCTTCGACACCCAGGACCGCGCCGACTGGCTCACCCCGACCCGCCTGGGCAAATGGCTGTCCTGCGTCGGCGACTCCGGCCGCACTGAGGCTAGCGAACAGGTGTGCGGAACGGTTCGCGGCGCAGAAACTCACCGTGCTGGACGGACCCGACCAGCAACTCCTCGGCGACCAACGTGCGACCGCGGCTGATGGTGCGAACGGGCCACCCCTGCGACTCGTACCCCTCGTATGGGTCGAAGTCCGAGCGGGACTGCATGCGGGATGCGGTCACGCGGTACTGCTGATCTGGGTCGAGCAGGACGAGATCGGCGTCAGAGCCTACAGCGATCGCGCCCTTACGCGGCCACAGGCCGAACAGTCGGGCCGGAGTCTCCGAGGTCACCTCAACGAAGCGCGTGAGCGAGAGCCGTCCACGACACACACCTTCGCTGTAAAGCATACCTATGCTCGTCTGGACGTTCGAGATGCCGCCCGGTACTTGAGAAAACGGCAGCGATGGATCCATCTTCTGCGCCAGCGTCCAGGTCGTATGGTCGGTCGCATAGCACTGGACCTCGCCGTCGGCGAGTGCGGACCAGAGGACGTCCTGGTCACGCCGGCTGCGCAGCGGCGGCCAGCACGCGTACCGGTTTCCCGCGCGGTCGGGCAGGCCGTAGAGATCATCGTCCAGATAAAGGTAGGCCGGCCGGGTCTCGACGTACAGTTCTGCACCGCGGGCGCGTCCGCGGCGAACGGCGTTCATCGCCTCCTCGGACGACAGGTGCACGATGTAGAGGGGACTTCCGGCCGCTTCGGCGTAGGTGATCATCTTCTCGACGGCCAGCGCCTCGGCTTGTGGCGGCCGAGACCGTCCCAAGTTGTCGATGCCGGTCTTGCCGGCGTTGATCAGGCGCGCCGATAGAAAATCAACCAGCGCACCGTCCTCGGCATGCACGTTGACCAGAACTTGCGCCGCACGGGCACCGTCGAGCACGCGCAGCAGATCGATGTCGGAGAGCCGAAAGTCGAGCGCGGTGAACACCTTGACGCTCGGGCATCCCAACTCGGGCAGCGCGGCCAGATCCTCCGCGAGCGTCGGCACACTCGCGTCGGACACGATGATGTGGAACCCGAAGTCGATGTAGGACTGGCCCTCGGCCTTGGCCAGCTCCCGGGCGACCACGTCGGTCAGGCGCTCGCCGGGCAGCTGGAACGCGTAATTGATGATCGTGGTCAACCCGCCATACGCTGCGGCTCGGGTGCCACTCTCATAAACGTCGGCCGTGGCCGAGCCGCCTACCTCAGTGTGGAAGTGGGTGTGCACGTCGATGCCGCCTGGCAGCACGTGCAGCCCCGTGGCGTCGACGACCTCGGCAGCCTGGTCAGCCAGTTCCGGTCCGATCGCAGCAATGCGCCCGTCACTGATCGCGATGTCGATCCCGCGCAGACCACCCGACTGCCAGACCTGGCCGCCACGAACGATCAAATCGTAAGATTTCACGTCGTCTCCAGGGCCTGGCGGCCGCGCACGATTTGCGAGAATCCGACGGCAACGATCAGGGCACCGCCGTAGAACAACGGCTGGACGTAGCTTTGAAGACCGAGCAACTGCAACCCGATAATTCCGGTGCCGAGGAAGTAGACCGCGATGAAACAGCCCCAAACGTTGAAGCGCCCGGGGCGGATCGTGGTAGCACCAAGGAACGCCGCCGCGAATCCTGGCAGCAGATAGCTATTGCCCGACGAGGGGTCGGCACCGCTGAGCGTCCCGGCATACAGGACGCCGGCGAACGCCGCGAGCACGCCCGCGACGATGAACCCGCGCCAGCGGATGCGGTCAACTGGCAGCCCGGAGAGGCGAGCCACGCTGCGGCTTCGCCCGACGATCAGCAGTCGGCGGCCGGTGGGCGTGTATTCGAGGACGTACCACATGATCACGCAGAGAATCAGCGTGTAGTAAAACTCGTACGGGATTCCCCATAGCCGGTCGATGATGATCGGCTGGACCAGCGAGTTCGAGACACCGCTGATCACCGATGAGCCGGACATCCATAGCACGAGACCGCTTGCGACTGTGCCCGTACCCAGCGTAGCGATAATCGGGTCGATGCCGAGCTTGGTAACCAATGCACCGTTCACGATGCCGAGCGAGGCCCCGGCAAACAGCGCAATGACGACGGCCGCGCCGACCGGCCAATGGTGATTGACATTGAGGACAGCGATGATCATCGACGACATCGACAGGTTGTATGCAACCGACAGATCGTAGTCACCGGCGATCAGCGGGATCAGCAGGCACAGGGCGAGCACGAGCACGATCGAGTACGAGCCCAGGATGTTCGCGACGTTGCCGCTAGTGGCGAAAGTCGATGGAGCCTTAATCCAGAAGATCGCGATCAGGATGATCCAGACTCCCGGCAGCGCGAATTTCTCGACTTGGTTGGCTAGAGAGCCCGGGGCGCGGGATCGGGCCGGCTGGTCCCGCGTGTCGGGGGGTGTGGTCACGTTCGCCTTCCTATCAATTTGATTGTCATGGCACGCTTGTCAGGCATTGCCGAGTGATCTCCTCTTTGGTCACTTGGTCGCCTTTGAGTTCGCTGACAACGTGCCCGTGCGCGAAGATCAGCACCCGATCGCAGATCGTGGCGAGCTGTTCATGATCAGAGCTCGCGCACAAGACGCCCGCCCCAAGGGCGGTCTCGGCACGCAGGATCGCAAAGATCTCCTCGCGCGCGCCGACGTCGACTCCCTGAGTCGGCTCGTCAAACAGCAGCAGCTGCGGCCCAATCTGCAGCCACTTGGCCAGCAGCACCTTCTGCTGGTTCCCGCCGGAGAGGTTGCCGACCCGGAGAAGAGGCGTGGGCGGCCGGACACCGAAGCGCTCGAGCACGCGCTGGGTTTCGGTGCGCTCGAGTCGGGGACGGAGAACCAGGCGGCGGAAGAAGCGGGCGATGGTTGGAATCGAAATGTTCTCGGAGATCGTCAGAGTCTGGATACAGCCGTCGACCTGACGGTTCCCCGGGACGAGGATAATCCCGTCGTCGACGGCGCGGTTCGGCCGCAATCTCGCAAGATCGAGGCGCTGCCCCTGGGCTAGGGTCATCCGACCGCGTGCGCCCTCAACCGCGCCATAGAGCACGTAGGGCAATTCCTGGAAGCCGGAGCCGGCGAGGCCGGTGGCGCCGACGATCTCGCCGTGGCCGATGTCAAAGGTGATCTCGCGCAGGGTGACGCCGGAGGCCGACGCAATCCGGGCGACCGCCGGCGATCCTGCGGTCGAGGCCGCACCATCGGATGCCGGCTGCTGCCGCCCATCAGCCGTGGCGACGACGATGGCGGGCAGGCCGAGCTGAGGAGCCTGCGCGGGCGGGCGGGCGATGATCAGTTCCACGAGACCGGCCTTGGTGATCTCCCTGACCGGCACGGTGTCGACCAGATGGCCGTCTCGCAGGACGGTGACCCGATCGCAGATCTCAAGCACCTCGTCGAGGTCGTGCGAGACGAAAAGTACGCCGGTACCGGCGGCGGCGACTTGGCGAACCAGCCTGAACAGCATCTCGACCTCGCGCTGGGGCAAGTACACCGTCGGCTCGTCGAGCACGAGCAGGTGTCCCCGACCCGCTTCGGTTTCGGATAGCGACTCGACGGCACGCACGATGGCGAGCATCGAACGCTCGACCGGGGCGAGATCTCCTAGCCGGGCGCGGGTGTCGACGTCGACACCATACGAGCGCAGTACGTCGCGTGCGTCCCGGTGGAGAGCACGCCACGAAAGGGTCGGACGCCGGGCCGAGACGAAGAACGGCAGGCGCAGATTTTCGAGCACGCTGAGCGAGGGGATCAGTCCGAGGTCCTGGTGCACGAAAGCGAAGCCAAGTTCCTGAAATTGTCCCGGTGACAGCGGCAGGCTGATCGGCCGCCCGTCGACTGTCAGGGTTCCTGCGTCGGGCTCGTGGAATCCGGCGAGCACTTTGATCAGGGTCGACTTGCCCGAGCCATTCTGGCCGAGCAGCCCGTGAATCTCACCGGGCCGGACGTCAAGCGATATGTCGTCGAGTGCGGGCACGCCGCCGAAGGTCTTACGCAGTCCCCTGACCACTACCCCTGAGCCGCCCGAGTGCGGCTCAGGGGTAGTGGTCTCAGCAGTTTCGGCCATCGCGATAACGGCCGTCAGCCGCTAGTCGTCCAGAGCTTCGCGTAGCCGGCGGCGTAGGAGTCGCCGTAGCCCTTGGTGATGTCGGGCGGGGTGCCGAGGTCGCCAACATTGTTCTTGTCGAAGGCCCGGAGCGGCGTGTTCTCCTGAACGGTCGGTTGGCCGGCCATGACGCGGAATGCCTGGTCCATGAACGCGTAGCCGAGCCAGTTCAGGGACTCGCCGACGTCCAGCGCGACCGGGCCGCCCTTCTGCAGCAGGGTCAGCACGCTCTGCGTGCCGTTGTAGGACACGACCTTCACGCTGCTGGCCTTGCCTGCGGCGTTGATGCCGGACGCCGCAAACGTCGCACCGAAGTCGAATAAGGGCATAACGTAGTCAAGGTTCGGGTCCTTGGTCAGCTGGGTCTGCACGTCCGGCTGGATCTTTGTCGCCCAGTCCGAGATGGGGATGTTGACCACGGTGAGCTTGCAGCCCGGGCAATGCTGCGAGAATTCGTCCTGCGCGGCCGTCACCATGCCTGCGGTCGGCGCCGCGTCACTCGCCGTAATCAGCATGACGTCGGCCTTGCCGCCCGAGTTGGCGATCGCGTAATCGGCCTCGGCTCGGGTTGCGGCGTCAAAGGGCGCATTGACCGTAGCGGTCAGGCCGAGATTGCAGAGCGCGGTGGTGCCGCCGCAAGAGGTGTTCAGGCTCTTCGAGTAGTCCTGGTCGAAAAAGTGCGTAGCGAGGACCGGGATGTGCTCGGCCTTGGCTTGCTGCATCTGGGCGGATACCTGGCGCGGGTCGAGCGCCGTGTTCAAAATGATCAGGTCGGGCTTTTGGCTGATCGCCGCGTTCATTCCGGCGACCCATTCTGATGGCGAGCCCTGGTTGTTGTACTCGGTGTACTTGACGCCGTATTTGGCGGCGATCGACTTCATCTGCTCTTCGACGCCGTTGTCGAAGTCGTTGCTCGTCGCCGGGATAACGAAAATGCTCCTTCCCTTCAGGCCGGAGACGTTGAAGGCGGACCCCGGTGCCGTAAAGGTCGGCACAGCCGAGAACTTCGACAGTTGGGCTTGTGCGTACGCGACACCGGAACCGCCGCTCGAATCCGAGGCCCCCGACGACGTGGAGGGTCCCGAACCGCCGGACGCCCCCTGCGTCGACGCTTGAGGCGAACCGGAGCCGCTCGAACTGCACGCAGCGACCGTCAATGAGGCGGCGACGGCGAGAGTGATGCCCACCATTACGGGCTTGAGCCTGATCATGCGGACCTCCTGAACCTGCCTGGGTGCCAGGCAATCGTCGACGGATTTGAGCAGGATTCCCGCTGCCAGAGTGTCGGAAGCATACGGGCTCATCGCAGAAGAGGGTGTATCCGGGGTCTGAAGCCGCCGGTGTCGAGCAGGCTGCGGGTGATGTAGTTGGCCAGGTTCCGGAAGCCCAGGGCAGTGCCGCGTAGGTGTTCCAGGCGGCCGTTGATCGCTTCGGTGGGTCCGTTGCTGGTCCCGGGCCGGTCGAAGTAGGCCAGGACATCGACGGCTCGCCGGGTGAGGGTGCGCCCGAGCGTGATCAGCTCGGTCAGCGCAGCAGGCACGCCTTTGCTGATCACGTCGATGATCTTCGCCAGCGCGGCTTTCGCGGCGCCGCGGTCGCGGTTGCGGTAGGCGGCGACGATGCGCTGGTAGATGCCCCAGGTGGCCTCGACCTCGACGTGCTGCTCGCTGGCGAACGCGGCGGTGAGCCGCTGTTGTTGCTTGTCGGTGAGCAGCTCGGCGCCGGTGCGGAGCACTCGGCGGATGCCGTAGAGCGGGTCACCGGATCGGCCTCGGTGACCGCGCGTGTCTTGTTGGACGCGTTGGCGGCAGCGGTCCAGCGCGTCGCCGGCCAGGGCGACGACGTGGAAGGGGTCCATGACCGCCACCGCGTCGGGCAGTTGTTCGGTGGTGGCGGTCTTGAAGCCGGTGAACCCGTCCATCGCCACGACCTCGATCCCGTCCCGGAAAGCGCGCTCTGCTGGTCGAGCCAGTTCTTGAACACCTGTTTGGAGCGGCCTTCGACCATGTCCAGCAACCTGGCCGGGCCTGTGCCGTCGCGCACCGGGGTGAGGTCGATGATCACGGTGACGAACTTGTCGCCGCGGCGGGTGTGACGCCAGCAGTGCTCGTCGACGCCGATGACTCGCACCCCCGTTCAAGCGGGCCGGGTCGTCGATCAGTAACCGCCGGCCGGCGGCCAGGACGGCGTCGTTGACGGTGTGCCAGGACGCACCGAGCCCGGCCGCGACCCGGGCGATCGAGAGCCGATCGATCACGACCGACTTCACCGCCCACAACACCGCGGGCCGCGACAGCTTCGCCCGCGGCGCCGCGGCCGCAGTCGTGTCCTGACGCCACACGTGCCCGCAGCCGGTGCAGCGGTAGCGGCGCACCCGCACGTGCAAGATCGTCGGTCGCCAGCCCAGCGGAACATGGGCAAGCTGGCGTAGCACGGTGTCGCGGGGGACGCCCTGGGCGCCGCACTCGTGGCACCAGTCATCGAGCTCGATCACGCGGCAGGCCAGCACCGCGTGATCGTCGAGAACCTGCTGTCCGGTCACCGACAGGCCCAGCCGGTCCAGCTGGCAGAAGCTGTCGAGATCAGGGGTCGAGAACGTAGCGTTGAGCACGTCGAGGTCTTCCAGGTGGACGGCGTAGGAACCTCCATCATCGGAAGACCTCGACCCTCACCCCGTGACCGACGCGCCCGCACCTACACCCTCAACTGCGAAGAGCCCGAAAACCCCGGGGGAGATCGACGCGGTGGCCGCCGCTGGTGCCGTTGTCGCTCGCGCACTGACCACCACTCGTGTCGCCGCCGAGGTAGGGGTGCGCCTCGTCGAGCTCGACCAGGTCGCCCGGGATGTGCTGCACCAGGCCGGCGCAACCTCACCGTTCCTCGGGTACCAGCCGTCATTCGCGCACACCCCGTACCCGGGCGTGGTGTGCCTGTCGGTCAACGACGCCGTCCTGCACGGCATCCCGACACGCTACGAGTTCCGGGACGGCGACCTGCTCAGTGTCGACTGCGGCGCCACCCTCGATGGGTGGACCGGCGACGCCGCGATCTCCTCTGCATCGGCCACACCGGCGCCCCGGACGCCCGGCTCATCGACTGCACCGAGGCCGCACTCCAGGCCGGGATAGACGCGGCGCGACCAGGCGCTCGGATCAGTGACATCTCCGTCGCGATCGGCCACGCCGCCCGCGACGCCGGCTACGGATTGCACCGACTTCGGCGGTCATGGCGTCGGTCGCACCATGCACGAGAGCCCGCACATTCCCAACGACGGCCGCCCTGGACGCGGCATGCGACTACAAGGCCCGGAAGATCATCCCAGTTTGCGGCTGGCGACACGCTCAGAAGGACCGGGCGGTTAAGGTGGGCCGTTTTCCGCAACAGCTTCGACACCACCCGCTAGGCAAAGCTGTTATCACCGAGCGGGCGTGGGGATAGTCGAGCCGACGAATTCGGCCGAACTGTCATCTCCCGGCACCGGCGGTGAGCCCACGTACGATGTGTCGCTGGACGAAGATCGCCAGGATCAGGACCGGGATCACCCCGATGATCGCGGCAGCCGTCATCTGATCCCATTTGATGGCCGCATAGCCGCGGTAGGACGCGACCGCGATCGGTATGGTGGGGTGGTAGAGGGTGAGTGCCAGCGCGATGGTTACTTCGTTCCACACCCATATGGCGACGAGGATTGCGGTCGTTGCGACGCCCGGA
>JAABUP010008695.1_pt1 | contig 12838 bp, 15 predicted proteins | sample 5559201 | NCBI WGS metagenome assembly JAABUP01 (sample SAMN10711887, study PRJNA513373) | rock metagenome | isolation source: Antarctica rocks | place: Antarctica | reverse complement strand
TAGACACGACGCTTGCCAGGTCGGCCCGACCATGCTAGGCACCGCGCCTCAGCATGGCGCTTTCACGGAGGCGTCGGACGGCTCGGAGAGGTGGCTGAGTGGTTGAAAGCACCGCACTCGAAATGCGGCGTAGGTGCAAGCCTATCGGGGGTTCGAATCCCTCCCTCTCCGCCACACAGTCTTAGCAAGTATAGAGCAGGCCTATTCGTCAGTAATTCAGCGCTGAAATCAATGGGTTAACTAGTCGACACGCCTCTTTTGGCGTTTTTGACGGTGCCGAATACACGCTTGGAGAGTCGATAATCTCCGTTTTGCTCACCACCCCCGATTTGACGGTATGGTTAGGCACGGGTGTAATGTTAATTGCAGCCCAGCCTCGTTGGGTAAAGCTGGATCAAGGTCGCTCAGGTCGCCGGTTTGCATCGGAACGAAAGAGCCGCCCCGACGGGCGGCCCTGATCGCGTTGCAGCGTGATGTTTGGTTGGGTCAGGCGTAGCCGAGCACCCGTCTTTGTTCCTCCCATCCGATCGGCAGCGGGTAGGCGACCTTGAACGCTTCGGTGTTGATCTCGATCGGTTGCTCGCCCGCGAGGATCGCCTCGATCATGTCGGTCGACAGAAAGGCGAGGTCGCAGGCGCGCCGCACCATCGGGACCGTGATGCCTTCGCGCTCGGCGATCGCGGCGAGCGAGGAAACGGCGCCGGTCCTGAGTTCCTCGAACCAGAGATAACCCTTGGCCAGCCGGCCGATCAGGTTGCGATCGCGATTCGTCTCGGGACGATCCGCCAGCACCAGCTTAAGCTCGGAGCCGCGCCGCGCCAGCCTGATCGGGATGGTCAGCTGGAGTCGAGGATCCCGCGCTTCGGCATCGATCCGCATCTCGTTCACGACACCGAGTTCGGTCCAGACCGCGATCGCGTTCATGTCGACGATCACCCGCTCGGGTCCGATCTCGACGCGCTCGACGATGGCCTGGAGCAGGTCGCGCTGTTCGTGGCCCGTGGCGTCCTTCAGGGTATCGGCGAGTTGCGCGGATGCCGCGAGTGCGGCGTCGAGCGCATCGGGCCGCAGCCGTCCGAGCCCGAGCTGGTCCATGAGGCGGGACTGGTCGATCAGCAGCGCGTAGACGGCCTCGATCACCAGCGTCTCGATCTCGCTCGCCGGCAGCCGCCAGGTGTTGGTGGTGGTGTCGGGTTCCCGAGGGCCTCGGATAGTCGCCGATGGAGCCGGCTCGGCGTTGGGTCCGGCCACCAGCGTGCGCGACACGTAATACCGGTAGCGCCGACCTTTCTTGTTGGCATGCGTCGGGGTCAGCGGCGCACCCGCCTCGTCGACGATCAGGCCGGCCAAGAGGCTCGGCGACTGTGCCGAGCCCTGTCCCCTCGCCCGCATAGCCTGGGACGTGAGCTGGCGCTGCACCGCCTCCCAGGCCTCCGGCACGATGATCGGCGCGTGCAGCCCACGATGGCGCTTGTCCCGATGCACGATGTCACCCGCATAGACCGGGTTCGACAGGAGCTTGTAGAGCGCGCCGCGCGTGAAGCCGACGCCGCCCAGCACCCGCCCATCGGGGCCCGGTCGCCGCTTCGACACGAGCCCGAGCCGGTCAGTCTCGACCTGCACCAGCCGTACGTTGCCGAGCCGGGCATACAGATCGTAGACCTGCCTGACCGTCGCGGCCTCGTCGGGATCGATGGCGAGGCTGCGGTCGCGGGCCGCATAGCCCAGAGGCACGTTGCCGCCCATCCACATGCCCTTGCGCTTCGAGGCCGCGATCTTGTCGCGGATGCGCTCGCCCGTGACCTCCCGCTCGAACTGGGCGAAGGAGAGCAGCACGTTCAAGGTCAGCCGCCCCATCGAGCTCGTCGTGTTGAACTGCTGGGTGACCGACACGAAGGAGACGCCCCGCGCGTCGAACACCTCGACGATCTTGGCGAAGTCGGCGAGCGAGCGGGTGAGGCGGTCGACCTTGTACACCACCACGACGTCGACCGCGCCCGCGTCGATCGCGGCGAGGAGCCCGCGCAGGGCGGGCCGCTCCAGGCTGCCGCCCGAGAAGCCGCCGTCGTCGTAGACCTCGGGCAGCACGGTCCAGCCCTCGTGGCGTTGCGACGCCACATAGGCCTCGCAGGCCTCCCGCTGTGCATGCAGCGAGTTGAAGTCCTGCTCGAGCCCCTCCTCGCTCGACTTGCGGGTGTAGATGGCGCAGCGGACCGCCCGGACCGCCCCTGCCCGGCCCCCTGCTCCCGCCCTGGCCTGATCGGATTGCGATGCGGCGGCCTTGCCGGACCGGACCTTTGCGGCGCGCGGGCTCATAGCCTCGCCTCCTGGCGTCCGGTCCGGGATGACGATGGCGGCATACGATCGGCGGCCTTGGCGGTGTCGCGCAGGCCGAAGAAGGCCGGTCCGTTGCGTCGCGTGCCCGTGATGCTCGACGCGATGTTGGATAGCGATCGATAGCGCCGGCCCCGCCAGGCGAAGCGTCCATCGGGCGAGACCGTCACCTCGTGGGTCTCGCCCCGCCAGGCACGGATCAGCCGGGATCCGGGCTTGAGACTCGGCGCCAGGGCCGGCAGCTCCAGAGCGGCGCTCCCGTCGCGCAGGCCGCGAGCGATCTGCAGCAGCGCCTTCCTGATCGCCGGGCGGACGTCGCGCGTGGCCTCGACCTGGGCGTGATGCGCCATGGCCTTGAGCAGGAACTCGCGGCTCGCCTTGCGGGGTGCGGGCACGCCGAAGGCCGCGTTCCATTCGGCCGCGAGGTCGTCGCGGCCGAGGGCGTCGAGGCGCGCCAGCCGCGCCCCGACGGGTGGATGAGAGGTCGCGGGCATCGGGACCTCACGCGCCCATTACGGCTGCGCCGCCGGTCGCGCCGGTCGCGCCGGCAGCCTCAGCCGAAGCTCGACCCGTGATGCGGTAGATCGTCGTGCCGGCCGCATCCTTGGTCCGGGCCAGTTCGTGCCCCTTCTGGCGCAAGCCGGTGAGGGCCGCGCGCACCGTGTGGATTTGCCATTTCAAAGTCTCGGAGAGGGTCGGGACGCTTGCGCCGGCGTCGTCCGACAGCATCGCGATCAGGGTCGCCTGCTTGGTGATGCGACCCGCCGGCTCGGCCGCAGGCGAACCGCCCTGCCCCGCCGTGATCGCTGCAGACACAAGTGCCACAGGCGCGGGTGCTGCGGGCGCGGGCGCGGGCACCGCCAAGCCGATGGCACGGAATCCCTCGACCGCTATGACGAGCCCAATGCGCGCACCGTCGGCGCCCGACCGCCAGCTCTGCGCCTCGGTCGCGACCGACACCTCGGTGACGAGCCCGGCCTTGAGCAGCGCCTGCAGCACCTTCTGCAGGGCGCTGCCGCGCGCCCGCATCGCCGCCGGGGGCGGCAGCAGCAGGCGGTCCTCGCGGGCCGCCGCCTGCCCGAGCAGCAGTAGGGCAGCGTCGGAAAGCCGAGGCGGCGCCCCCGGCGCCGCGGGCACCGGAGTTGCGAGCACCGACGTCACGGGCACCGAAGTCGTAGGCGCCTGGGTCTTGAGCGTCGGGGATTTCGGCGCCGCAGTTTCGGCGCGAGCGGTAGTCTCGCCGAGAGATGCGGTCTCGCCGCGAAACGCGGCCTTGGCACGAGCGGTCGTCATGGGTCTGGTCCTGTGCACGAGGCGCCCGGGGATCGGGCGCCAGCACCGGGCAGAGCCCGGCGTCGGCCAGGCGGTTCGGGCGGTCTGCGGAGGAGGCTCGCGTCGCCTCCGCCTCGTCAGGACAAGGACAGCAATGCTTCCTATGCGACCGAAGTCCAGCGGCTTCGACGCAACGTCGCGAACTTTGTCATAGGCCCTGAGGTAGATCTCCTCGTACTTGACGGACCGCCAGAGCCGCTCGACGAAGACGTTGTCTCGCCAGGCTCCCTTGCCGTCCATGCTGATGGCGACCCCGGCCTTGAGCAGCACGCCCGTGAACTCCTGGTTGGTGAATTGCGATCCCTGGTCGGTGTTGAAGACATCCGGCTTGCCATGCCGGGCGAAGAGAGCCAGGGGCCCCGGATGCGAAGCATCCCGGGGTGGCGAACGGAGGGGAGCGCCTCCTGTAGCGCCTCAACGCAGAACTCCGCCTCCATGGTGATGGAGAGCCGCCAGGCCAGGACCCGGCGAGAGTACCAGTCGACCACAGCTGCCAAATAGACGAAGCCGCGCGCCATCGGCACGTAAGTGATGTCCATCCCCTCCGCTGGCTTCTCCATCAGGCTTCGCCTACGGAGCCTCAAGCCAGCTCCGCCCAGGCCTGATCGGGGCGGTTCACCGTCACCCCACGCAGCAGATAGGGATAGATCTTGTGGCCCGGCTCGGGCTTCGACGTGTTCGGCTTCCGGTACAGGGCCTCGATGCGCATCCGCTTCATCAGCGTCGCGACATGCCGGCGGCCGATCTCGATCCCCTCCCGGTTCAGGAGATCGCGCAGCATCCGGCTCCCCGCGAAGGGGAACTCGAGATGCAGTTCGTCGATCCGCCGCATGACGGCGAGGTCGGCCGGCGACACCGGACGGGGTACATAGTAGACGCTGCCGCGGCTGATCCCGAGCGCCTTCGCCTGCTTGGCGATCGACAGGCCGTAATCGCCATCGATCATCGCTTTGCGCTCAGAAGCCCTGCCTTGCCGAGCGCGCCTGACAAAAAATCGTTGGTCAACGTCAGCTCGCCGATCTTGGCGTGGAGCGTCTTCACATCGATGGCTGGCGCCGCCAGGCCTGCCTTCGCCTCCGAACCGAAGACCTCGGCGGCGCCATCTACAAGCTGAGCCTTCCAGGCCGTGATCTGGTTCGGGTGCACATCGAACTGCTGCGCCAACTCGGCCAGCGTCTTCTCTCCCTGCACGGCCGCAAGGGCGAAGCAGACCAGGCCCACGTCGAGCGAAGCTCGATGGGGTGGGCTGCGGAGGGCACCTTCGCCTTGAAGGCCGGCGCATGATTCCGGCGCGTTCGCTTCCTCATCGTCTCTCCCGATCCGCGGCCACCTTGGCCACCGTCAGGCAGGAAATCCACTCAGCCGACCTGTCCAGATTTCCCGAGCCACCTCAGTGTGCAGCACGAGACGCATCTGGTTGGCCAGCGGCGAGCGGCAGGAGGTTCGGTCCGATCGCAACTGGGCCTTGTGAAGCTTGATCAGGTTCTCGGCTTGGCCGCGGGCGCAATAGAGGCTGTCGTAGACCCATTCGGCCGAGCCGCGCGCGACGTTGGTGACCACGAAGCGGATGTCGAGGCCGAGCCTGGTCGCCTCGATGCGGGCCACGGCGCGGCGCTCCCGGTTCCAGGAGCCGGCCCGGAGGCGCGTCTCGGCGTAGCGGCGTACGACGTCCCTATCCTCGACGGCGCGCTCGGTGCGCACCGCGTCGGCCGTCTCCTCGACCTTTCTGGACAGGGACTTGGAGCCGGACAGGCCGAACACGTATTGGATGCCGTTGCCCTCGCACCACCCCATGGCCTCGGGCCGAGCATAGTGGCCGTCCCCCGGAACCGTCTGGCCTTCGTCCGTCAGATAGGCCATGCACAGCCGCATCGCGTCACCCGTACAGAGTTGCACGGCCTTCTCTCGAAAGGTCGGGCTGAAAATCGTGCGGACCCGCATAGGAGGTGGACGCCGATGCGAGCGTTACGATGAGACCGAGGGAGCGGGCAACGCCCATGTCGTCTGTCCTCTCACCATATGTCGGAGATGACGCCATTGCCGGAACGGCTGCGCAGGCGGAGCGGCGCGGCCTGCAGGTCGCGGGGTGGTGGACCAAGGCCGGCGCTCCTCGCGCCATTCAGCAATGGCGGCAATGATCTACTTGGCAGTGCCCGATCCGGTACCGCCAGCGCCACCCAACCCCGATCCTGGAGCGGTGCCGGTGCCGGCATTGGCGCCGCCTCCCCGGCCGCCTGTGTCGGTACCGGCGCCATTCGGCACCACGGTACCGTTATCGGTCGTGCCTGAACCCGTGGCCATGCCGGGCTGTTGAGTTGCTGCGCTCGAACTGTCTGTGCCGTTTTGCGGATTGGCGGCGCTCGCAGCGTTGGCCGGGACGGCGCCGATCAGCATGAAAACGGCTGCCGCAATAGCGGCGATGTGGGATCCTTTGATCATTGCGGTTCCTTCAGCCGAACAGTCACTGACTCGAACGAGTGTCGGCACGCTCGCGTTCAATGAAGATAAACCGTTGCCACGGATCCGAGTTCCGAAGATTGTGCTTCGTCCATATAGCTTACCCCAAGTTATAGACGGATCCTCTCGGATCCGCCGCTGATCCGACTGGGCGCACTACACGCTTCGGGTCCGCAAGCCGACGAGCGGCTCTCGGACGGCCCGAGGTCGCCAAGGCTCACCCTCGTGGGGCACGCCGCTGCCGATCGGCGCTACGCTCCCGGCTCGCGACAACCATGAGATTGATGCCGAGGACGAGGCCCACCCCGACCGCCAGCCCGGTGCCGATCGCACCCGCGCCAGGGAGGCTCCTGGGGCCGAGATCGCCGCCTGCCTTGGCATCGCCCCAACCCAGCGACCACCGGAGCGAGTGGTGCAACCGAGCCGGTGCATCCAGGTCCAAAACGCGTCCGTGGCTGACGATGACGCGCCGAGGCTCGAACGCGACGAGCCGGGCCGCGGCCTCGGCGACCGCTCCACGGTTGGTGCGAAGCAGGAGCCGCAGGTGGCATTGTCACGTTAAGCCAATATAACCCTTTTTTGAAGCAACTTTGGCTCCGTAGTCGGAGCGTTAACGCATTGAATTTGCTCGCCCCAGCCAATGACACTCGAGCGCTCTTGACAAGTAACAATCGTTAACGTGACAACGCCCTTATAGAACCACTCCATCATCGGCTTGTCCAAGGGCTTGGCGTTAGCGTGTTCCTTGTAGGAAGGGGAGTCGAGGTTCGTGCCTGCCATCGGGTATACGATGACCTCGTGCAGCGGCCGCGTCAGGTTCTGGTCGCGTGCCGCGATGGCGACGTTGACCACGAGATTACCTCCGGCACTCTCACCCGCCAGAGCGATCTTGGTCGGGTCGCCGCCAATGCCGCTGGCGTTTTGCGTCACCCATTTGTAGGCCGCCACGGCGTCGTCGTGAGAGGCCGGGAACTTATGCTCCGGAGCCTTGCTGTACTCGACCGACACCACGACGGCGTTCACGGCCTTCGACATGGTGCGCGGGCTCGCGTCGTAAGTGGCATTGTCGGCGATGACGAAGCCACCACCGTGATAGTAGACGATGACGGGCAACGGTCCCGTGGCGGTCGCCGGGGTATAGACGGTGGCCACGATCTTGCCCTTAGCGCCGTCGACCAGGATGTTCTTCGTCATCACGCCGGTATCGGGGAGGGTGCTGTGGCCCTCCTCACGCAGTACCTTCATGGCGGCGTCCGACGCGCTCGGCTGCTGGCGCGCCTCCGCGGCTGTCAGCTTGGGCAGGGGCTTCGAGTCAAGCGACTTCAGAGCCGTCAGCACCTTCGCCATGTCGGCGTCGGGTTTTTCGGGCTTTGAGCCAATATCGGCTTCGATCTTGGCAGCGGCCTTGTCGCCGCCGATGGCGTCCGTTGTTGTGGATTGGGCGGCGGTCTGCGCCATCGCGGTGCCGGACAGGAGGACTGCAGCGAGGAGCGACGGCCACTTTAAGGTGCGGGCGTTCATGAGTGATGTCTCAGCGTTCGAATTGATCGGGGGCAGTAGGCGGAGCGAGCGCGGCTTATATTGCCTCGATCATCTCCAGATGGTCCTTGACGACCGGCAAAGTCTTGTCAGCCCAGGCCTTCAGCGCCGCCTCCTTGCCATTCACCTTGTAGTCGGAGACGAGCGCCACGGTCTCGGTGTGTGCCGCGATCTGGTCGGCCATGTAGATCTTGTCAAAATCCGTGCCGTTGAAGGTCTTCAAGTTGTCGAGCATCGCCTGATGGGCCTTGTCGAGCATGGGCTCTGTCTTCAGCTTGTCCTTGCCGGCTGCCTCTTCGAGCCGCTTCTCGGCCGCCGAATGATCGTTGATCATTCTCTGGGCGAAGGCTTTGATGCGGGGGTCCGTGGCATGGTCGAGGGCAAGCTTTGATTCCTCGATCTCTAAGGTGTTGCCGACGGAGGCATGCATGACGAAATCGGCGTCGGAGATCGGCGGACTCTGAGCCCAAGCCGTCGAAGACAGCAAAACGAGCGCGGCAGCGCTTCCAACAAGCTTCATTGTTCTAACCTCCGGTAGTCGGCAGTTCGGAACCGATGCCATCAGACCGAAGTTCCTGGCTGGTGGAAGCGGTCGAATTAGAGCCGAGACACCGATGTCCTGACCTGTACCCCAACTAGGGCGTGTTGACATTCAGCGCAGCGCGATGGCTGCGCCAGCAAGATGTATCATGGCACCGAAGCTCACATCAGTCTTATCGTAACGCGTCGCGATTCGGCGGAACGCTTTGAGAATGCAGAAAAAATTCTCGATGAGATGGCGCCAGCGATAGGCGTGGAAGTCGCAGGGTATTGTCTCCTTTCGATTGGACTTGGGCGGGATCACGGCGATGGCGCCTCGATCCAGTTCAGCCCGAAGCCAATCGGCATCGAAAGCTTTGTCGGCCAGGAACATGTCGAAGTTGACGGTTTCGATCAGCGGCTAGGCGTCCGGCAAGTCCCTCCACGGCGAATACGGCTCCGCCGGCGAATCCGGCCAGCCCTGACGGGCAACTGGCGGTCACGTTCCATCATCAATCGGAAGATCAACCATGGCATCCACCTCACGTCCGCTCGCCGTCGTCACGGGCGCGTCCTCGGGGATCGGCTACGAACTCGCCTCGCTCTGCGCGGAGCACGGCTACGATCTCGCCATCGCGGCCGATCAGGCGGAGATCGAATCCGCCGCCGCCAAGCTGCGCGCCAAGGGTGCGTCGGTCGACGCCGTCGAGGTCGATCTGTCGACGACCGCGGGCGTCGATAAGCTGCTCGCGCTGGTCGGCGGCCGCCCCGTCGACGTCCTCATGGCCAACGCCGGCCATGGGCTCGGCCGTGGCTTCCTGGATCAGAATTTCGATGCCGTGCGCCACGTCATCGACACCAACGTCACCGGCACGCTCTATCTCCTCCAGAAGATCGGCCGCGAGATGCGCTCGCGTGACCAGGGGCGGATCCTGATCACGGGCTCGATCGCGGGCTTCATGCCGGGGAGCTTCCAGGCCGTCTACAACGCCACCAAGGCCTTCATCGATTCCTTCGCCTTCGCGCTCCGGCACGAGATCAAGGGCAGCAAGGTCACGGTGACCTGCCTGATGCCAGGGGCCACGGAGACCGAGTTCTTCGAGCGGGCCGACATGATGGACACCAAAGTCGGCACGGCCAAGAAGGACGATCCTGCCAAAGTCGCACGTACGGGCTTCGACGCCATGATGCGCGGCGACGGTGACGTCGTGAGCGGCTGGCACAACAAACTCCAGACCGCCATCGCGTCGATCACGCCAGCCGGCATGTTGGCCGAGCAGCATCGCAAGGTGGCGGAACCTGGCTCAGCGACGTCCTGACACGCGGTTCGGTCAGGAACCGGCTGAAGCAGGACCTGCATCGCGCCGACATTGAGAGACGGGCGGTTGGCCGCTGTCCAGCGGACCGCTTCGCATCGGACGGTCACCCTGGAGGTGTGACACGGGAGGGCGGAAAGTGAACTCGGATGTCGATGACGACGTTGCGTTGCGGCATGGATGTCGGTGCCGCTATGCTGGTCGCCCCAGCGGGCGCTCGGGATCGAGGCTGCGGCAGGGATTGGGCGCGGCTCTGGTGGCGCTGGGCCAGCTCCCCCCGCGATTCTTGACCGCATTCAACCCATGCAGGTCGTTGCGGTCGTTCCAGGTGCTCCACCAAACGGATGTTCACGAAGGCCAGGGATCGCGTCCGGGTGTACATTCGGGACTTCCGATCCTGCATCACTGCAGGAAGTGTCGTCCTGCCCATTGCGTGATCACGGAATTGGCGTAGCCCGGTTGCTCGAAGATGCTGGCGTGCTCGGCCTGCGGGACGATCACGAGTGTCGAATTGGGGATCGCGGCCTTCATGGTCTCGCTGATCTCCAGCGAATAGATCGGGTCGTCTACACCGACCAGCACCAGCGTCGGAACCACGATCCGGGGCAGCAGGGAGGTGTAGTCGGGCCGGGTCGCCAACGCCTGTCCCCCGCCCTTGACGCCGTCGACGGAGCCCTCGGCGAGGATGTCCATCATGGTCTGCGCGGCGGACGGGTTGTTCAGCCGTCCTGTGCCGGTCAGCATCTGCGGCGTGATCGTCGGCACGATCGACGGCACGCCCTGCTGTTCAGCCTGCGCGCCGAAGGCCGGCCACTGGGCCTGTTCCTCGATCGTGGCGCCCATGGCATTGGTGTCGATCAGGATCATGCCAAGGAAACGCTCCGGAGCCTGTCGGTACAGCTGGAGCGTGATCTGGCCGCCCATCGAGTGCCCGCCGATAATCGCCTTCCGGATGCCGAGATGGTTCATCAATCCCAGCATGTCGCGAGCGTAAGTCGAGATGCCGCCCTGCGCGTCCGGCGTCGCGCTCTTGCCGAAACCGCGCAGGTCCGGCGTGATCACCTGGAAGCGCTGGCTGAGCCCGGCGAGTTGGCCTTGGAACAGTTGGCCGCTCAGGGGAAAGCCGTGGATGAGCAGGAGAGGCGTGCCGGTGCCCGAGACTTGGTAGAACAGGCGTGTCCCGTTAACGTCAACGTACTGACCCTGCCGCTGGTCGGCACTCGCCGCCTCTGCCGCGGTCGGGGTCGGCGGAGGCGACAGCTGCTGGGCGATGCTCCCAGTCGAGAGCATTGAGATGCTTAGAAGGCTGAGGAGGCCCGCTGCAAGATTCCTGGTTGCCAAAGGTCGTCTCCCATTTCTTCATCACAGACAATTTCGAGGTGGCAATCAGCCCAGCCAAACAAAGGTTTCTGCAACTGGCGTGCCGTGGGTTGATTGTTCGGAACGGCCACTCCGCTCTTAGCGAACTAAACCGCTCCCGCGTAGGAGCGTCTGGCAGCCGCGAGGCTGAGTTACCGGGTCCGTGGGGCCTGTCTGAAGATCGTGGGGCCAACCCCGTTCCAGACAGGAGCATCCCATGAGCACCGACCAGGACACCGTCAGCCCGCTTCGCCGCCGCATGATCGAGGACATGACGATCCGGCACTTCACGGCGAAGACGCAGGCCGACTACATCAGAAACGTGAGGGCCTTTGCGGTCTTCCTGCGCCGGTCCCCTCCGCCGGCCAGTAGGGGTCGGGAAGAGCTTTCGCCCTCCCCGCCCTCCGAACCGTGCGGGCGGTTTTCCCGCACACGGCTCTCCAGTCGGTGGTTTCCTCATCGGGGATTGCGCGCGTCCCGCCAGGCCGTGTCCAGGGCGAACAGCCCGGCAGTCGCGAAGTAGGCGTTGGGCCATCGTCGTTGATCGTCAGCACAGCGTCCGAAGCCGGGCGGAGGAGGCTTGGGACCATGGCCTGCGAAGCAGGGCAGGGAAGCCTCCGCAGGGCGCTTCTCCTGCGCTCGCAGGATGGCGCGCAGCCGTCTCCGGATGAAGCCGTCAAGGGCGCGGAAGGTGCTGCCACGCGCATGCTTGAAGTAGCCGAACCACCCGCGCAGGACCGGGTTCAGGTCGGCGACGATCCGCGGCAGGCTTCTGCCTTGCTGGCGTTTTGTCATCGACCGCACCCGGTCCTTGAACCGGTCGAGGCTCTTCTTGCGGACTACGCGGTGACCGTCCTCGAACCGATAGCCTAGTGGTCCGACCCAGACGGATGATTCATCCGTCTGGAACAGTCGGTCCACCAGCTTAGAGGCGGTGCACCGATTCATCTCAGACGATAGGTGTACCTTCCGTCTCAGTCGGTGCACTAGGAAGTCGAAGCCGCAGCCGGGTTGGCGACAGTCGCCCACATGCGTCTTGTCCGGGTGCAGCGTGAGGCCGTTGGCCTCCACCCATCCCCGAACCTCTGCAAGCGCGGCATCCGCCTCGACCCGGCTTCGGCATAGCAGGAAACTTGCGTCGGGGATCACCTCCGACTGAACCATGGCGGCGACGTAGCGGTCGTAGTCCTGGATATCCCGAAAGAGGTCGGGCAGCCCGGTCCTGGGCAACTCGCCCCATACGGACAGACGATAGGCCGCCAGCCCCGTCGAGCGCCCTTCCCAAAACGGTGACGACGCCGATAAGGCCAACAGCACGGGCATGTAGGGCAGCATGCGGTTCATGAGATCGACCCGGTCTTCGGGCCTAGGCACCTCGACGTGCACGTGCATGCCGCACACCATGTTGCGCTGCTCGACCATTTGGGCTTCGCGGATGATCTTATCGTAGCGGTCCTTCTTCGTATGGTTTTGCCGCGTCCAACGCGCAAGGGGGTGGGTGCCGGCGGCCAGTAGCAGGATCCGGTGTGCCTGACCGATCTCGGCGAGGGTCGTCCGCAATCCGGCCAGGGTCGAACGCGCCTCGGCTAAGCTGTCGGTTGGCTGCGACGCGATCTCAATTTGTGACTGCATCAGCTCGCGCTCGGCGTCGGGAGCCGCGCCTGCACGTCACGGTGAAAGGCTTTCGCCGCTTTGCCTGGTGTGTCCCTCGTGGTCGCGTCAGCCAGGAAGAACTCTTCTTCAATTCCGAATTGGTAGCTCGCGTCCATACCCACCCCGCTTAAGCTCACCAGCATGGAAAGGAGTTCCGGGAACGATGATCTCGTCCGCGGGCCTCAGGTCTGGAATCGGCGATAAGCTAGTGGACAGAATCTAACGCTTGGTGCCCTCGTTTGACGGAAGCGATGATTGCGTTGGGGTCCCTGGTCCAGGCAAACGGCTTTGATCTGAGATTATGCTCGGCGATGTAACGTTTGATGGCG
>JAABUP010008692.1_pt1 | contig 12840 bp, 11 predicted proteins | sample 5559201 | NCBI WGS metagenome assembly JAABUP01 (sample SAMN10711887, study PRJNA513373) | rock metagenome | isolation source: Antarctica rocks | place: Antarctica | reverse complement strand
AGTAATCATGCTGGGAGACAAGTGGACGGCGCGCAGGGTAGTCTCGATGCGTTGGAGAAGATTGTTGACGGTGAGCTTCCGGCACCACGTACTATATCTGCCGTCTCTAGTACTGACTATGTTCGTAGCCGTCGGCGACAAGACTTACATCATGTTCGACTCCGGCATCCGCGGCGCGTCCGACGTAGTCAAGGCGCTCTGCCTCGGAGCTCAGTTCGGTGAGTAATCATTGTCCATCGAAATCCTTGCGTTAGATATGCTAACCACCATCCAGTCTTCGTCGGCAGACTCTGGGTCTGGGGCCTAAGCATCATGGGCGAGCACGGCGTCCGGCACGTCATGAAGTCTCTGCTCGCGGATCTGGACATCATGTTCAACGTCGCAGGGGTCCAGAACGTGGAGCAGCTAATTGGGAACCGGGAGTGGTTGGAGAGCCATCCGGCTGGGCAGACGATGATTGCGGAGAGAAGTCGGCTGTGAGAAGGTTGCTTGTATGTGCACGGGTGGTGATAGAGTATAAAACAGCAGATATAGAGGGATAGGGGTAGATGCAGCATAGTATTCAAGAGCTTGATGTTCCGGTCACTGTTTGTGTGTTGGATATTGTCTGGGTCGTCGGTGGTCCACGGAGTCACGTGATCCGCGACTTCACCTTCTGCAATAGAGACCACCTCTCGTTGACCTTACATGTACCATGCAGTCCCATAATGATGAACTGCATCCTCCTGGCAGATGGTAGTCGTGTCAACGTCGGAGATATGATCGGCAACGGCATGGATGGCTTCATCATTCGCAAGGGATGCCACGTCTTGAAGATCCCTCATCTCTATGAAAACATACACCCAGACGGCACGGTCGAGCCATGCAGCGAGAACTGGTTGAACGTTGGACGCCTGGAAATCGAGATGCAAGTCTACGAGAGGCTACGTGGGGTGCCAGGAGTTGCCGAGTGCATCGAGTATACCAGCAATGCGATACTACTCCAACACTATCCGAACGGATCTCTGAGAGACTACATGGCTGAACACGAGCCGCCGCCTTTGCACCGGAGATTGAACTGGGTCCTCCAGGCAACGGATATCATTGCACGTTGTCACGAAAAAGGGGTCCTGGTGTTCGACATCGCCACGCGGAATTTTGTCCTTACGGATGACCTTGATCTGCGGATTATCGACTTCTCGAATAGCTCACTACTTCCACTGAGCGAGGATATCAACCGAGCAGCAGTGGACGGCTCCACAGTCAGGGTTGATCTTCTGCATCTCTCCAGTGTAATCTATTCGATCATGAGCTGGCAGCCCTTCTCTGTGGATTGCGCGATGGAATCGGAGTGGCCGCCCATTGATCAGATCCCGGAGCTGAAGGGACTTGAGTATGGTCAGGTAGTGTATAAGTGCTGGACGAGAATGTATACAGGCATCCAGGAGATGGTTGTTGAGCTACGTATGTGTGCTAGAACTTCCTCGTCTACCGGCCCATTCGAGCAGTAGACTGTAGACTGAGAGGACGGAGCTCTCAATGGCAGAAATGAGATCAATGGCCATTGCCCTGTGAACAGCTGCGTTCTAGGAGTTGCTACTATGGAGACGAGTGCATTTGCCGGAGGGCGTTACGTGTGACCCACGAGCACTCACCACCTCTCACACCAAACGTACGCAGCCCCCAGCACAACTGCCCTGAAAACCTCGCTGAGCGGTGTAGCAACCCCTTCCGTAGCCCTCTGGGCGCTCGTCCGCCTAGCAACCTCCTCCCTGACCATGTATTGCAAGCCGTGGGGCAGATCAGGCAGGCTCTCTAGCATCGCAGCACCGTACTTCGCGACGGCTGGGTCATGCGGACAAGGCCACAGTTTCGCATTGCTGCCGCTACGACGCAGGTAGAAACACGCGACGCACCACTTTCCAAGAGGGTAGTCGTCCTTGGAGATGATCGGGCTCGCGTCGGCTCGGCCAAAGGGGAGCTCAGTGCGGATCTTGTAGACGAGATCGGTTGCTGCGATCTTTGAGAATCGTTTCTTGCTCACGTTGTGCAGGAGCAATGCCGTGGTTAGATCGTGGGATCTGCGTTTGGGCTCGGTCAAGGCCACGTACTCGTTGTTGTCCACTTCGAGCTGGATTTTGAGCAACGTGTCTATCGTGGGTCCGAAAGCAGAGGACCATATGGACCCCCCAGTCGGATCGACCCACGAGGCAGCGCTTGTTGGACCTGCCGGTGTCGTCGTCGGTGTCGTCGCGGTGGTTGTGGTCGTGGCGTGTGCAGCTGAGAGAAAGCGACGCAAGAATGCACTCGCTTTAGCACGGCCGCTGCAGTTCGAAGAGACAGCGGCTTTGTACTCGCCGTACAGGTCGCAGTGCTTATCGAAGCGCACGAGGGAGGCCATAAGGTCCTCCGTAGGATTGAATGTCATAGTCTGGGCTTCGGCTTCGAAACGTCGGCTCTCATGCTCGAGAATGCCCTTGCCGAGGAAGTCGAGTTGACGAATCGTAAAGGCACCGTAGGCACGTTGTGCGCGATTGACGCACTGGAGGCGCTTGATGTCTGCGACGCTTGTGTGGGAGAGTATCTGAAGAAGGAGCTCAGGGACCAAGGAGGGCAGAACGTTCGTTTGCTTTGGCTGGGCGGGTCCGTCAGCGGGCGCCGTGGAGTGCAAGGTATTGTCGGCCATCTTGGACTGGATCTGCAACTCAACTTGAGGGTTGTTCGATGATGGCAAGAGGGCTTTGCATTTCTATAGTGTGGCTTGATGAGCTTGCTTCAAATCCCCGTCGGATCAAACAGGGCCGTAACTAAGAAGGGGACGGTTTCCACAATCACCTCCCATCGCCGGTCATCAAAGGCGTCCTTTACGCAACCTTGGACTCCTCAGTCCCACTTTCTGCATGCTCCCGTTGCTCAGAGGGCGCGAAAACAGTTCTCCTAGTCTTTCATTTGGCTAGACGTCGTTTCCACTGCAAGTACGGGGCAAATCAACACAATGCCGGCTGCGCAGAGTAATTGTATGTTTAAGTTCATCGACGTTTGGTTTTTTGATCTGTCTGGTTGCGCAATCAAAATCATGATCCAGCCCCAGACACAGGCCTATGGAAGCTCAGCAGTGTTCAGCATTATTCCTCTTCGGTATTACTCCCTGAGTTTCCCTCAGTAAAGCTTCAATCCTGAATGGGGGGTTGGTCGCTCAAATCTGATTGTTTCTTGCACTTCCACCCCCTAATGATTCTATCACGGCTCTCTCGATGCTGAGTTCGGTGCGGCCACAATCTCATCACCTGCTTGGATGAGCATGATAGCATATCGCGCGGCATCACATATCGACAGCCTTCTTCGCCATCTCCAGCGCCCCCTCAAACGTCCCATTACCACCAATGAAGCCGCTAGCGTGCACGAATACGCACCCAGCCACTCCACTGACCTTACTCAACTCTTCATCTCTCACGCCCCTCCACGCCTCCGGCAACCCCTTCCGATTCTCGAAACTGCCCGGCTCCAGACTCACCGCCCGGATCCGCCACTTGCAACCCGGCTGATCGTTTTCCGCAAACAGCGCATACAAGACCTGGCCGCTGGACTGCATCTCCGACTCAATCGCGTGAAGATGATCAGCCCAAGGCACGCCCTCCGGACGGTATGGGATCACCATGATGCGGCCTTTAGGGTCATATTGGGTCCGCTCGGTGAAGGCCTGCTTGACAATTGCGCGCGCAGGTAGCCAGGAGTTGGCGCGGTCCTCGAGCTCGAGTTCGAATTGCTCGCCCACGAAGGCGCTGGCACGGAGGAAGCGGGAGTCTTCTTCGTCTTGCGATTTGCCACTTTGAGGTACCGGAGCGCCGCTGGTGGTTGTGCCGTTCACAGTGGGTCCATCGGCACCTTCGCATGCGGACGGTGCGTAGTTGTAGCGGTTGACTATGCTGGCGATAGTGAAGCCTTTGTCGTTGAACTTCTTCTCGATACTTGCTTTGCGCAGCTCAGTAGGGTCGTAGACGGCGATGCCGTTGTCGTTGCCATCGAAGGCTTCGACGAAGTCTTCGTAGATCTTCACGTACAGGAGATCACGGTCAGCGCCGTCCAGACCCGTGTAGGCGTGGATGATGTCCCTGCCGTAGTGCATCCACACCAGTCCCGCGCTCGACAACTTCGTCTGCTTGCCAGGGAAGGTGGCAACAAATTCACGCTGGTGGTGATCATAGCGGCGCAGACTGTCGTCATGAACGCCGCCTACGTCCACCACGATCGTGCAAGTCTTCAACAAGTCAGGGTCGCGGGTTCGGACGAGGCTGGCATGCCTGTACTCCGGCAGCAGTCTGAGGAGGAAGACGGCTAGTGCCTCGTCGGCATGAAAGTGGCCATTGTGAGTACCGATGACTGGAACCTTGCTACCGTCGGACATCTTGACTCTTTTGGACTCCGGCTCGGACATGTATCGCTGTACAGTGGCACCTGCTACGGCACGCAAGGGAAGGTACGGCCTACGCTTGTTACTGTTGTTGTGTAGGTTGTCCAAGAGTATGTTATTTCGGGGTTGGCTGAGGTTGTATTGTCGACGCCAGAGACGTAATACTGTCACAGGCTTTCTCCCTACTGTTCGGATGGCCTCTCGTAAGGGTGCAGTAGCTCTTGGCATGAACCTTGGCTTGGTGATGTTTGTTTGGCCACAGCATTTCGCACCTGCAAGACCGTTTCATTGCAGCCTAAGGCAAGAACGACGCGACGGGAAGGCCCGGGGATCAAAGCTTGGTTCCCCGAGGAGCGAATTCTGACATGTGATTGCACAGCTGTCAAGATTGCATGGGCACGAAGAGCAGCAAGACGTCGTTCAACACGGCTCGTTCGCGACACGACGATGCGCCTGGGTCGATGACATAGAACATACACTCCCCCGGCCATATCTCCCACCACCGCGGCCTGAGTGGGCACGGCAGAAGCGTGGCAGCTCCGCCAACGCCGAACAACGGGAGCCTTTTCATGCAAAGAAACCTGCACACGCGACACATCCACCCGCTCCTGCAGCCTTAGCTTGCCTTGCCGAGTCGCCCATTTCCACGCCGTTCAGGTGCGCTCAACCTCCTTCGCCATACCACCTACACCGCCGCGCTGCGTAGACGGCGGTACTGCATCACAGCGGGGCCTTCCGGTAGTCAACGATAGTAGAAGGAGCGGTCAAGTGCACCTGCCAAGCCACGACGGCGACTTCACTGCTACTCCTCCCCGATTCCTCCCCGAGCTGTCCTTGGTGACTCTGGACTTGAAATCTCACCGATGCGCCGGCGCTTGAGCGCCTTGACGAACCCCCACCGAACCCAATCCGCCAAACACTCGTTTCAAACATGATCCTACGATTCATCGGCAGCGCGCTCTTTCTCTTCTCGATCGTCTTCACAATCCCACTGGCCTTCGATGTCGGCGGCAGGACCTGCGGCCTCGCCTTCAGCCTCTCGCTCGCCATATACTACTTCGTCCTGAGCTGTCTGCGGCTGGCTACACCAGAGCAGTCGACATGGCGGAGGGCGGGCGTGCGGGCACTCGCTTCGATGCAGGCACTGGTCATACCAGCATTGCTCATATGGTGTCTGAACAAATTCAGCGTGGAAGGCAGTGACGATGCGAACTGGGTGGCAAAAGCATTCTACAACGCAACGAGGCCACTGCATTCGAGCTCTAGCGTAAAGGAGTGGGTATTTGGTAGAGAAGGCATACTGGAGAGCATGACGGTGGGAGGCTGGGACAAGCTGCTGCGGTACTCCACGCCCGTGTTCCAGATTGCGGAAGGGTTCTGCAGCCTGCTCGTTATCCAGGCAGCAGGGCAGGTCACCCGCTACCTGGTCAACTCCGGCGATGGCTCAGACGGCTGGATGATTGGGCTGTTGATCCTTAGCGGCAGCATCATCTCCAGCTCCGTCTACTTCCTCTGGCGCATCACGACCTTCGAGGGCATTGATAGCCAGGACGCTATCTTGATCGGGATAGCCATCACATGCGCCTTCTTCCTGTGTGCATGGGGTATCGGCAGCGGACGTGGCAATGTAGTCGAAAGCAGCCTGCTCTTCGCCTACATCACACTCTGCATCTATCAGATCTTCACGGACTACCAACCAAGCTCGCCAATCGATGCGGTGGCCCAGCCGAGCACGCCGGACTTCCCACCCTTACCACCCATACTCATGGCGAGCTACACAACGGTACTGCAAGCTCTGTCCAGTTTGCCTGCAGCCCTCCACGACGCCTTCGGTTTCATGGTCGCTGCAGTCAAAACCGTCACTCCATCGGTAATCATCAGCCTGATCTACCGCCTCATCGTCCTGTACGCTGCCGCACGCATCATTCCTGCGATACGGGAGTCTGGCGCGACTGCTTTATCCGAGGATCTTACGTTCGAAGACAGCGAAGGTGTCAACACGCTGATGGGATTGCTTTCCTACTTTAGCCCTAGCATCCTCATTGCAGTATACACAAGTCTGCTGATGCAGCACTTTGCGTCCGCGAGTGCTGATCATCCGGGAGAGTGGTGGACGAGCCAGGGTGGAGAAGGGGGAGGAAATGTGTCGCGATGGGCGAACCTTGCAGGTACGATGGCTTTGTACGCCGTGGAATTGTACCTGGGACGGAGCCACGACGACGGCTTGACTAGCCACTGGAAGATGGATTGAGGAGAGCCAAATGAGTATCGATCGCACGGCGAAAGGAGACCGGCGATGCACGAACCAAGGCCGAATGGCAAGGTCGTGGTTGGAAGAAAGCTACTACTCGGCTCCGTCCCGCCTCAAACGCTCTTCGAGCAGTGCTCCGCAGGCCGGCGCGGTGCATCACCGGAAACGGCAAAGAAGGGACGACGAGGTGAAGAATGGAGTACCGATGGTCGCTGAAGTCGGCTCTCGGGAAGATGAGATGCTGGCTAGGCAGGCACCAAGACGGCCGAAGTGGAAGCGCGGAAGGGGTGCTATCTGGTGCCTGCAAGAAACAGCCAACGTATATGTCACAGCATTGCCTGCATTGCATTATCAGCGAGCAGTGGGCGGTTGTTCATAGGATAGCTACCAGTATCTTTGCAACGACGGTGGCGGCACTGGGCCCCGGCATTGGGTGGGATGATCAATCCTTCACCCTCGGCGGTTCCACAGCTGCTTGTCTCATACACCTGGACGGCTCTGTACAACGCCGCATGCAAGCCTGCAAAGAACACGAACATCGATTTCGGTCACGTGCCTTGTTACATTTTCGCGACGTCACTTTCGCGTCACGCTGATGTGTGCGTGTCCCCCACCCGGCCAGACATATATTTTCCAAAACAGACAGCCTCACGACACACTGGCACCACGCATCCTTCTTAAATCTGACCTTCGACTCTATCAATAGCCAGACACCCGATTGTACCATCGAACAGCAGACCAACGTGACCATGGCAACCGGCGGGGCATCTACCCACCACTTTAACGCTTCCAAGCTCTTTGACGCTTCAGGATATGTCTGCGTCATAACTGGAGGAGGCACGGGCATTGGACTTATGGCCGCCCAGTCCCTCGCCGCCAATGGTGCCAGAGTCTACATCCTCGGCCGTCGCATGGAAGCGCTCGAGAAAGCCGCGAAGTCGCACCACGACCCGAGCGGCGGTGGGGAGATCATCCCTCTTGGTCCCTGCGACGTCACGAAGAAGGAGGACCTCGAGAAAGTCGTGAAAGAGCTAGAGGGAAAGGAGAAATACATCAACATGCTCATGTGCAATGCCGGCGTCGGCGGGCCCAAAGCTCCACCAGAGCAAGAGGATGCCAAGGATCTGAAGAAGAACCTGTGGGAGAACGAGAGCGTGGAAGCGTGGAACGACTGCTACAACGTCGACGTCACGGCCGTATACTTCACCACCGTGGCATTCATGCCATTACTGCAAGCAGCTATCAAGCCCAAGGGTCCACTGGAGAACTTCTCGCCCTCGATCATCACGACGTCGAGTATGAGCGGGTTGATGAGGAATAGCCAGGGACACTTCGCGTACAACACCGCCAAGGGCGCGACGGTGCAGCTTACCAAGTTGATGTCGGCGGAGTTCATGAAGGCGGGTGTAAGAGTGAATTCCATTGCACCTGGGTACTTCCCGTCGGAGATGACGACACAGAAGAGTGGTGATGATCAGAAGAGCGAGCTGCCGCATGAGCAGATCCAGGAGAAGGGGCATGTGCCGTCGGCAAGAGCAGGGAAGGAGGAGGAGATGGGAATGGCGGTGTTGTTCTTGACGAAGAACGAGTATGTGAACGGGCAAATACTGGCAGTGGAGGGTGGGGTGTTGAATGTGGTGTCCTCGTGAGGTCATGTATGTGTGAGTGGTGTTGAAGGCGAGAGCGAAATGCGGAAGGGCTGTAGGCAGCGTGAGATGGGTATGAAGATTATTCAGCAAGGCGTAGAGTCGAGCATGTATCATCGTCATCCTTGTGCGCAGTGTTGTTATATTACTAAGTAATTACTAATAGTAATAGTAATTAGTAAATTAGTAAGGCAACATGGCCTTAGTAAATAGTAATAGTAATAGTAAACCAGATGTCTCTAGTAATAGTAATAGTAATAGTAAATTAGTAATTACTAGGATTACTAACTAGTAAATTAGTAAATACTTTTATAAGCTTTTAAGAAAACTAGAAATAGTACTCTATATCTGATATAGGGAATACCTAAAGAAAGATATCTCACAGCGTATAGGACGCCTTACTAAACAATTAGTAAAGGACAGCGCTTAGTGCTACTTTGATCTAGACCTCGTAGGCTGAGCGCATAATATACGTAGGCGCTAAGCCTGTGCGTTATGTGCTAAGCTTTATATAACTATCTATCGGCATTGTCTTCTCGCTTTAGCTAGCCTCTCCTATAATAATGCCTTTCTCCCCTAGGGGATTATCCTTAATTCCTTAGGTTGTCCTATATACGTTCTGCATACGTAGTTCGTATATCGTAGTATATAGTAGTGCGCTTTGTTCTTAGCGTTAGAATTTCTGTAAACAGAAGGAGCGACCTACGCTAGTTGCGTACCTTCCTTTGTTGCGTCGCTATAGGTAGCTATATACGTTATATGCTTTGTTATAATGTGTTTCTTTAACGCGCCTCGCATAATAATAGTGCGCTTCCGTTAATAACTTCCTATACTTAACTCCTGTAACAAGCACGCTAGCGCATCCCTAAGCTTTTACTATTCGCTGCGTACTATACTCGCAACTACCTCTTATACTACCTATACGTTACTAGCAAGATAGCGACCCTAACGAAATCTAGAGATTTAGCGCTACTAGTCTAGATCTGTAACTAGTATATTCTATACCTTAATAAGAACCTTATAGGTGCGTAAACAATGCTTATTAATAGGCAGTTCCTTACGTTCTATATGCGTAGCTCTTGCTAACTGCGTGTCTAGTCCTACTATGCGACGTTAAGACTAGCCCCTTTAGTAAGAAGTGCGCTTAATGCTCTAAGGGGAAGCACCCTTATATGCCTATTAAGCCTTAGCTATTTAGATACCTTAATACTGCTATCTGCGCCTGCTCTACGCATGCGCGCGCTATGCGCTATAGCAACGACGATAAAGTAGAGAGCGCTAAGGCTACTGCTATTAAGACTAGCGATAGCCTTAAGGACGCGCTAAAGGCCTTTAACTATAACTATAACTGCACTGCTAGGGACAAGACTACGCTACGTAGGCGTCCTGCTATCGTTGCGCTTGCTCTAAGCAATAATTAATAGCTATTAGAGATCTAGAGCGTTCGTCGCAGCATCTTAGCGTTAGTAGAGGTTAGTAAGCTAGTAAGCTGCACTGCTTCTTTTATGCTAGGCGCCTACTAATCGCTTGCGTAGGCCCTAGGTTACCTTAGCGTAGATACTGCTATAGTAGATAATATTCTTAGGTTTAACGCCCCTACTCCGCTAGCTAAGGAGGAGGAGAAGGATAAGGACGAAGAAGAGGAGGACTATAAGGATAAGGAGGAGGAGGCAGGAGACCTAGATAGCATATCTAACGTCCCCTTAGATGTTAAGTAAGCGCGCCCTGCAGGCAGCTTATAGGATTATCGCTAGCGTAGAGCTGTGCGTTCGTTATATACCTAATAACCGCCTTCTGCGCGCGTGCGTTGCGCATGTAGCGTAAGCGCAGCGTAATAGCTAGTAGCCTTAATCCTCTAGTTTATTTTGTTCCCCTTTTCTTAGTAGCCTGCTTCTTATATACGAGTATCTTATTACGCGCGTTCTCGCAGTTCTCCGCTAGTTCCTAACTAGTATATTCTTCTAGCTAGCCTTCCTACTGCACTAAATACGACTTTTTGCCCCTTATCTTCCTTACGCCTATAATAGCTTTTACCTCCTACTTGTCTCCTTTAACTGCTAGAGGTATAGGCGCTATAGGCTCCTCGCCTTTGCGCTAGTTCTATAGCTTAAGCAGTAAGATATAGAATACGTTATAGACCTTATAGTTACCTAGTAAGGCTAAGTAGTACGCCTGCTTACTAACTATGTTGCGCACTTAGAAAGGGCCTACGAACCTTGCGCTAAGCTTCTTCTTTAGTCTTAGAAGACGTAAGTTCTTTATTAATAGTAATACTAAGGCGCCTACCTTATAAGCTATAGGCTTTTATTAGCGGTTCTAGCTTGCCTTCTAGGACTCTTAGGCTAATGCCTAGCGTTTCGCTAGCGTCTTGTGCGTTTCTTATATGCTTCTTACACGCTTAGTCGCTACTAGTACCCTTTCTTCCTAAGACTTGTCCTAAGTTAGGTTTCGTATATTAGAATTCTATCTATACAAAATTTTAAAGGGGCTTATACAGAGCGCATAATAAACGCAGTTGTTTATAGCGAACTCCGCTATTAGAAGCTGCTTAGCCTATTAGTCTTAGACTTCGCTATAGTAGCATCTTAGATACTGTTCTAATATTTAATTTATTTGTTCTATTTAACTATCTGTCTAAGGATAAAATGCTATACTTAGCCTATGCTTTCTATACGACTCGTATATAAAGTCGCTCTAGTAATAGCTTATAAAGACTAATCCTTAATTAGAGATAATGCCTTTTAGCATACTATAGTACTAGACGACATGTAGAAGCAGGAGGTTCGCAAGCTCTACGCTTATATATCGCTTTGTTATTAGTACTAGTCTATTTATCTTAGAATACTAGTCTACTATAACTAAGACTATATTAAATATCTCTACTCTATGCTTAGATAGCAGGAGATCTATAATAAAGTTAAAAGTAATTTCGCTCTAAGGTTAGTCTAGCATAGGTAACGCCTACGCGTCGCTATAGGGGCGATAGCGTCTTAGTTTTATTATCTAACAAGTCTTATAAGAGCTAACTTGCTCTACTATATCCTTTAGCAATAATAACTACTAGTACTTTCTCTATAGCAGGGCCTTAGTTTTATCTCTACTAAAGTAACTAGCAAGATCGTCGTTATAATAGATTCGCATAAGTTCTGCACGCACTGCGCTATCTTTAGGCATATAGAGCGTATTATTAAAGTACTATAAACTATAGTGTTCTTTCTATATACTTATATCGCTTGCGTCTATCTTGCGTACCTTAAGGAACTCTGCGTCTCCCTGCTATAACTCCTTAATAAGGGTAGCTAAGTTAGGGCTACGCTCTAAGTAGGCAGTTTCTTCTTATGCAGAACAGTTAACTACTATTCTTACTATAGCCTTCGTACCTTAGTACGCTTACAGCTCGCTTGCGTCCTACTATTAAAGAGATAGGTCTCCTACTTAGACCCTACCTACTATTAGGGCTAGGCCTAAGTATCCTTCCTATACTGCAAGTTTGTTCTATAATGTTAGGAGGAGGTAGCTTAACGCCTGTAGCTCGCACTTATAGTTAGGGCAGCGCAAAGGTCTATTAGCTAGGTTAGTTTTTCCTGCTTAGTATTCGATAACGAAGTCGAAGGAGGCTAGGAAAGTAGCCTATCTAGCTTATCTTCTATTTAACTGCTTAACTCCTATAAACCCTTAAAGGTTATTATAGTTAGTAAGCACCTAAATCGTATGCGTAGCGCCTTCGCAGTAGTAATAGTACTGCTTAAATCCTTCTACTATAGCAAGTAGTTCGCTATTATAAGTCTTATAGTTGCATTTAGCTAGATTTAGCTTCTAAGACTAGAAAGCGATAGAGTACTACTACGCGTGCGAATCGCCTTTAGTAAGCAGTTGCGACATAATTGCTAATATCGCAAACTACGAGGCGTCTATCTCTAGTCAGATTTTCGCCTCTAGCTAGAAGTATCTTAGGATTAGGGCCTTAGTAAATGCGTCTTTTACTACGCAGAACGCCTGCTCCTCGCTTGCGCCCTAATTTAATAGCCCCGCCTTCTTTCTATTCTTCGCTCCCTTTATTAAGCTTATTAATAGAGCTACAATCTTAGAGTAGCGCTTAATAAAGCGCGTATAGAAGTTAGCAAAGCCTAGGAATACCTAGACCTCTTAGAAGTTCTTTAGAGTTAGCTACTCCTTAATTATGTCTACCCTACGGGTATCTATTAAGACGCCTATAGTTAAGATAATATATCCTAGGAACTTAATCTCCTTAGTAAAGAACTCGCACTTCTTCTAGTTCGTATAGAGCGCAAACTTGCGAAGTCTTTTAAGCACCTCCTTAAGGTAACGCATATAGTCCGCACGCGTGTCGCTATATACTAGGATATTATCTAGGTATACTACGTAGGAGACATTAATAAGGCTAGCAAGGGCTTAGTTAATAAATGCTTAGAATGTCGCTAGGGCATTAGTTAAGCTAAAAGGCATAACTAAGTACTTAAAAAGGCTGTACTACGTATAGAACGCAGTCTTCTACTCGTCGCTACGCTGAATACTAATCTAGTAGTAGGCGT
>JAABUP010008691.1_pt1 | contig 12840 bp, 16 predicted proteins | sample 5559201 | NCBI WGS metagenome assembly JAABUP01 (sample SAMN10711887, study PRJNA513373) | rock metagenome | isolation source: Antarctica rocks | place: Antarctica | reverse complement strand
CGAAGTTCAGGGCATGGACCTCTCCGCGGTGCCCCGCATGTCCGCCGCCGACGTCGTCACCGCCGCCCTAGCCGGCATCGGCCTCGGCGAGGTCGTGACCGCCCCCGGCGTGCAGGACGACACCCTCATCGCCGCCGTGTTCACCGCCGACCTCGCCGCCTTCGGCGGGCAGCGCCCCCACCTGGCGGACCGCTACCAGGCCTGACCCGGACCACCAGAGCCAGGCGCCACCAATCTCACCCTCGGCACTGCAGCGCATCACCAGATCCGCGGCCGGGACACGCATCCATCAGGGGAACCCGCCGCGGGATGACCGGATCTGTGCGCCTGCATCAGATCTCGTTGTCGGCCGTCAGCCGTCGCCGTAGATCTGTGAACCTGGGGTGGTGAGGACGTCGCCGGTCTCGAGCCAGGTTTTGAGACCCGACAGGATCATCGGCCACCCGCCGTACAGGGCAGGTGGAGCGTCGTCGCGGAGTTGGTCGTGGGTGACGGTGAGCCTGCATGAGTTGCCGACTGGTTCGATCTCCCACGTAACGCGGGTGGTTCCCTGCGCTTCGACGTCGTCGCTCCAGGTAGTGACCATCGACTGCACGAGTCGGCGTGGCGCTTCGACGACGAGATTCTCGCCGCGGCTCAGCTCCCGTTCGGCCCGCGGGTGGGTCGTGGTGAACGTCGATCCCTGCGACCAGTCGGAGTGCACCGAGGCGCCGAACTGGTACTTGGCTCGGGTCTCGGGATCGGTGATCGCGTGCCAGAGCTGCTCGGGGGTCGTTCGGATGTAGATCTCGAAGACTTTCTCCATCGTGGTCTCCAGCGTCGATTTGAGGTCGGACAGGCCGGCTGCCCAGCTCCCGGTGTACTTGGTGATCCAACGGTCGTGCAGCCGCCGGATCGGCACGACGTTGAGGTAGTGGTGTTTCTCGCGGCCGGACCGCTTGGCGACCACGAGACCGGCGCCTTCGAGGATCCCGAGGTGTTTGGCTACTGCGACCCTTGTCATGTTGTGGGCGCAGGTGAGCGCGGCGAGGGTCTGACCGTCCTCGACGAGTAGGGAGTCGAGCAGCGCACGGCGCGTGGGGTCAGCCAGTGCCCGGAACACGGGGTCCATGCGGTCCTTCCCCGGTGCTCGGTGCTCGGTGGTCGGCTGTTGGCTCAGCTGCGGCGTTCGTCGAGGTGGATGGTGACCTCGTCGCCGGTGCGCTTACCGAGCTGCTTGCGCAGGTCCGCGCGGATCGGCAGCTTGTGGGTGCCGTCCCCGAGCGCCATGAACGATCCTTCGAACGGCCGTCCGTCCACGGTCCCGGCGACTTTCACCAGGCCACGGGTGCCGAAGAACTCGGCGGTCCAGTCGGTTGCAACGTAGGTCCATCCCCCCGGAGCCGTGCTGGTCTGCAATCTCGCGGTGAAGCTGCGGTCGAGTGCCGGGCTCATCGTCCGGCCTCGACGACGAAGAAGCGGTTGCCGTCCGGGTCGTCGAAGGTGAACATCGGGGGCACACCCTCCCAGCTCAGGACATCGCCCACAGGGACCCCCAAGCGGCGAAGACCTCGGCGGGTGGGGCCGTCTCCGCGAGTGTGTGCGGTAGGCAGTGCTGGTGCGCGCGCGAGGAGTGGTGAAGCGGTACGGGCGGGGTGACCCGGTCCTGGCCGGGGTTGATCTGGAGGTGCCTGCCGCGGCGATGATTCAGGTCGCCGGAGGCAACGGGACGGGCAAGTCCACGTTGCTGCGGATCCTGGCCGGGGTGAGCCGGCCGACCTCGGGGACAGCGCTGGGCCGGCCTCGGGTCGTGGGGTACGTGCCGCAGACTGGTGGCGCCGACCCGGGGTTGTCCCCGCACGCTTACTTGGCCCATCTGGGGCGGGTGCGCGGGTTGCCCGGTGCCGCGGCGCGCGCGCAGGCGGTGGACCTGCTCGACCAGCTGGGTGTGGCCGGGGGGCGGGACGCGGCGCTGGGCACCGCCTCGGGTGGGACCCGACGCAAGGTGGTGATCGCCCAAGCGTTCCTGGTCGCACCCGGACTAGTGGTGCTCGACGAGCCGTTCGACGGTCTCGACACCACCACCACCACCACCACCACCGTCCTCAACGCAATGCTGACCCAGGCGGCCGCCGGCGGTGCCTCGGTGGTGTTCACCGATCACCGTGACCTGACGCCGCCACCGGGTGTGGTGGTCCATGAGCTGGTCGGTGGCCGGCTCACCGCCCTCGCCACTGGCGTCGTGACGATCGTGCTGGTCACCGGATCCGGGCTGGCCGACCCGAGCCTGGTGTGGGCGGCCCTGCCCGGGGTGATCGCTGCGACGAGGACTGCGGACCGGGTGCGGCTGCGGGTCCGCATCGTCGCGTGCGACGCGGTGCTGACCGCGGCGTTGGCGTACGGTTGGTCGGTCCACCAGGTCACCCCCGAGGCAGGTACCGGGTGAGGGCGCTGCTGGCCTACCGGCTCGACACCCTGGCCCGGTCCGGGCGGTGGTCCGCTCCCGCAGTTCTGTTCGTGGTCGTTGTCACCGTCGCGGCCTGGGACGCTGCCGGGCCGGTGCTGCCGCTCTACGCGGTGTGCTCGGCGGCGTTGCTCGCCGCCGCGACCTGGCTGGGCATGGCCACGGTCAACCTCGAGGGCCCCGCGCAACGGGGGGTCACCCTGGTCACCGCCGGGTACCGGGCCACCCTGGTCTCCCACGTCGCCGCCGCGCTGTGCGGTTGCGTGATCCTGGCGGTCGTCGGGGTCGCGGTGCCGGTCGTGGTCGGAGACCACACCGTCACCCCGGTGGTGCTGCTCGTCGGCGTGGCCGGGCAGCTGGGCTGTGCCTTTGTCGGGCTGGGCATTGCGATGCTGTGCTGCCGCTGGGTCCTGCCCCGCCCCGGCTACGCGGTCCTGGCTGCCGTGCTTCTCGTGCTCCTGACCGTCCTGGTCCCCGCCACACCGGTCAACCCGATGCTGCAGGCCCTGTCCAGCAACAACCCGTCGACCCCGGTCATCCTCACCCTCGCCGCCGCCGGCGTCGCGGTGCTACTCGGCTGCGGCGAGCTGACCCACCACGTTGCCCGACACCGAGACTGAGTCGGAGAACAGGCCGCGGCGACCGTCACCGGTACGGGATCGGCAGCTGGGAACGGGGGCCACGGGCGACGTGCAGGTCAGGGTTGCTCCAGGATGGTCCAGGTGAGCCTGGGGCCGACCTTCGTGACCCACTACCACCGTGCCGGACGCTCCCCGTTCCTCAACCTCTCCGACCTCCCCGAGGAGCAGCTGACCCTGGTGCTGGCCGCGCTGGCCAGGCCCGGTGAGCAGGCGGTGTCTGCTCGGCGGTTCGGGCCCCAGTACATGGCGCTGCGGAGAGCCACCGAGGCCCAACTTCGAGAACGCTTCGCCGCTGCGGGTGGCAGGCCCCAGCGCCGCGCTCCGCACTACTTCACCCTGGGTGAGAGCGACTGGTTCGCTGGCCTCTACCTGGACGCCGGCAGAGTTCGACTACCCCTGTCCGCGCTGCCCCCCGACGCCACCAGCGTCACCTACGCCGACAGCATCACCGCCATCGGTCTTGGCGTGCCGCTCGGACTTCCCGCGCCGGACCCCGACCACGCCGGTCGTGTCTACCGCCTCGACGAGCTCGACGAGCTGACAGCCCGCTACGACCCTCCGCCGACGCCGCACCGGACGGACTCGCCGGTTACACCGGGCACCAGCACTACCGCGTGGACAGCTACGTCGAGATCCAGCTCTGGTCCGACGAGCCCGTCCTCGCCCACCTCAGCAGGATCTGAGCCCCCCAGGACCCTGTCCGCATGTGGATCGGTATGCGGGGCGTCGTCCCGCATGCCGATCCGCGACCGGGCTGATTCCCTACACGCCCACCCGCCCGCGGCGCGGAAGTGGGAAACTGGGCTAATGGTGGGTGGGGTGCGAGCGTCAGATGCGGACCGGGAAGCGGTGCTCACACGGTTGGCTCGGGCGCTGGGAGAGGGCCGCATCACGGTGGCCGAGTTCGATGAGCGCGCCCGGATCGCCCACGCCGCCAGGACGCACGCGGAGCTGGCGGTGCTGGTCACCGACCTGCCTCCGGTCATCTGGTAGCCCGCCGGCGGCCTACCGCGGTGAGAGGCCCGACGCGGACTGCGGCGCGTCGGTGACGTCACTGGCCGGCATCGGCTCACTGTCGGGCAGTGCGTCTTGGTCGGGTAGTGGGTCTTCGTCGGGCAGGGCACTGGTGTCGGGGACCGCTTGGGGACGTTCGCTGTCCGGGATCTTGGTGGCGTCGGCGTTGCCGGTGGCTGTGGCTTTTTCGAAGAACCGGAGCAGTTCGACGGGGAATGGCATGACCAGGGTGCTGTTCTTCTCGGCGGCGACGTCGACGACGGTCTGGAGCAGACGCAGCTGCATCGCACTCGGGGTGTCGGCCATGACGCGTGCGGCTTGGGCGAGCTTGGTGGAGGCTTGGAACTCGCCGTCTGCGGCGATGACCCGGGCGCGGCGTTCCCGCTCGGCCTCGGCTTGCCGGCTCATCGAGCGTTTCATGCCTTCGGGTAGAGCGACGTCTTTGACTTCGACCCGTTCGATGTGCAGACCCCATGGCTCCTCGGTGGGGGCGTCGATGACAGCTTTGAGCTCGTTGTTGATCTGCTCGCGGTCGGACAGCAAGGTGTCCAGGTCGGCACGGCCGATGACTGAGCGCAGTGAGGTCTGTGCCACCTGGGACGTGGCCAGCATGTAGTTCTCTACGTTGATGACCGCTTTGACCGGGTCCACGACCCGGAAGTAGACCACGGCGTCCACGGTCAGAGTGACGTTGTCTCGGGTGATCGCGTTCTGGGCGGGAATGCCCATGACGATGGTCTGCTGGGACACCTTGGTCATGCGGTCGGCGATCGGGATCAGCAGCTGCAGGCCCGGTTCGCGGACGGCGGGGAGCAGCCGGCCGAAGCGCAGTACGACGCCTCGTTCGTATTGCTGGACCAGCCGGACGCTGGATTTCAGCAGCAGCAGCGCCGCGATGACGACGATGACGACGACGGTGAGCACGACGGTCATGGTGTGCCTCTCGCTGGATAGCGGGCGCTGTCGCCACGAGCAACTGATTGCCGCAGTCGACCTGCCCCAGCTGACACGGTACGGCGATGCTGTGCGGTTACCGGGCCGCGCCGTCTGCCGGTGGCGCCGCTATGGGTTCGGCCCCTGGATTCGGCGTCGCGAGCCTCCGTTGCAGCGGTGCCCGGCCCGCCTTGTGCGCGCGACATTAAGACCATCGTGGCCGTCGGCAACTACGGCCGCGGCCCGGTGGGTCCGTGCGGGCGCGACCGGCAGGTCCTCTTCGACTACTACCCGGGCATCCGCGTCATCCTGCCGACCGAGCACAGCGTGCGCAGCGTCCTGATCACCGACTTGATGCCGCTCGCGGCCCTATGGACCGTCGACGGTGGTACCCAGTCCTTCGATCCGGCGCTGTTCACCCACCACTGAAGGACAGGTCCGCGATCGCAAGGGATCCGTATGTGCGAATCGCCGGACGCTGTCAGACGAGTTCGATCGTGCAGGACAAGTCGGGTGCCCGGCTCAGGCGAATGTCCCCCGTGATCAGCGGGAGGTCCAAGAGGACCGCAAGGGCGACGTAGAGCGCGTCGTAGAAGCTCAGGTTGTGCCGCCACGTCCACGCCAGCTCGGCCAGCGGCCCGATATGAGGATACCGGTGGTCGACGAGCGCGCGTGTGGCGCGCAAGGCTAGTAGCCCCTCTTCGTTGCTCAGGCGGGCCTCTCGTTCATGACGGCGCAGCACGTTGCCGACCTCGGCGTCGATCAGGTGCGGGGCATGCTTGCGGACGCCCGCCAGCCGTGTTCGCAGCGCGGACGCAGCATCAGTCTTGCCGCTCAACGCCAGGACCATGGCGGAGGCGTCGAGCACACAATCGCTCACCGACGCTCACCGACGCTCGGCGGCGAGATCTGCCTGGATGGACTCACGCGTCGCCCCAGGAGTGTGGTGGTTCGCCAGAGCGGCCTCCAGCGTCACCAGTACCTCTTGGGCAGTGGGGTGGTCAGCGAAGTCGACCACCCAGTCACGCATGTAGGACTGGATGGATCGCCCGTCAGCTCGGGCCCGCTTGCGGATCACCTCGTAGGCGCCTTCAGGAACCTCTCGAATTTGGATCGTCGCCATAGCGCAACTGTAGCGCTACGGCGCACACCGTGCCACTTGCCGATCGTCCGCCGGTGTCCTCGGCTTGGTGGCACAGTCGCACTGTGCAGCACCAGCGCGAGCGCTTCGTCGAGCTGCCCGACGGCACCCAGCTGTGGGTCGAGACGAGTGGCGAAGGACCGCATGTTGTCTGCTGCCACGGTGGCCCTGGCCTCTGGGACTACCTGGGTGACCTCGCTGCCCTGCTTGACGACTTGCACCTGGTCGTGAGGTTCGACCAGCGTGGCTGCGGCCGCTCGACCAGTCCAGGCGGGCCGTTCACTGTGGCGCAGGCCGTCGACGACCTGGAGCGGCTCCGGCAGGCGATGGGCCTGGATCGGTGGGCGGTGCTCGGTCACTCCTGGGGTGCCGAGCTCGCCCTGCGGTACGCGGCCACGTACCCCGACCGCACCACAGCAGTCGCCTGTCTGGCCGGCGTCGGAGCGGGAGGGGCCTGGCGAGAGCCGTACGTCGGTGAGCGGAACCGCCGGCTGGGCGCCGAGCTGACGCGTTGGCAGCAGCTGGGCAGCCGCTTGCGCACCCCCACCGAGGAGAAGGAGTGGTGCCTCCTGCAGTGGCGTCCGGACTTCTCGCCCGCTGGCGACGCCGTTCACCACGCTGCCGCACTGTGGCGGACCCGTCCGCCGGGCACCGTGGTGAACGGGCGGGCCAACCGCGAGCTCACCGCCGACAGTGCCAACCAGGACCTGCTCGAGGTGGCCCAGCACGTCGAGACCCCCGTAATCCTCGTGCAGGGCGCGGACGACCCATGCCCCTGGACCGCGACCGACGGCCTCCTGAACGCGTTGCCGCGTGCGCGCCGCATCGTCCTGGACCAGGCCGGTCACGCCCCCTGGATGGAGCGCCCAGACGAGGTGCAAGCCGCCACACTCGAGGCCCTGACGCCCCGCTGAACGATCGGGTTTCGGGACGCCGCCGCGGGTTCCGGGTGGTCTTGACCGATCGCTTACTCTTGAGCGCTGCCGCTCTGCCTGGCATCGTTGGCGGCCATGACGACCGTTGTGCTGTTCCACTCCGTTTTGGGGGTTCGCCGGGGTGAACTCGGTGCTGCTGAACGGCTGCGTGCTGACGGACATGAGGTGCACGTGCCGGACCTGTACGAGGGCCGGGTGTTCGACGCGTACGAGCCAGCGATGGCGTGGGCCGATCAGCTAGGCAACAAGGCGCTGTTCGAGCGTGGGCTGGCCGCCGTCGCCGATGTGCCGGACGGCTTCGTCGTCGGCGGTTTCTCGCAGGGCTCCAGCGTCGCCGTCTATGTTGCGACCCGACGCGAAGTCTCGGGCGTCCTGCAGCTGTCCAGCCTGAACATCGTCGAGTGGTTCGGCGCCAACGCGGCCTGGCCGACTGGCGTCGACTCGCAGAGTCACCAGATGCTGGGCGACCGGTTCCGGGAGGACGAGATCACCGAGCACGCTCGGCGAGACGTCACCGCCGCCGGCGGCACGCTCGAGCTGTTCGACTACCCGGGCGACGGCCACCTGTTCACGGACTCCACGCTTTCGGCGGAGTACGACGCGGGGGCCACCGACCTGCTCTGGTCCCGGGTACTTCCGTTCGTCCGGGCCTGCCCCGCCCACGACCTGTGATCCGGTGGGCATGCTGAGGAGGTGTTCGTGAGCGACCCAAAAGCCACAGGCAAAACGACCGTCGCCCTCTCCGTCCTGCCTTTGGACGTGGACACTTGGCCCGCGTTCGCACGGCTGGTCGAGGCGAACAACGGCGTGTGGGGCGGCTGCTGGTGCATGGGCTTCCACGTCAAGCTGGGCAAGGGGCGCACCCCGGCGCAGAACCGGGCCGAGAAGGAGCAGCGCGTCGACGAGGGCCGCACCCACGCCGCGCTGGTGCTCGACGGCGACCAGTGCCTGGGCTGGTGCCAGTTCGGCTCCCCCGCGGAGCTGCCGGAGATCAAGAGTCGGAGCCGGTACGAGAAGGACCTCACCATCCTGCCGGACTGGCGCATCACTTGCATGTTTACCGGCAAAGGCCTGCGCCGCCGCGGCGTCGCCGATGCCGCGCTCGGCGGGGCGCTGGCCGAGATCGCCCGCCGCGGCGGCGGCGCGGTCGAGGGTTACCCGGAGGAGACCGAAGACCGAACGCTGTCGGGTTCGTTCCTGCACACCGGGCCGATGACCGCCTTCGAGAACCATGGCTTCACCCGCACGCGGCCGATCTCCCCGCACCGCTGGGTCGTCACCCGCACCGTCGACCCGGCATGACCAGGCCCGCGACACGCAACCGGGGCTGGCGCTGTCTGGTGCCTTCCCTTCAGACCTCGGCCAGCAGCGTAGCGGAATGACCCCTCGGACGGCGCAGGCCACCACGCAACACCGCCGCGACCGATATACGGAGATCCTGCACTGCCGCCGCCCGAATGTCCCGTATCCGGAACGACCACCGGACACTCGACGGCGCCGATCACGGGGGTGTCGTGCTCTTGTCCGCAGAGGATCCCCGTGCGACAACGGATCGCCCCCGTCGGAGGGCGGGGCACTGCGCGTCGATCAAGGGGTGGTGGCGAAAGCGGCCTGGTGGTCGTGGGCCCAGGTGGTGAAGGTGCGGGCTGGGTGGCCGGTCAGGGTGGTGATGGTGGGTTCGATGGTGGCGGCGGAGGGTCGCAGGGCGGTGGCCATGAGGGCGAGTACGGCGTCGGCGAGCGTCTCGGGCATCCCCTCGGTGGTCATCGCGGCGCGCACCGTCTCGGGTGGGGCGTCGACGTAGCGCAGCGGTCGGCCGAGGACGTCGGCGAGGATGGCGACCTGGTCGTGGGGGGTGAGGGCTTGTGGCCCGGTCAGGGGGTAGGCGCGGCCGTGGTGACCGGTGCTGGTGAGGGTGATGGCGGCGGCTTCGGCGATGTCGCGGGGGTCGATGGTGGCGGTGCGCCCGTCGCCGTAGGGGGCGTAGACGGTGTCGTGGCTGGTGATGGTCTCGGCCCACATCAGGGCGTTGGACATGAAGGCGGTCGGGCGTAGGAACGTCCACGGCACCCCGCTGTCGCGCACGGCTTGCTCACCCTCGCGGTGCCACCTGGTGATGGGGTCCTGCGCGTCCTCGTCGCCGGCGGTGAGCGCGGAGAGCTTCACGATCTGTGTGGCCCCGGCGCGGGCGGCGGCGGTCGCGACGTTGGCGTCGTGGCGTGGGCCGTCCGGGCCTGCGGAGAGCAGGAAGACTTTCTCGATGCCGTCCGTGGCGCGTTGCAGGCTGGCCGGGTCGGCGAGGTCCGCGCCGACGACCTCGAGGCATGGTGGCAGGTCGGCGGTGTCGGGGCGGCGGGTCATCGCCCGGATCGGGGTGTCGGTGGTGGCGAGCTGGTCGAGCAGCAGGCGGCCGATGGTGCCGGTGGCACCGGTGATGAGGATCATCGTTTCTCCGTCGATTGGGGCGTGGTCGCCGGGTGGGGTCGCCGGTGGGGGAGGCGGGGCAGAGCGAAGACCAGCGCGAAGGTGAGGGCGGCGGCGGCCAGCGCGCCGAGCAACGCCAGCTCGATGGCGCGGGTGTAGGCGGCCAGGGGGGTGGCGCCGCCGGTCAGCGCGGAGGACAGGGAGGTGAACAGGACCAGGCCCAGGAGTGCGGTCCCCAGGGCCTGGCCGATGCGTTGGGCGGTGTTGAGCACCCCGGAGGCCGCTCCGGCATCACGCCAGTCGACTCCGGCGAGGACAACGGTGGTGACCGGGGCGATGACCAGGCCGTTGCCGATCCCGGCGACCGCCAGGCCCGGGACCAGCCACCACACCACCGGCGTCGGGGCGATCATCAGGGCGAGCAGGACGGCGGCGATGCCGGCGGAGAGGAGGCCAGCGCCGACCAGCAGCACACCGCGCCCGAGGCGGTCGGTGAGCGGGTCGGAGGCGGCGGCGCTGAGAAAGGTGCCCAGCGCGAAGCCCATGAGCACCAGCCCGGTGCTCAGCGCCGACTGGCCGGCGCCGAGCTGCAGGTAGAGGGAGAGGGTGAAGACCAGGCCAATGAAGGCGGCGAAGTGCACCAGCGCGACCGCGACCCCGGCGGTGAAGGAACGCTGGGCGAACAGGGCCACGTCGATGAGCGGGGTGCGCTCGTGGCGGGCGCGGCGGCGCTCCCACGCGGTGAACAGGCCCAGGGCAGGGGCGACGAGGACCAGGCAGGTGATCGTCCACACCGGCCAACCCAGCTCAGGGCCCTGGACAAGGGGCACCGTCAGGAGCAGCAGCGCCACGGTGATCAACGAGATACCGACCGGGTCTAGGTCGCCGGCACGCCCACGTACCTCGGGCACCAGGGCGAGGACCAGGGCGAGCGTGACGACACCGACCGGGACGTTGATCAGGAAGATGGGACGCCAGCCCAGCCCACCGAAGTTCCCGGCGATCAGAAGTCCTCCCAGCAGCGGGCCTGCCGCGGTGGAGACCCCGGCCATCGCCCCGTACCAGCCGAAGGCCTTCCCGAGCTCGCGGGTGGGGAAGACCGAGCGGATGATCGCCAGCACCGGAGGGTTGAGGACCCCGGCCATCGCGCCCTGCGCGACGCGCCACCCCACCAGCTCGCCAGGGCTGCTGGCCGCCCCGCACAGCACCGAGGTCGCGGTGAACCCGACCAGGCCGACGAGCAGCACCCGGCGGTGACCGACGCGGTCACCGAGGCGCCCGGCCGGGATGAGCAACACCCCGTAGGCCAGCGCGTAGCCCGCGACCACCCACTGCACCGCGGCGTCGGAGGCCGCCAGGTCGCGGCCGATGGTGGGGATGGCGACGTTGACGATGGTGGCGTCGAGCAAGATCATGAACGCGCCCGTGAGGACGACAGCGAGCACCAGCCACCGTCGCCGTCCCGTCTCGGACGGGTCCGCAGTTCGACTGTCCGTCGTTGCTGGTGTGGGTGTGCTCATGGGGTGAGTTCCGGCCCGTCCCCACCGGTCTGGTCCTCGCGGTGCGCGAGCAGCTTGGGCAACGCCTCGAGGAGGGCGTCGTGCCAGGACAGCTCCGCGCGCAGCCGGGTCAGGGAGTGCTCGAAGGTCATCGCCTCCAGCCCCACCAGGTAGGGGGTAGCAAGGGCCAGCTCCTGCTCGAGCATCGCCAGGTGCGCCGCGAGGACCTGGCGGCGCACACCGATCGCCCCGGTGAGCTCTTCCTCGGCCAGGTCGGAGGTGTACTGCAACGCGAGGTCGACCGGGTCGGGCCGGATGCCGACCTCACGCAGGCTGGCGTTGCGCTGGGCGATCAGCTCCTGGCGCCCGGCGGGGGTGATCCCGTAGATCGTGCGTGCCGGCGGGGTGCCTTCCCGCTCGGTGCGCACCACCGCGATCAGGGCTTCGTCGGCCATCCGGTGCAGGGCGTTGTACAGCGAACCGGGCTTGATGTCGGTCCACAGCTCGGTGCGATCAGCCTTGGCCGCTTGCTGGATCTGGTAGCCGTGCATCGGCCCACCCCGGGCCAGGGCACTGAGGGCGAAGAGACGGGTGCTGTTCACCATCTTAGTCAAGCGCGACTATGCACTAGTAGTCAAGCGCGAATACTAGCTGTCTGCCAGCCCCAAGGCTTCGAGCGAATTTGATGGTCTTCGCACGGTCCGGGCGCTGCGGTAGATACTCTCTAGCAGTGAGTGATTTGCTGCCCAATCTGGGCCCGCTGCTGGACCAACTGGTCGGGGAGACCGCCGGATGGCGTGATGCGCGCGCCCTGGCCGAGGCGACCGCCGACGTTGACGTCGAGCAGGACCTTGAGGCGGCCATCGAGGGTGTTGTCGCAGCGTGGCGGCGGCCGTAACCACCGCGCACGGGCCGCGCTTGGTTTCGATCGAGATTCGCGGCTTTCGCGCCTTCGGGACTGAGCCACGACTCTTGCAGCTGGACGCACCCCTGGTTGTGGTTCATGCCGGCAACAGCCAAGGCAAGACCAGTCTGGCCGAGGCCATTGAGTTTTTGATCAGCGGCCGTAGCAGCCGACGGGAGCTGCTGGGGGGTGCCAAGGCGGAGTACAACGACAGCCTGCGCAACGCGCATATGCCAGGCGGTGACGACGATGTCTACGTTGAGGCGGTGCTGCGCGGTGCGGACGGCGGCACGCATCGGGTGCGGAGGGAGCTGGTCTGCGACTTCGGGCAGGGTTCGGAGTGCGAGAGCCGTCTGCTGCTTGACGGGGCGGAGGTCGCTGACCTCAGTCGGGTCGGTGTCGCGCTCGCCGACCCGCCGGTCCGTGCTCCCGTGCTGCTGCAGCACACGTTGCGCCATGTGTTGTCGACCGAGCCCAAACAGCGTGTTGGCTACTTCAAGGCGCTGCTGTCTCTCACCGACCTGGACCTGCTCCGCGACCGGGTCAAGGCAGCCCGAACCCGTCTTGAGGGAGAGCGGCCCGGTGCGGCTTTCCGCCTGGTTGCCGCGCTGACCGCTACGCCGGCCGCCTCGGCGGGTGCGACGATCACCGCCCTGACCAAGAAGCCGATCGACGTGGCTGCCGCCAGGGACGCCGTCGAACGAGCATTGCTCGAGGCAGGGGTCGCGGTGCTCAGCGAGCGCGCCGACGCAGGAAACGGTGCTATCACCTTGCGGGGCCTTGACCTTGATCATTCACGTCGGTGCGCGAGCAGCGTGGCCCTTGGGTTTTGGTGTTGTGGCGGTGCCTGTGGCACCAGTGGGCATGGTGAGGCGCCCCGGTGTGTTCGGGTGGGCACCGGTTCCA
>JAABUP010008690.1_pt1 | contig 12841 bp, 10 predicted proteins | sample 5559201 | NCBI WGS metagenome assembly JAABUP01 (sample SAMN10711887, study PRJNA513373) | rock metagenome | isolation source: Antarctica rocks | place: Antarctica | reverse complement strand
TCTCCTACCCGAGGGAATAGCTAAAGCCACACGGTTGCTTAAGTCCTCCTACTACCACCGAACCTACCACCGAACCTACCACCTCCCCTATCGATCGCCCCGTCTCTCCTAGTGTCGCATTACCCTAGGATCGAGGAACGCAAGCTATTCACGGAGGTGGTTACGGAGTAACAGCGACTGTCGACCCCCTAGGCGTTGCCGCCGCTACCCTACTTTCCTACGAGCGGCCTTAGGACCAAGGAGGTTCAGCATTAGATAAAGAGGAGTGGGAGATCGTAAGGATCGTTGGCAAGAGACGAAGGGGGAAGGGCTATAAATATAAGGTGTGCTGGAAGAAAACATGGCTGCTCGAGCGCGAATTAGGAATCGCACAGGAATCGCTGCGGGAGTTTGAGGCTAAACGCCAGGCGCAGCGGGGAGGTAAACGGGGAAGACCAGCACGCGTAGATAAGGCTCGGTGACCGTTAGCTACTTTTATTATTCGTAGAAGAGAAACACATGTTCTTAGTTCTATCTGAGGTGATAAGAAAACCCTAAACTTCTATTCTGTTAGTACGGGTCTCCGCTCTTACCTCTGTCGACGTTAATAATTCCATTCACTTAACTATCAATCGTCTTATAAGCATCGTAATCACTCCCGTAGCTATCACCCATAACTAACTTTCGCAGCCCTAGTAGCATTACCGAGTCTCTATTCGAGCTTTTCGCCTCCTATATAGCTAACCTAGATAACTTTCCTCTTAATTCAGGTCTTCGAATCTCGTCTTCACATCCACAAGGTAAGCGTCTAAAAAATGTAGGTTATACCGGCCAATCTCATCCTCTTCTCGGGTAGGAACAATAAATGGCTTATTTGCCAGCCTTCTAGTGAATCCATGAGTTAGGAGACAACCTAGAATCCTAGCTAACCCGATGGCTTCCATCACCTCTGCTGACAAGCCTCCCACCTCCTTCTAGAAGGTCTCCCAGAACGTTTCCTATAGAGTATCATAATCTTTGTATTGCCTCTAGCTAATTTCTCGATATAAGGTACCCGAAAAATCTTACAGTATATATAGGTTTTGGCCAAAGGGACAGATTGCTGCTTCAGCCCAGTCGATAATGCCGGTCAGCCGGCTAGAGACCGGATGGACCATTATATTGCAGGAGCTGAAGTCGGCATGCGATAGAACGAATGGAAGACGGGAGAAAATCGATGGCATAGAATCGAGGGATTTTTGTATGATTAGCTGGAATCTCAATAGAAGGTGGGTAGAGCAAAAGCTGGAGACCTTTAATATACTTTTAACGTAGTTACTCGACAGAACTTCTATCAATACTTTATGGTGCCTTCCATGATACGGCAAAGAACCTGCCAGAGCATTGTCAGCAACTTCCAGGCGTTTAGTAGTGCGGACAACTTACCGCGCAAGGTCCACCATAAGACCCGCTCGCAAGGCAAAGTTTTCTTTAGAATCTTCGGCATAGGTATTCGCAAGGCGATACTCAATATAGCTGATACCTAGAATCCTATTTAGGGAATACACTAAGGCTGTCTCTTGGCTTGTGTCTCCAAACTGTCCATAATATATAATGGTAGGAGCTAGACTGCTATAAATCTTTCTCGCAAGGGCCGCTATCTTAAGTCTTAATGATAGCGACTATAGGCGGAATTAGATAACGAACTCGGAGTAAGCTCCACCGTAGACGGTGTAGCTACAATCTCCCTAAATCGGAGCGGGTGATATGCTGCCTCCCACTAAGGACGCAGCTTTCTCGTCGTAAGCTTCTCGCGTGGCAGAGGTCTTCGTGAAGAATTTCGCGATTTTATCCTTAAGGAAGTACTTAACATAAGTAGTCATAACTGACGAATTAATGTGTGTAGACTGTAGCACTAGCGCAGAGACGGGTACGACGAGAGAGAAGCGCGCGCGTTGCCGTAGGCAACATTAGCCTACGAGGGCTCGGAAACCTTTCCCTTACGGGTTAGTATTAAAATCCCTTTTGGCAAAGCTCACGCTCGATGGTAATTGTAATTATATTATGTATCACGCTCTTAAGTGCATATAATTACTGCGTTCTCAATGGATTATTAAAGATAATTAACTACCTTAAAGTTATAACAATTTCAATTTACCCCTAAGCCACCACTTTCTACGATACGCCTTCTCTAGGGATTTCTCATAGCATTTGGAATCTGCTGCCTATTAAGAGAGGATCTCGGCTGTTATAAGAGCCTCCTTAAGGTTAGCGACGCTAGCTAGTTTCGGCTAAGCCTTACTAGCATTAAATACTTAATGGTTTCCCGAAGTCTTCTTGGCGTGCGCTTCGTTAGTAGCACATACGCGCGGCTCCCCACCCTTAAGCTCGAACATCCACCTAGTTTGCCGAGAAGCAGAGCAGCTATAGATAGCCGTCTCATCCAGCATTATAGTCCCTTGATCGAGAATGAGTTCGAACATTCTCTTAGGCACGCCCTCGAGGCGGACCTGAAGTCTAAGAAGAGATGACAAATTGTTCCTGGCAAAGTATAAGGCCAATTCAGGGAAGAAGGCTTTATTAATGGCGGACAGGTCGGGCATTAGGCCATCCTGATACTTATATGCGACGAAATCACCTGTAGGGCGGAGGGCGAATATGTGCCTATAGATGTTCAATTAAAGTTCTATCTAAGCCAGAGCAGACCTCATGTTTCCACTAGTCATTAATGAACTAGCTATTTCCCGACACTAATATCATTCGTCGCTAAAGCTATGAAAACTACTAAAATCCTCACCGTGAATATGATATCGTGGTAGGTAATGACGATGCCGAAGTCTAGGTGCTAATGGAAGCAGGAATAGTGAGGAGGCGCTTCTTCCTAAGAGGTGTCGTTTTATATCTCTAATGCGCATACGGCCACGGTGTAGTAAGTTACTTCGTTTAGATTGCCGTGAAGGTGCTTTACATAACGTGCCAACGCAATAGGTAACTAGGTTGCTTTTGAGGTTGCTTATATTAGCGTCGTTGTTATTCGGATAGGTGTAGGCTGCCCCTGCATAGGCTACGAAAAAGGGTGGAGCGGGGCCATTAGTAATATTCTGAGCGGAATTTAGGCAGACAGGACCGTCGACTTGATTGTTGCATAGGATACCGGGTTGCTTAAATAGGTTAATGTTGTAACCGGACACTGCGGTGCCCTCGGAGGAGTACGTTATAGGCACCGAATAGCCGTCTATATAGCTAATATTAATGTTAGGTGGACCGGTATAGCTGCCTTTAATCTTGCTGCCGTCGGGGTTGAGATTCGAGCCCACATATATCCTTCCTACCCATCCAGTTGGGAAAGCATACTGGGTGAAGGCATTATCAGGGAGCGTAGTGGCGGAAGGATTACCTACCGGAGACGGGCCACCGGCATTCGAAGTAAAGGAGAGGGATAAGCATTTGCCGTACGTGTTGGTTATCGCGATCGTTATGTCATCGCCTGAACCATCCGTAGCTGCAGTCCTCCTAGCCTCTAGAGCGCTCGTGATTCGAACGGTGCTTAGAGCTAGAACAGAAACCGTGTTACTAATAGTAACTGTAGTAGCGGCAGTACTCCCAGCTTCTAAAGCACTCGTGGTCGGAGTGGCACTCGAGGTTGAATGCGTATTCCTAAGAGTAATAGTTACCGGTGGGCAGTCGAATAGGGTTGCAGCTACTAGAGCCGCGAGCATCAAAACCGCGATTATCTAATAGGAAGTTTTTATTCTAACCGATCTGTTAGAAAGTAACTTATCCTAGAAAAATCTGGGCTCCCGTTCTCTTTTATAGTGTATAGCGGATATCACTTTTTAGATACTTATAAGAGCTTCTATATACGGAGCTTTATAATATTATTCTTTCTTAGTCTAGGTCGGGACCTTTAATATACCTCGGGACATAAATACGACGGATAGTAAAATGCGATCGAGGTGTATATAAGTGTTTTGTGTCCTCCGTCATTAGTTAGCCGTGGCAGCAAAAGACTTATATTCACTTACCACCGAACTACGCCATAATTGCCACTGCCAGCCAAAACAGGCGGTCGTTAATCTTAAAACCGCTCTTATCGTAATTCTCCCATTCCTCAGCAACACCAGCTTCTAAAGCTACCAGTGGCACGATGTCTTCCACCCGATATCAGGAATCAAAATGTATCACTAGGATACCATAGGAGCTTTAGGATATAATCGCATATAATCTACCAGCGTTCGACGTAAGGAATACGGCTTAAGCCCTAGGGTTTAAGCTTCAACCACGATAAGAGAAGTAAAGCCGATTATAGAACGCGATTTTTCGATATAGCACATGGATCACCGAAGCCACTATTAAATTCGGGCTGAACCCCGTTCTTATTAGCCGTGACCTGCACAACTACTATTCTATTAAAACCTTAAAAGCTCGAGCACTATATCTAGTACTTATAGCTAGAGATCTAGTCGACGAAACTTCGCTTAAGAAAGAGCTATTCTTCGAATCTTTAAGACCGCATAAATTTCGTAAAGATACTTTAGAGGTGGAGTTCGAGTTAGGCATTACGCTAAACGTGGCTAATATTTATCGGGCCAACATTTATCGGGATCCCAGATTTACCTTAGTAAAACCTTAGAGACTCTTTTTAAATACGTAGGACAGCTTATAGACGGCGTATATATATTAGTAAGACAGCGCACCTAAGCTTAGAATGCTTAGACATAATAGTATGTTAGGAAACGGGGAGGAAGCATCGAAATTACAGCTAGTACTAAATGTTTGTGGTCTTACTCTAAGCCGCAAGGGATGCCCTATACCGTATATTCTTAACGAGGAGCATCGGGGAGGACACCTAGCGGTAAGCCCATATTTTCCTTAATAAATTTTAGATAAATGTTGTAGGTAGCGCGCGAATTGGCGGCTTTATTACTAAGCAGAACTATACTACTCCTATTGGCGTATAAAGGAGCCCCTTCCTTTACGTAATAGTAGTATTTTGCGTGCGCACTCAAAAAACTACTATCACGTAATCCAGCATTTTAAGAAAGGTTTAGCCGACGTCCCCTAGGCTGCAGTATAAAATTAATTTAAATACTGAAAGATATAATTTTTATTTGCGACCTAGTCTAAACCAAAGAATCATCTGCTAGACTATAACGAGAGAAATTTAAGCCTTTATCGATTCTAGTCCTGAAAGGTCACCTTGCGTAATCGTTACCCTTCCCTTTCCGTCTAAACCTGCATGCTTATTGCTAATACTTACATTGCTATACTACTGTTTAATGCGCGATATCTCATCGTCACTAATTCCTAGTTGATCCTCTGGAATCCATAGCGCAGGCTTTTGGATACAAAGAGATTCATATTAGAACGCTAGCGAAACGCGTTCGTTTACTATAGAGTCCTTCGTGTCGTGGTACATATTAGAGAAGATCCCGTCTACGGAAATTAGGTTTATAGTCGGAGTAAGACGCCTAAAACACTGCCGTGCTAGAATTCGGAGACGAATAGTTCCTCCGGTTCCGTAATACTTCTCTTCTTTCTCCTCTTCTCTTATTTCGATCTAGGGCATGAATCGAAGAAGTGGAGCAACTACGTCATTTAAGAGAAATTAAAAGGTAATTATCATCGCCGTAGCAATAGTTATAATCACCGCTTAGCTAATATAGGTCGCTCTATTATATTCGTTACGAACTAAGAAGAAGAGACCTATCACGCAGAGCTCCATTACGTAAATACTAGTAAAAAGCTGATTTAGGGCCGTTAGATATAGTAATCCTCTTATATTTAGTCGGGAAACCGTAATATAGAGTAGGTTGTAGCGAAACACCACCTAAAGAACACCAAAGGTGATGGAGCTAAAGAAGAGAATTAACGGAGCGATGACCGAGTAGATGAGCCCTATTATGGCGTTAAAGTTTCCTTATGTGCTATAAGGGTAACTTACCGATATAAGCGAGATTAGTATAGATTGGGAAAAGGGTGCCCTACTACATCTGAGGCAAATTCGTCTACTCCTCCTATTTCTATCTCGGCGTGACGTTCCTGATTCGCGCGAGAGTAAACTAATCGATTAGTCGTCCGATTTGAAGAAGCGAGCTTACACTTACTGAGAAGCATCGTAGAAGTAGATAAGAGAAGAAGTAATTACTCGCCCTTAGAAGACTAGTGGCTAGCACCGCCGGTACCGAATCGAGACCGTGAAGTAATTATTAAATAACAGCGGTGATGCTCGAAGATAGGGAGACCGTTAGGAAAACTTATATAAATAAAAAGGTGAAATAAGACTTCTATAGAGAGAGCTCGACGGCCACTTGCGTAAGTAGACCTTAACGTTCCGTAATCATACGTAGCACGTATGGTAGTAACATAGTAAATGCGGTTAGCATCACCTGCGGTAAAATTCCTTGGAGGGTGCTAAGCAGCCACGCTGGGAGCGCGTCGATCTAACGCAGCTAGGGCAGTAAGGCCGTTAGGTAAGTAATCTAGGATATGACGCCGGTAAGGGCGACGGGAATAGACTATACTAGAATAAGTGCGGCGGCGGAGATAACGATAAAAATAGTCCGTGCGTACCGGGCCCACCATTTCTTAGATAAGTTTTCCCATATAACATCCACCGGCGAAGCTTCTAGATATTGAGACTTAAAATATAGAGGCGCACACCGAACGAGAGACTAGTAAGCTATATACGTGGCCTCTTAGGTGTTGAATTAGATAAACGCTGAGGTTATTAGCGGGTATCTCTCAGGCTCTTGTTAGTCCTGATCGATCTCGTTGTTTAAACGAGCCATTTGCCGCAAATAGTAATGGATAGTGTTAACCTTTTTTCCCACGAAAGGTACTAATGGCATCTAGGTGAGGTTAAAGATTGGAAGGCGCATATAATCGCGGTCCTTTTCCCCTAGGTATCGTTTCTAAAGAGGTTCTTCACTCCGAATATAGGCGTAGTGTGAACCGCCTCTATCCATCTTCGTAAGATTATGGCCCATTCGACTACCGGAGGATTTCATCGCTAACCTTATCAGCTTAGTCTCCGCGGCCTCTAATGTGCGGACTATCCTCCTCCGCTCTAGAACCTTCTCCGATAGCTCGGATAAGTCTCGATTAATCTAGATCGTGCGTACGCCGCTAGGAAATACGCCGTAAAGACGTGTTAGAATAGGAATGCTTAGGAATCTCTTAGGGATATCCGTTATAAGGATAGCGTTTACGAAGGCTTAAAGACGATGTTAAGGTAATTCGAGGTACCCTTGTCGAATGCTTACGTATTCGATCAATTCCGCATATATTGTGTAGCATACGAAGATGATAACGGTTAAGGCCATTAATAGATGAGCCTAGTAGAAGCTAGTATATGCTAGCCCTACGTTAGCCTAACTGAGTCTGTCTAGACCGTAGACTCCACCTAGTGCGTTCTTTCTATAAACTAGGTTCAAAGGGACTAAGACCGGAATTACGATTACGCTTAGAGGAATAAATATTTTCAAAATTGTACGAAGGTAACGTAGGAAAAAGAAAGTATTAAGGCCGGACTTCTAAAGGATAACTCGATCTAATATTTAGAACATAGCGGGAATCTAGGAGACCGGCCCTAGAGGAGATAGTTTAGCGCGCTGTTTTTCAGGTATAAGATACGTTCGAGGCTAACTGGGATTCGTTAGTCATTAATCCCGAACTTCACCGGAGGAGGAGGCTCACTATATTTGCGTTAATCTATCTTTAAGTAGGATGAACAGCACAACCTCAGCGCTAAGAGCGGAGGCTAATACTATAAGCGACGCTAGAAACGAATGCAGTGACGTTCCTTAGCTACGTTAAGCCGCTTAAGGAGACGTGTTAAGGTGTGCGGTAACGCCGGAGTCGGATAGAGGGATTATCGCCGCAGGCTTCTAGGATGTAGGACCTAAATAGTAGTAAGATACCGAATTAACGGGGGCTTACCTAGATTTTATAAAGGGAAGGAAGCTCTACTCGGTCACAACGTTAAAGGGGATATATATTTTAGATACTCACTTCCGTTTCTAGCCTCCGTGAGTTAGAGCGCAACATCCTCTTTTTATAACCGCATTACTATATACGACCATAAATTTATACGGTCTGAAACTCAGAGGATACGAAAAGCTAATTAGCTAGATATAATAGAGATTACGCCCTTACTAGCAGACGCACCTTAACTATAGCCTAGAACAAGTTAGTACTGCGAGGAGGATTAGAGGGCATGAAATTTCTAATAATGATATAGCTAGGCTATATAATAGGCTCGTAACGGGCGGGTTAAAAGAAGTCTAGGCGTAGATGGTATATATCTAGGAAATATACTATAATTGCCTTAATAACGTCGATTATAAAACCCTTAATCTCTCTAACTTTATAGTTAAGACCGCCACAAGAGCAAGATTAAAGACTAGTAAAGATATACTCCCTTATTTTCCTAATAACGCAATTACTTCTTACCTTTCCCCTTTGGTTTCTTAAACACAGGCTTAGAGGTCTGAGATAACGGAAGTTCCGGCTCTATCTCCTATAAGAAAGAAGCGGTTAATTAGCTGTCGTCTTATTCGGAGGACTTAAAATTTAATTGCTGGGAGAGGGGCTGTATAATAAAGACTTCCGGGTCGGGTAGCTAATCAGCTGCGGAAGTAATTCTTTCGTAGTAGATTCGACGAAAGTCGTTATAAACGCTCAGGGTGAACTTATAGGTAGTCTACTTATCTTTACCATCTTAGTCCGTAATACTAAAGTCTCGAAGTAGATAGGGGTAAAAGGAAGTATCCTTCCCATTAATTAGAACGTAATAGCCATAGATCCTCACAGCCCGATGATTATACGAGACTAAGAAGGTAAGGATCTTCTAGTGAAGCTCATCTTAACGGGACACTAATCTATATAGCTCGACGACGGCGTTTACTACAACGGCAGCGCTATAAGCGTTTTGCCGATCCGCGATATTAAGTGCTTCGTTACCGCACTTAACTTCCGATGTTAGGAATGGGAAATACACCTCATCTGTAGTAACTAGACGAGACGTAGTCTACTAATTACTAATAGAGGGGTATAATTTCTTTAGCTACTTAGAGGTGAATATAGACGATTTAAGCCCTACGGCGAAGTCGGGCTGCGGGCGAGGACCTTTAATGAGAGGGATAGATTTAATCCAGCTTTCATCGACAGTTTCGATTAGATACTTCAGGTTTATAGCACCAAATATAGTTAATATCTCTAGAGAGGGAACAATTAATCTAGCGATATCCTAAATAACTCTAGCCTCATTTTTATTCCTTATATTCTCGTAGGCCGTTTTAAATAGGTCATCTCGAAAGATTATATCCTAAGGAGTTAGTTGCTCAGCGTGAAGTATATTTTTACAGAGGCTCTTATATTCATTCGTAGGAGGCATCTTAGGCTTACCTATATAGATGCGAGCAGACGCAAGGATTATCTTATAGCGTCGACTCTTAACGAGAGGATTTTTTCCCTCTCTTAAAGAAACGCCACTTATATCCGATTTATGTTTACTAAGAGACGGAGTCGACCTCTTCCGGGTAAGTAAATAAGTTATACTGCTATCTTACTTAAAATTTCCTCTAGACTAGCTTCCTTCTTCGATCTAATGCTAGATGGGGTTAACGTCGTTATTCTTAGTGTTACTACGAAGGTCTGTACGTGTTGCGCCTTTAACAGTACTATTTGCGGGTGAGGTTCGTTGACGTTTTCTAGTAGGGTTTTCTCGGGACTAGGAAGGTGTATAGGTAGCTCCTTTAGGTTTAGGTCTATAATTCTATCTAACCTCTTCACTCCGTTTCCGCTTTCGATCTAGATTAGAAGGGTTGACTAATTCCTATAGGCGCTTTGGCCTAAGTTAGTGGTCGCAGTTATACGCCGAGGGATTATAGAACGTACCTCTTTGTCAGGCGTGATACTAGTTGGAGAAGGAAGTTAAAATAGTTGCTCTTAAATCTCCGGCTACTGATAAAGGTGCTTTTTCTCTTATAGACGTGCGCTCTTGCGAATAAGCGCAACCGACCTTTTTAGTTTAATACCGCGTGGTTGTGCTACTATAGGTTGTTAGCTGAAGAACGGTTTAGAATGTCTTATGGCTATTTTACCTTAGCTGTTTAATGGGTCTAGTAAAGGTTGCCGCCCGTATCTCTTAACATCTGACTTCGCTCGTGGTGGGGACATGATGATTAGGAATGAGGGAACGGGAGGTAAACGTCTTTATTGCCGATGGTGCACTGTAGGATAGTGTTACGAATACGCCGATAGAAGGTGTGGTGGTTAGTAGGTAATGAAGCCTTGGCGGCGTTAGCAACATCCCCTACTGCCTGAAACACACCGTTCTACTTTTAGATTGGCGGCCACTATAATATTGACTCGCTTTATCTGACTGGGCAAGGCCTATCTAGTCTCGACCTATCTAGCGTAATAGCATCGATTAGATCGCGATGAAAACTTCCCGTACGTTTCTTTAAATTGCATGAGAGATGGGAGTCCATCAGCAGTAAATGGCCACCATTGCTAAATTAACCGATATTCTTCACGCTCGCGAGTGTCGATGGGAACGTGGGTTCTGGTTTAAGGTAGTAGTAACTGAACTTTATAATATGGTAAGCGGGCAGTTAAAGGGTATAGTTAAAAGAGTATATAAGGGTATAGTAATTACTACACAGTGGCCGCGTAAAGTATTCGAGGTCATTTTAATCTAATTTAATCTATCTAATTTTACGAAATTACTAAGACATAGTAGTAGGTAATAAGTAAAGAGACTATACTCTAAGATATGTCCTTCGCCGCGGCCCGCCTAAGGAACGAAGTCCCTAACGGTCGCGCCCTAGGACTTAGGGCACCGGATGCCTAGATACTACTATTTATGGCCGATATACTATTATTAGTTAGCCATATACCTATAGAAGGAGTCGCGGTGAATACTAAAGCGGCCGGACCGTCTCTAGTCCGTAATAAGCTAGATATATACGGAAAATTCGCAAAATCGGTCTACGAGACGGTCGTTGTGGTGCCATTATTAACCGTGTAAGGATTTAAAGGGTTTAAGCTAAAGATCCCTGTCTCTTTGCCACGAGGCGCATAGGCCTACTATAGTGCTGGGCGGTAGAACTATACCGGATCCTCCGCTGTTACTAAGTAAGGGAACATTAACCTAGAGAAATTAAGGGGGCTTAAAGAGCCCTCTACTTAATAAGGTTAGTCTAAAGAGATCTAAGATATACCGTCCCTAAGTTTCACCGGGGTAAATAAGATAGTATCGCCGATAGATGCGTTTAGTTGATTCGGAGAAAACATAGTCTTCTCGTCGGCGTCGACGATAATATGATGGATCGATGAATTCTAAGAGATAGCTTCTGGACGTGGTTCCGGCATCATCGTTTATATACTGGCGTTGAGAGTTATTAAGTTCTAGCTTATATCTAACTCGAAGGACATTACGTCGGGGGCACTATCCGCGTAGCTACTAAAATAACGTTAGCTAGCTCGACCTGCATAGTATCTACGTACGCTTCGGCCATTAACGCGGTTATTAACGCTAGTAGTTTAAGCCCGTTCATATCTTTTATAAGTTAAGATATTAATAGATGTCAAAGTTAGTAATATCGAGAAGGGGACTTAAGGAAGAATATAAACCCTCTAAAATCGGCTCTCGGAGGGATTCGGATGTCTAGGTGGATAATTTTGGACGTTCTTATCCGTAGCTAAAAGAAGGGTGAGTATAACGGCTATAGGAGCCGAAGTTGGCTTACCGGTAATCTATAAAAAGGCCACATTCGTAAGTCGAAAAAAAATAACTTTATATACGCGCCATTTCCAAAAGACAAAGACCGGTTGATTCGGTCCTTAAATAGATATCTAAGCATCATCACTATATAAAAGCCAAAAACATAAGAGTTAATTTTTAAAAACCGAAAGGTAAGAAAGAATCTCTCGGCGGAACCATAGCCGGTTTCGGAGCGAAAATGTCTTCGGTAGTAGAAGCAGAGGGGAAGAAGCTCAGCCTAGATATTAAGTAGATTACGGTAGACGAAGCACGTAAGCCGGCAGAGTAAGTAAAGACACCCTAAGGTCTCCCGACACTAGAGAGTACGCCGGGTCTAGATACTGCCCGCCTTATAGCTGATAAAGGACGTCGAGAGGTAGAAGCGGTAAAGGCACCCGATATTACGGCCTAAGGTAGCCCATCGGGTGTAGATACTACTGGTGTCGCGGTGGACGAAGGGAAAGATCCCGTGAAACCGTCTTAAACCGCGGCTCCCTCGGGCGCGTCCCTAGACGGCGCATCAGATAACGATTAGAGAGAATATACCGATAAGCAGAAGAATATAGTTAACCGGGTGATAAAGTGTGGATCGAATAAGTACTATCAAATCCTTAGAGTGAAGGACCCAAGCCTAAAAGAGGAAAGCAAGAAAGCGTATAAGAAGCTCGCGCTGCTCTTATATCCTAATAAGAATAAGTACGAAGGTGCTAAAGAGGCTTTTAAACGTAGGTAAAAATCGGTAGTACTGTTTAAAGCCATCCTAGACCCCTCGCTTTTATCTTCGTTCGACGCACTTCTGACTTTATACCATAGTTATCGCCGTAGCAGCTAAAGCCCTAGGCGTCGAATCTGAGGACTTTACCGAGAACGCTTATAAGGAGGAAGATGGTGCGGATAACGGCACTAATATAATAGAGATTGTGCAAAGTAAGGTCCTAAAGCCTGATGATTTCCGTAAGAAGATCTATAAAGAAGCTATAACGTATTTAGTAAAGCTTATGGAAAATCCTAAGGACGCTAGAGCGAAGTTAGGTTTAGAGAAATTAAATAAGTAGATAAAAGAGCAGAATCTTAAGGACAGACTTCTAAAGAAGAACCTCTAGAACTTTATTA
>JAABUP010008689.1_pt1 | contig 12841 bp, 15 predicted proteins | sample 5559201 | NCBI WGS metagenome assembly JAABUP01 (sample SAMN10711887, study PRJNA513373) | rock metagenome | isolation source: Antarctica rocks | place: Antarctica | reverse complement strand
TCCTAGGTCAACGCACAGTCAGGGTCAAAGCTCTGCAGCTAGCGCTACGGACGATATCTGCCGCACTGGTCCCACCTATACACGCGTTCGATGGTTTACTGGGCCTACCTGGCCGTACCGCCAGTCACATTGAGCTGTCATCGCACACGAACTGTTCTGCTAAGCAAGGACTGGTTTTGGATACAGACTTTTGACGACCACTGTACAAGTCAGATATCCTGGTTTCGGAGCACGAAACATTAGTCTGGAACTACGGAAGCTGCCTCGATCGCGACGCACGGGACTGCTTTGCGATTTGAAAGACGCTCTTCCGAGTTGTTTTACGTTCTGTGGCGGTAACAGCAAGTTTACTTCTGCATAACTGTGCTGCGAGCAAGTAGATCTACAAGTTTGCACCGCCTTGTGTGGAGAACAACTAGATGTCGTCTGACTCTGAGATGGCAACCGACCCTGTTCGTAACGGGAGCGTGGACGTGATCACATGGGACTTGCTGTTGCCAGGCGCAGCCAAGATCACCTCTGCTGTACCTTCTTCCGCGTTGCCCCTTCTTGCGCCAGGCACCTGCCGAGCAAATGCAGACGCTGCAGAAGTCAGTATTTACCTTAATCCCGAGACCTTCTGCAAAATTGCTGGAGAGTTTTGGAGAACCATCGGCTTCAGGCATCCCATCACCAAGGAGCTTGCCTACAAGGAACAGGTGACGCTGTTATGGCCCAATGACCAGAGATACCGCCGAGCTGCTCACCACATTGAGGCAAAGTACTTAGAGTACCAGGCAAACAAGCGGTACAAGCTAGTTGCCCTCAAGCAGACCCTGGACAAGAGAGCGGTATATGATGAGAATTCAGCAGCAAATCTGCTCAATGCTGCCAAATACTCTGCTGTGGCTGACCTGCTGTGGCCATTCATTGTACCTGCACAGGGTCGCCCTAGCAGCATTGCTGGCAAAGCTCTCCTGTACGCCAAGAAGCTTTGGCATGATTGGTCATTCAACGGCTGGGTGAGCATTCAAAGCAATGATGCAATGAGTGGATTTTACAACTGCTGCTCTGACAAGTATTCACCTGAGCTTCGATGGCTGCTGGAGCATGCATCAGCAATTGATCATTATGCTGCTGATAGCACACACCCAGCAACCCACTTGTTTGATCATGTGACTCGCTGGGATCTGATGTACCATGGCGGGTATGCAACAGATATCAGTGTCAGCAGAAACCTGAACCGGCTGTTGGACGCAGTGACTTGCTTTGCTTATTGGACCACCATAAGGCAGCACGAGCTTGCAGGTGCACTGATTTTGCGCAATAGGTTAAATGCTGCTATAGCTGAAGGTACAACTACAAGAGTTTTGTTGGGTAGTATGGCTCGCCTGCCACCTGAACTGTTGCAAGTGATAGTGGGTCATCTAGATGATTGACTCACACTGTGTCAACCTAAATCGCGTGTTTGCTTGTGTGGAGGTCTTCAGAATGTGTGAAGAAAAACTCCTATACCAACCAGAGTATGCTGCTTGCTTTTGAGGACTGATTTGAGCCTTAATGAGTAGTCTTCCGACGTTGACATAGATGTTTGTTATTTGAGCTGACACTGTCAGGTACAATGCTATGTCTCCTTTCAAGTGTGATCGCTTGTTGTACATGTGCTGTTGCAGCTTGTAAGCTTACTATTGTGCGGACCTATCATGACAATACTCGTCGACGCTGATGATTTCCCCTAGATTCAGTAAATCCAAACACCCCTAACAGACTAATAGTGTCATTACAACCGTGTTCTGGAAGTACTGACAGTCATTCAGATATGCAATCACGTGTGTAACTAAACTGTGCGTATCTATATGCGTGACTGTGAACACAGGATTGGATGTGCATGCAGACTGCCATGCACAGCAAATGCAGCTTGCTGTTGTGTGTTTTTAAGGCAGCGCAGGCAGTAAGATTGGCCACCCAGCATGAGTGTGCTGACTCAGCAGACTGGCGCAGGCTTGTCTGCTATGGTACATCTTGCATGCTGAGCAAGCAGGGCTCAAGATTGTATTGATGTCTTTGTGCAGTTCATTGAAAACGTTTTAAAAGATCCAGATTGCTTGGAGGCTCGTCTGCTCAGGAATGCCATCAGATTCAATGATGGTTGGCTGATTCGTATACACACTTCTGGTCGGCACAATTCTTAGTCTCACAGGCATAGCAGTCTTTTCATAAGACACATGACCCTTGGGGCCGCTCTGCAAATACTCATGACACAAGCAACCCTGGTCTGCCAGGTGTTGGGATCAAGCTCTGCTTATATCATGTGTGTACATGCTGTGCTCTTTTTCTCATTCCTTTCAACACAGGATTCTGAGTCACAACATGGCTGTGTCAATACGATGGTGTTGTCCTTGCAGGCATTTGGGCTAGCTGTGTTGATGGCCAGGGCAGGCCTTGCAATTCCTGCAGAGGCACCTGTGCAGCTGCCGGCATGCAGTGCTGTTCTTGCTGATATTGGCGATGAACAGAGCCTGTCTGCCAACCTGTCCACCTTCAGCGGTCACCTCAGACGAATACAGGTGAAGCCACTCCTCTTGTTTTTACACCCATATACTTTTCTTTTTGTTTCATTTGTTACTTTTGGTTTTCACTGTCATGGCTGTGCAAATTCAAACTTTGCTTGCCTTGTGATGTGACACAAGAGCTGTGTTTGCTCTCAAGTGCTGTGATTGTGTTCTGTGTCAGACTGTCTCTGCAGAGGCACATATAGCGCAGGCAGACTCAGAGGCAGACATACGCAACTGGCACTTGTGTGGTACGTCAGATGACCAATATGCATGGTTGGTGTGTTACCATCTCATCATGCTCTGCCCTTCCAGTTGGCACATGTCTGAGCTTTTTCATGTAACAGCTATATCAAGCTTGGGATTTGCTGCACTGCCATTGTCGCTCGGGATTGTGGTTTTTACAGTCATTGTGCTGCCTTATGCACAAGCTATACCCAGCTTGGGGTTTGTTGTGGTATCAAAATTGTCGTGCTGCTTCATGCAAAAGCCATACCAATCTGGGTTCTGCTGTGATGTCAGTTGTATAACAGACCCTACACACAATGCATGTTTTCAAGTCAACTTTTGGGTAAAGCCTACAAAATGTCAGAATTGGCAGTCAATCTGAGCGGCATCTTCTGGTGCTGCTTGATGAAGTGGGGCACGCCCTCGAGGCCATATGATTGAAGAGTGCTTTTTAAAACTAGTCCTCATCACAACTTGAGACAAATTAGGCAATGCTTACACAACTTCAAAACCCTGCAGGCAGTCAGGGCAGCAGATCCTTGATGCTGCTTGATGAAGTGTGGGCTGACACACTGAGCTCACATGAAGCATGACAACACAGCAAATAGCCATTTCAGTTTGTGTGTGTGTCAAAGAAACATGCACATCACTTCAAGACAAATTAGGCAAACCCTAGAGCTTTGGCCAATTTTGCAGGCCGTCAGGGCAGCATCTGACAGCAGATCTCTGGTGCTGCTGGATGAGGTCGGAACTGGTACTGAGCCAGTGGAGGGGTCGGCCCTGGGGGTGGCCCTGCTGGAAACCCTGGTCAAGGGGGGTAGGGGAGGTGCTGGATTCACCATGGCTACTACCCATCACAGGTTTGCGCTTGAAACTGCTGTGCACACAAGTGGCAGTGATCAACTCAACAAACCAAAAGATCGATTTGTACAGTGTGGAGAACATCAGATCTTGTCATTCATTCACTCATTCACTCACTCATTCACCCCCTCACTCACTCACCACTCACTCACCACTCACCCACCCACCCACCCACCCACCCACCCACCCACCCATTCCTTCATCGGTCCATCCATGCATCCAACTGTTCGTCTGTCCGTCCGTCCATCTGTCTGTCCATCCATTCGTTCATTCAACATCTTCCCTTAAGGTCAGGTATGAGCCCTGAGTAGCTCCCTGTATAGGGTGTTGTTTTGGCATGCCGTGTACCAACAACTCTCTACATCCGGAGAATGAACACACAATCATTGTCCCAGCTTTCGTATTTCCTGCAGCTCACTCACCTCCCTCAAATTTGAGAATGACGCCTTTGAGAATGCAAGCGTGGAGTTTGATGAGCAGAAGCTAGCCCCCACCTACCGCCTCTTGTGGGGCGTACCAGGGCGCTCCAATGCCCTCAACATTGCAGCAGGCCTCGGTCTAGACGCCTCCTTGGTGCAAGCAGCCAGAGACAGTCTGGGAACTGGCCAGGTGGAGTGTGGTTGCCCTTTGTGCATCCTTGAGCTGTTGCATGCACTTGTGTGATGTGTCTACTGTCATCTGTCATTGCTGCAGGCCTTGGTGCAGGCTCTTGATCAGTGAAAGCAGCTAGAGACAGCTCAGGCTGTGAATGTTTAGCATGACACTATTGCATGTGCACATGTGCTGTGTGGACCTCTTGGTGATGCACATGCCTCCTCTTGCACGATGATGCATCAATCACAATCGAAAAAGCAGGACGTGACACATGTTCAAGGGCTTGCTGCCAGAACGCATGCATGACAGGTGCCATGCAGTAGCCTCTGATGCACCAACCTAGTGTTGATCACTAGGCAGATTCTGAAGCTTGACTCAGGCAGATTTGATGGACAAATGAATGAATACTTTGAGTGTGATATGTCTACGTACAGGCGGCTGTGGACAGTACCATCATGGAGCTTGAAGGCTTGAAACGGAATGTAACAGCCGACAATGGCGCTGTGCAGCAGTTGCAGCGTCAGATGGCCACTCTGCGCAGGAAGCTGGTCAGTAGCAGGTCAGCAACCCTTGCATGTTTATGACTCATGAAGAAGACACGTATGACACCGGATGAATGAATAAACAAATCACCCAGTTGACAATTTGAATGACCTGGCATGGATTGCTGTGTGAGCAAATGGATGGGTGAGGAGAAGAGCAAGGCACTCAGCAGTTGAGCAAGGTGATGTGACTCACAGCGAGCCAATGATACTGGTACTAAAGATCAGTTGAGTTCCATGTGTAGTGACTGACTTGGTCATAAGCCATGGTAAAGGAACTCAGGTGAGTCATTGAGGCTGCCCAAACCAAGCTGATGAGGGTGTTCTCAAGCTATGGGGTAACAATCTCCCACTTGACTGTGTAAACAAAACAATCGTTTTCCCTTGGCTTTTGAATGCGGGTTCCTCCTGCAGGCATGATGTTGCTCAGAGTCAGGCCTCCTTGCAGCTGAGAAAAGCAGAAGCTATCACAAAGGCTGTGCAAGCAACTCGTCAGCAATTGATTCCGATCATAGAGCAACAAGAAAAGGAAGCGTCAGCCAGAAAGCAACAAGCTCAAAAGGCTCAGGTGTGCTGTGCTATGATCTGCTGCACAGGGTAATGCGCACTGCATGGGTTGCTCTGTGTGCTGTGCTGCTCTTGTGCACGTTTGTGTTTGTGAGACAATATGCTGTTTGCCTACCTGCCTTCAATTTGATGCTTGCCTGGCATAATCTCTCTGAATTGATTGCAAGATGCATGCAACCTGGACACTTGCTCTGCAACAACTGTAGCACATAGGGGTCTCAGTGTCTCATGCTAAAGATGGCCACACTCTTTGCTGTAATTTGGTTTTGAAGCCCTGCAGCAAGCCGCTGTCATTTGTGCTGCGGCTGAAGTGGAAGGCTTTGCCTGATGCCAAGCCTCTCAGAATTGGTGATCAAGTTGAGCATTTGCAGGAGGTAGAGCAGCACAAGAAGCTGGTGAGTCAGGGCTGGCGACCTGCAGTGGGCAGCACTGTCTATGTGCCTCGTCTCAATGCGAGCCTCAAGGTATGTGATGTGTGCAGCTGCAAATGACCAGCATGCCTTATGTTGTTGCCATACGCTAGTGACAGCACTTGATGCATGTACAAACACTGATCCGTCATGCTGACACAGGTGATGCATGCACTTGACCTCAGCAAGCTAAATGCCAACATAAGCTGAGCACAGAGTGCTGGTCTTCAAGTATATGCAGTTTGTTGGCACTCTGTGCTCTATGATTATGTTTGCTTACATTGCATGGCTTTGGTTTGCAGGTGGTCAAAGCACCAAGCTCACCTGCAGAGGACGCAATGCTCGTGGTCCAAAAGGGTTTTATGCGGGTATCAGTGAGCATGAACGAGATACAGAAACGGAAACCAAACTGACATGGAACATTTTGCAAGCAGGTGACATGAAGGATAGCAATGTTGGCTCATGCACACTTCTGTTCTGCTGACACTAGTAACATTTATAGCCACACGCATGTGGGAGGTCAAAGCCTCAAACCAAACAGAAGCACCATGCTGTCATGAATTGAGGCAAGAATCTTGCCAATGCAGCAAATCCTCCAGAGCACAGTCGTCCCATGCATAAAGTGACAGCAACTGCGTTTGCCAGGCACACGTCAACCTTGTGACAAACATGATCACGGGCTGATAGCAGATTTTAAAAAAACGCAAGACAAAATTAGATCAGCTTTCATTCACAGATATGGTCAGGAAGTTTCATTATACAACTTCAGTCATGGATTCATTCATGCAGCAAAGTGAATGTTGAGCACTGCAACAGGCAGGCTAAGCACATCCCTGCTAAGTTGAAAAAACAATCACCAGTAAACAGTGCTCTTGGACATGCAGGTCAGCATGCATGAAAAATTGTTCAGCCTGGTGCTGCTTAGCAGCACTGTCAGACGCTACAGCCCAGAGAAGGTATGTTGTCGGTCTTCTGACGGTACTGCTCTCAGTCCATAATCATGGCTTTCTTAAGCAAAGACTCCACAGTGTCTGACGGCTTTGCACCAACGTCTAGCCATTTCTTGATTGCAGGCGCATTTAGGTTGGTGTCTTTCTTGAGAGGGTCATACCATCCTAGTTCCTGCAGAAAGAGCAGCTTGGGCTTGCCTTTGAATTGTCTCGAACACAAAATTACCAGAGCGAGGACCAAGGGGATGTTGTACCTCCAACGGTCTGCCGTCACGCCTTTTGCGAGAGTCAACTGCAACTAATCTGTAGAAGGGCAGCTTTTTCCTACCTCTCCTGGAGAATCGAAGCTGCAGATAGCATCACTAGTCGGTGGCAGTGCAACAGGAGTGGACACGGGAGTGATATGTAACAGCTTTACATTGAAGCTTACCACTACTCTGTTCTCTACAGGTTGTAACTGTGCGGTTCTGGACTGGGCTGGGGCCTGCCTCTGCAACAATACACCAAGAACATCACGAATGCGCACAGTCATTGTTCGCAGACTGGCTTTGCCAACACTATAGCATCAAGTTCCACGCCCTTACCGACACAGACAGGCAGGCTGAGCTACCAACGTGTGATCTGAAGGTGAGAGGCCTGGAGGCGGTCAAGTGCCGGCAACCGCCCAGGCCCGCAGGCGCGAATGTGGTCATTCCAACTCTCTCTCTGTCACTATCACTACAGAGCAACGACAACAACCACAACTCGTTGACCTGCCCTGGCTGCCCCTATCCTTTGCCGCATAGTGCAACCCTCTTCTTCTGTCATGGCCCCCCCAAAAGTAGCTTTGACAGCTGTAAAGCAAATGGTACCAACCTCGGCATATATGGCTGGCAGCATGATACAGCATACGCGACACATGAAGCTTGTTCATAATCTACAACGCGTGGCTTCTGTGCAAAGCAGTGGCTGTTCACGCCTGCAGGCAACTCACTGACATGCAAGGTGCCTATATCTCTTCCGGTCAGGTGCATGAGGAAAGCACCTGATGCAGCATCAGGTGGATGGCACAGCCTCGGGCGTTCTTGGAAACCGCACCTTCTACAAGCGAACACTGCCGTGTCCTCCAGCAGTGGCTTTTTCGTCTTCAGAAGGTGGTGAACCTTGTCGCTGGTATACAGATGATGAGCTGCACGAGTACTCAAAGGCAGTTGCTTTGCAGGTAAAGCAATGTTCACAGAGGCTTTGCTGGACGGCACCTTGCAAGGCTTCTTCAAGCTCATTGAGCAGTTCAGGTAGCCCCACCCTTTAGCTACAAGCAGCTCGTGACATACTTCATGCAACAAATGCGGCATTTGATGCTGCAATACTGTGACTTGGCATCCATGCCAGGCCATTCCTGCAAGTTGTGTCACAGAGTTGCAGACTGGTCAGCTGGAGTTACCTAAGTTTTCACAACGAGCTTGCATGTGTTCACTGATGTATCAACCAAGGACAGCATACATGTTTGCACACAAGCTGTTGGAAAACACTTCTGCTTTTGATGACAATCTAGCCATGCCACCTGACCTGTGAAAAGATGAGTCTGGCTTAAAAACCCATCGTAAGCAGTTCCTTCTGGGTACCAGCCCTTCCATTCTATGCACAGGACACAAGATGAGCCAGCCTTTTGTGGCCTGGCTAGCTTAGCCATGGTCCTCAATGCCCTGGCCATTGACCCAAGAAGAGCCTGGAAGGGCCCTTGGCGCTGGTTTCATGAGCAGATGCTGGACTGCTGCCAGCCACTTTCAAAAGTGATTGAGACTGGGATTAATTTAGATCAGGTGCTGCTACTTTTGGCGCCATTCAATCACAGGCCTGAATCATCATGCCTTATGAGTGAATCAGAGTAGCACATCACATGGAATGAAAAGTCTCTGCAACTTTGCACATGCTTGACGCTGGTCAACTGCATCTGTTCTTCTCACCTAGTTTATGATCAGACCGGTAGTGCAAGAGTACTTTCTGGAAACATGGCAATGCCTCAGTTGTGCTGGACCAGCTTTCATGACTCATGTTTTGCAGCAGGCAGCTTGTCTGGCAAGATGCAATGGAGCAATGGCAGAATTGGTTCGCTATGACAGCTTGTCTGAGAAGAAGTTCAGAGCCATTGTGCAGGAAATCTCCGCATCTGACCAACAGCATGTCATCGTCTCGTATTCCAGGAAACAGTTCCTGCAAACAGGTTAGCAAATCCCAAGAACTACATGGTCATGCGTTGCCAACAATGTGCGTACTGTCATGCTGATTGCATATTAGCTGCAGGCCAGAACACTATGGTGCCTGAAGGTTTGTGCAAGGTTATGCGTTGTCCTGCTTCTGGCATAAGGACATATTATGCATGGAGCTTGAGCTTGTAGCCAAGATAGTTGACTCTCCGCTACTCTCCACAGTGTGTGCAGCATGGCAAAAACTGCATGAACCCCATGTGATTTCTGGACAATCAAGCATTGATGTGCAGCATGCTGACATGTTCACCGCCATGCATGAGTTGTGAATAGTTGCTGCCATAGCAAACGGGCAATGACATCTGCCCTATTTCCATTGCAATGCCTCTCCGCAGCTGACAAGTCCTGCTGCAGCACATATGCATGCTGTGTAGAGCAAATCTGACTTCACTGGCTGTCCGCTGCAGGTGTATATCACACTGGGTCACCACTCTCAGCTATGGCAGGCAACATGAGAGAAAAGTAGTAGTGGCATGCTGCAGGAGATGGTCATTTCAGCCCAATAGGAGGCTTTCATGCAAGGAAAGACATGGTTCTGATCCTGGATACTGCACGCTTCAAGTACCCGCCGCACTGGGTTCCCCTGGCACAGCTGTGCCAAGCTATGTCTGCAGTAGACCCCGCCACTGGCAAGGCCAGGGGCTTCATCAGACTTGCTGCCAATCCCAAGCTAGACTCTGTCATGTTCACCATGAAGAGGCCAACAAGGTGCGCAAACGCAAAGGCACTGCTGTCTAGTGTCATGCTACTGGACGACCAGCCTGGTGCTGACAATGCTCAGCACATCAAGAAGTCAGAACGCTTTTGCTGCTTGGCCAGCCTTGATTTGCTTTCAAGACCGCCTTTGCCAATTGGCTGGTCAATGCAAAGAACGATGCTTATTAAGGCGTGTGTGCGTTTGAAACGAATTGACGTTTCAGATGCTGCTGGTTGGCTGCACAATGCTGCACTCTGCAAGGTTGGAGCCACACATCACTTTGACTGCGTATTCTCTGCAGAGCTTGGCAGCAAGTCAGGGCCTTCATGGACACCACGTTGCCAGAGATTCTCACATCACATCAGCGGCAAATCAGCTCTTCAGGTCACCCACAGCCACACCCTGACATTGCCTCTGCCGCAATTTCTGAGCACCATGCGTCTCTCGCATCAGCATCTGCAAGGAACGCAGCTGTCACACTGCTCAGGTCAGTGCTGAGTGCACTACCAAAGGAAGAGGTCCTGGAGATACTGGTACCAAGGAGCTCGCCTACCAATTGCTGCAGTGCAGCAGCACCGGCTTGCATCTCGCCAGCAGCTGCTGCCAGCTTCCTCGATGAGCTCCACAGCACTGAGATCTACCGCATCGTGCAACAATGCCTCCAAGAGTCAACAGACGCACTGCAGACAGATGTATGCTCAACAAGCGACTCTCACTCTGGACGTGCTGCCATTCCGGGACCTCAGGCGGATGCAGACCCCGCTGGCCATGTCCAAAACAAAGATTCCCGTGCAAGCAGCTCACACAATCAGCTCGTTGGATTGAACAAGGGCGTACTCAACAGTATTGAGCCGACTCTGAGTCTTGAGGTTAACAAAAACCCAAGTCGTGAGTTGTGCATTTCAGCAGCCCAGCAACTGGCTTGCGCAAATGATCTTGCATGCAAAGCAAGTTCTGCTCACACTGACTCAGCAGAATTTGCAAGTGCACAGCTTCCTTCAACTACCATATCAAGCTGTTGTCGTCAGCAGCCAAGGGAATCACAGTCAACCAAAGCAACACAGAAGCAGCATCAACAGTCCAGCAATAGTCTGGATGCCTTGCAGTCCCTTGCCACAGGGTCAGCAGTAGTGGATGCAGATGCTGACAGCCTAGGCAGCATGACTGGATCCATGTCGCAGCATGTGAAGCAACTGCATGGTGTTGAGGCACTGTGCATGTTCCTATTGATCACCGATGGTGTATGGAGCCTGGTGAAAGAAGTTCAGGTGGGTGCGACTGCTTTCTTCGGTCATGACTGCAGAGTTAGCCTTCATGCCTCAACAGTCATAGCTCGGGCAGAAACAATGCAGATGGTAGTCAGTCTGTACTCCTTCCTTCAATTTGTGTATTAAGATTTGTGCAGCCTGCAGCCATCAGCAAGGTACTCTCAAAGCTCCTTGTGCGTGTGAGCAGACTTGCCGTATCTTCAACAAAATGGGTGCCACTGTGCTAAACATTCTTGAGCTACGCATTGAACTGTGCATGGCATGTGATAAGGCTGTACGTAGGCAACAGGCCAGACTAAAAGCCTTTGACATGCAGGTACAAGTACGAGTCTTGCAGATGATGGATATGTCAGCTTATGCAATTGTGGCCAGTGAAGTAGCCTATCTTGCTGCACAGTGGAATGAGCTTCCTGCATTGCAAATGCTGGAAAGTGAAGAAAGCAAGCTTATATGTGTAACGCGTTTAGACAATTAAACAATACTCATAAAATTCACAGCTGCAGCAGCAATCCTGTTTGCATCTGCAGTTATTGTATATTGCTCAAAGTCTGTGCAGTGCAATGCATACGCTAATGTACGTGCTGTGCGCTATAGCTAAGCCGCTTGAGGTCATGTGCATGCTATGCAGCACAGTGCACGCAAAGAGATATGTATGACATAATTGGTTGAGGCCTGCATCGTCTAAGACACATATTTGTCAACTGAATATGCAATGAGGCAAGACCATGACATGTCATGCACGGCATGGCGTGCGTCTCTGTATTGCTACATTGTGGCAACATCTGTCCCAGGCATGCACATCTGCATGACACTGTAGCTTGCCAAAGTTACAACATGCATGGGCGGCAGCAGCTTCACACTGCTGAAGTTGAGGTTGTTACCAAGCACAAATTTGAGCTGACAAGTTTGACAAAGCAGACTTGCTTCAATCTCTCAACATGGAATTAATTACACATGTGAACGCCTGGCTAGAGAAAAGCTTGCAGAGGCATGTTGGCAGCTCTGTGCCGAAACGACATGATGATACAGAAGCAGCTGTGCAGTCCCAAGCTGCTCAGAGCATGTGACCTTGCACCCGAGATGGCCGCAACAGCAGTCAGCTGAGGCCAAGACCTGTCCTGCAATGACCCTGCATGTGCATGCTTTTTTAAAGCTCACATGTTGAAATGTGTCCCACAGCACTCTGCTCCATCAAGACTTCGCGCCAGGAGAGCTACTTGATCTGGAAAGTTCCAAGGTTCACAAACAGGCTTACCTTTGTAAAAAAGGTATCTATGAGGTGGGGTTACTGTTTGGGCCCCTCTTCTTGCCAAAGCCAACAACTGCAGTAAGCAGCAGGTAAGGCTCAATATCATATTCTGTAAACGCTAGCTGCCAGGCGCAGTTTTACCACTCAAAAGTATCCGTAGTGCACAGACAATTTGACAAGCTGCATGAGTCTGCTTGGATGCACACTGTGAGCGTGTCAATGGCTCCCCCAAAGCTGACTGTGGCTGTGACATTTGCTGGCTATATTCTTACTGCACAGTGCTGCTGGCAACTCACCAACATTGACAAATCGCCTGTTGTACTTGATCCTCTTCATCGCACGGCCTTTGGGGTTCTTTTTCTTTTCTTGTTTTGCCACCTTTGGTGTCTGTCCACGAACCTTACCGGCACGAGCCAAAGATCCGTGCACCTTGCCTGCAACACATATGGAATATGAGCAAGTAGCCAACAGCACCTGAGTCTCGCACACTTGCAGGGCGCGAACACTGAGAACGTACCCATGACTGCTGTGGCTTCTAGCGAATGCTGTGATGGCGTACACAAAGGACACTCTGCTCATGTAGCGCAACGACCTAAACACATGTATCTAAAGTACTCAATCAATGTTACATTTAGGTTCTCACAGTGCGACAAACCACTTTGAAAGCGTCTGTTCGCAGCACTTTGCGAAATTACAGT